>Ga0256833_1001173_pt1 | contig 19583 bp, 19 predicted proteins | sample 356284metaG_FD_190535 | JGI IMG/M metagenome (GOLD analysis project Ga0256833, IMG submission 190535) | Hydrothermal vent microbial communities from Mid Atlantic Ridge, Atlantic Ocean - 356-284 | ecosystem: Environmental > Aquatic > Marine > Hydrothermal vents | place: Atlantic Ocean: Mid... | reverse complement strand
TGAGAATGATTTTGATTTAGTTTATCTTCCAGGACTGAAGGAAAGTTTCCGATGCTCCGCTTCCGTCAGCATGGCATCCCAAACCGCCCAGGAGACGAAACAGGTAGTCTGCGTGTTCTTCTTGTTTTTCTTCTTGAATTCCATGGGAACCCGGCTCATGTAGGACCCGTCCGGCAACTGCACGGCCTCAAGATAATAGAGGGCGTCTTCGATGGGCTTCCCCCGGATGCTGGCAGCGTTGAGCGCCAGGATGCTGTAGGCCGTCAGCTCGGGATCCGGCGGCATCAGCTTGAAGAAACAGAATCCGCCGTTGTGCTGGAGCTGGACGTTCAAGAGCCATTTGATACCTTTTTGCACGGAATCCTCATACCGGGGAATCCCCGCCGCGAGCATGGCGTAGAGGGCCCAGGCCGTCGAAAGGGAGAGAGAACGGCCGCCCTTCGGGACACCCCAGCCGCCGTCCTTGTTCTGCACGGACATGAGGTATTCGACACCCTTCTTTATCATCAAGGTGTCGATGGGAAGCCCGGCCGCCAGGAGGCCGCGGATGGCCACGGCCGTGTAGATGGAGAGATTCGGTCCCTTGGGGCCCCGGCCCCAGCCCCCATCCTTCTTCTGGGTCTGCCAAAGCCATGTGACACCGTTCACGATGGCGTCCCGGCCCTTTTTCGCCTCGGCGAGGGTCCAGATGCAAAAGGCCGTGTGGGCGACGTTGTTGTTCCAGGATCCGTTGGGATTCTGATGTTTCAGGATGAAGGCAACGCCTTTTTCCGCCGCCGCCGCGTCTTTCTTTGTCAGTAGCAAGGCACGGGTTGCCCATGCGGTTGTCTCGGCTTCGGACTCACCCTTCCCCGCGATCAACTGCCAGCCGCCGTCCGGCTGCTGAACCTTCAAAATATAGCCCAGACACTTATTCAGGACATCTTTCGGGGCCGCCATGGCGCCTTGCACCGCCCCGAGTAAAAAGCACGCGACGATAATTCCAACAATCAATCCCCTTTTCTTCATATCTTCCTCCTTGTATTCATTTATGAAAACCGATTGACACGATCCGTTAACCGACTCTTCTCCACCTCCTTTCCATTGATGTTCAGTTTCGAGCGCTTACCAGGGTATTATAAAAAACCATTTTACTTTTTTCAAGAAAGAAGCTCCTTCACTTCGCATTCGACGGGACGGGCCTTCCGCGGAAGGGGATGTTCCCGACCACCCTGTCACGGCCGTCTGATCCAATCCCTGAAAAGGTTGGTCTTTCCAACAGGTTCCGGCGTGGTATAATGCGGGCGCCATGCGATGGAAATTCGACATCACCTGGAATGCCGCCACATTCCAAAAGCTCCTCGTCATCCTCCTGGGCGCGGCCATCTCGGGATGGACCATCAACGCCCTCATCATCCCCCACCGATTCATGAGCGGCGGGGTCTCGGGGGTTTCCCTTCTCGCCTACTATCTCGCCGGGTGGCCTCCCGTCGGCGTGAGCATCCTCCTGCTGAATATCCCCATCTTCATCCTGGGTTGGCGCGAGGTCTCCTTCCGGTTCGTCGTCTTCAGCCTCGTGGGGATGCTGGGTCTGTCCGGCTTCGTCCTGCTCTTTACCGGGGTCACCTTTCCCCTCCGGGAAGACATGCTGGCCGCCATCCTGGCCGGGGTCTTCATCGGGGTGGGCGGCGGCCTGACCTTCCGCGCGGGCGGGTCCCAGGGCGGCGTGGACATCATCAGTATCTACCTGAACCGGCGCTACTCTATCCGCTACGGCACGACGATTTTCTCCATCAACATCCTCATCCTGGTGGCCACCGGCATCGTGGTGAGCGTGGACCGGGCCCTCTATACCATGATCATGATGTTCGTCGCGTCCCAGGTCCTGGACCGCATCCAGGCGGGTTTCAACCAGCGCAAATCCGTCATGATCATCTCCAACGCCTCCCGGACCATCTCTCAGGGGATCCTCCACGACCTCCACCGCGGCGTTACCATCCTCAAGGGGGAGGGTGGCTACACGGGCCAGCCCCAGGAGGTGGTCTATACCGTCACCACCATGCTGGAGCTGGGCCGGCTCCGGGAACTGGTCTGGACCATCGACCCCAACGCCTTCATCATCGTCAACGACACGGTGGAGGTGTTCGGGAAGGGATTCAAGCTCCAGAAGTCGGAGGATTTTCCCAGGAAGGTCCGAAAGGCCGTGGAAAACCGGGAAAAGGGATAGGAAACGGCGTGCCCGGACTATCGCCGCCGCCCCTCTCACCTGAAAAGGCCGCTCGCGCCCTGCGGGAGGTCTTGAGGAATATCTCCCGCATCCATACAGACGCCGAGCCCTTGCGGCGCGCCTTCATGGAGATCGTGGAAGGTCATCACGTTCCTCACGCGGACAATCTCCGCCACCCGGATCTCTGGATCGTCTATCCCTGTTTCACGGCCCTCATCAAGAAACTCACTCCCCCCCCGGAAACTGCCATTCTCGATTGGGGCGGGCTCTACGGGCATGTCACGACCCTGTTGAAAGGCTACGGTTACAAAACGGTTCACAACTACCTCCTGAACGTCCCCGAGAAATATCCCCTTTTCCAAAAAACCTTCCGAATCGACACGCGATTCGGGCGGGACCCAAACCGGCTCTCCCTGCCGGATGACTCTTACGACATCGTCATCTCCTCCGGGGTTCTGGAGCACGTCCGGGAGGACGGCGCGGGAGACGAGGCCCGCATCCTCCGGGAGATCCACAGGATCCTGAAACCAGGGGGAACCTTCTGGCTATGGTATCTTCCCTCGAAATTTTCCCCCTCCGAGACCCTCAACCGCCTGGCGGGGCGGTGGCACCACGCCTTCCTCTACGACAGGAGAAAAATCACCTCGCTCCTCAAGGAGGCCGGTTTCCAGATCATCCTCTTCTCCCGGCACGGCTTCCTGCCCGGAGCCCTGAAGCGGAAACTCAGCCCCCCGGTTCCCGTCCCCACCCTCTTCCGGCTCGATTTCACGCTTGCCAACTTTCCCTTGCTCCGGGACCTGGCGGCCAATTTTCTCGTCATCGCCCAAAAACGCTAAAGCGCTCCAGCTACTTGAAAAAGCCCCTCAAATCTAATAACATGCTAAGCCAAATCATGGAGACAGAAGGAGCTTGACGTGGCAGAATTCTTAGCGGGACTGAAACGCTCACATTACTGCGGACATATCACTGGAAACGACGTGGGAAAGGATGTCATCCTGATGGGCTGGGTCCAGTCGCGGCGGGACCACGGCGGGGTCATCTTTATCGACCTCCGCGACTACACCGGAATCACCCAGGTTGTCTTCAACCCGGACATCTCGGCGGAAACCCACCGTATCGCCCACTCCCTCAAGGACGAATACGTCATCGCGGTGATGGGCAAGGTGCGGAACCGCCCGGACGATTCCATCAACGAGAAGATCCCCACCGGGCATTACGAGGTCATGGCGGAGTCCCTCAAGATCCTCAACGAGTCGGATCCCCTCCCGTTCCCAGTGGAGGACGAGATCGACGCGGGGGAGCCCATCCGGCTGAAATACCGCTACCTGGACCTGCGGCGCCGTCCCATGCACGAGCGGCTCGTCATGCGGCACAAGCTGATGCATACTACCCGCGCCTACCTTGTGGAAAACGGGTTCTTCGAGCTCGAAACCCCCTTCCTGACGCGGAGCACCCCGGAGGGCGCGCGGGACTACCTGGTCCCCAGCCGCGTCAATCCAGGGAAGTTTTACGCCCTGCCCCAATCGCCCCAGCTTTTCAAACAGCTCCTGATGATCGCCGGTTTTGACCGGTATTTTCAGGTTGTCAAGTGCTTCAGGGACGAGGACCTGCGCGCCGACCGCCAGCCGGAGTTCACCCAGATAGACCTGGAAATATCCTTCGTGGAGGCTGAAGAGGTGCGGCGGGTCACGGAAGGCCTTCTCGTGGAAATCTTCAAAAAGGCGCGGGGAACCGTCCTCGAGAGACCCTTTCCCGTCCTCACCTACGCGGAGTCCATGCGCCGTTTCGGCACGGACAAGCCCGACTTGAGGATCCCCTGGGAGCTGTCCGACTTCACGGACCTGGCGAAGGACCTGGATTTCAAGGTATTCAAGAAGGCGGCGGAGGGCGGCGGCCTCGTGAAGTGCCTCAACGCGAAACTCTGCGGCTCCCTCTCCAGGAAGGAAATCGACGACCTCCTTGCCGAGATCCAGCCCTACGGGGCCAAGGGACTGGCATGGATCAAGGTGACGGAAAACGGCCTGCAGTCGCCCATCACCAAATTCTTAAGCGAGGGATTCGTGGAGGAGCTCTTCAAGCGGACGGGGGCCTCCAAGGGCGACCTCCTCCTCTTCCAGGCGGACTCGGCATCGGTCGTCAACGCGGCCCTGAACCACCTGAGAAACCACCTGGGCAAGCGGATGCTGCCCCTCTCGCAGGAAGACTTCCGGCCCCTCTGGGTCGTGAACTTTCCCCTCCTGGAATACGACGCGGAAGAAAAACGTTACGTGGCCATGCATCACCCGTTCACCGCTCCCCTCCACGAAGACATCCCGCTGCTCGACGAGGATCCCGCGAAGGTCCGGGCCCAGTCCTACGACATCGTGCTCAACGGATACGAGATCGGCGGCGGAAGTATCCGTAACCACGCCCGGGAGATCCAGGCCCGCATGTTCTCCCTTCTGAACATCTCCGAAGATGAAGCGAAAAAGAAATTCGGATTCCTCCTGGAGGCCCTCAACTACGGCGCGCCCCCGCACGGGGGCATCGCCCTGGGCCTTGACCGGATCGCCATGCTCCTCTCCGGCGCCAGGTCCATCCGGGACGTCATCGCCTTCCCCAAGACCCAGCGGGCCGTCTGCCTGATGACCGAGGCGCCCTCCGAGGTCTCTCCAAAGCAGCTCGAGGAACTTTACCTTAAACTTGTTCCTCCAAGGAAGTGACAATGACAAGAATCGCCATTATCGACGGCCAGGGCGGCGGCATCGGCAGCGCCATCATCCGGAAGATCAAGGAAACCTACGGGGAATCGGTGGAATTGATCGCCCTGGGCACCAACGCCATCGCCACCGCCTCCATGATGAAGGCCAAGGCCAACAAGGGGGCGACGGGTGAAAACGCCATCGTCCAGAACGTTCGCCAGGTGGACCTCATTATCGGGCCCTTGAGCATCATCATGGCCAATTCCCTGATGGGTGAGCTGACCCCCAAGATGGCCGAGGCCATCGCCAGCGCTGAGGCGCACAAGATCCTTTTCCCCCTCTTCCAGGAGGATCTCAGCCTCGTGGGCAACCCGGGGCAGCCCTTCCCCCACCTGCTTGAAACTTTAATCGAAGAAGAATTAAACAAGAGGATACCCCATGTGTGAAGTCAACGCCTATCTCAGGAAAGGAAACGATGAGACTCTGATTATGGAAAAGGTTTATAAACTTGAAACCTCCGAAGGGCAGATTCGGATCGAAAACCTCTTCGGCGAACAGAAATTCATCAAGGTTCCCCTCAAGGAAATCCACTTCGACGAGAACCGGATGATTTTCGTCGAACCTAACAATACCCCTTGATTTTCCACACCTTATCCACATTACCTAAAGGGTCTGATCACTGTTGCTTCTCCGAAAAGCCTTACTGGGCAACGATTTCCGGAGAGTTTCGTAACGTATTGATATTATTGATGATTGTCATGAACAAATCGTGTGCAGAATGCTTTTTTTCTAAAGAAATAAGGCAGATAGGAATGATTCACACCCACTTTTCCACACCTTACCCACAAATTTTGTGGACAAAAATAATAACCCCTAAAAATGATTGATAAAATGGCTCTAACAAAATCCTAACATTCATAAATGAAGCAAAAAAAGGAACCTTGATATGGCCGAATCACCCTTTCAGACCATCGCATGGAAAGAAGAAGGTATCATCATCCTGGACCAGAGGAAACTTCCCACGCGGGTTGTCTATCTGACCTGCCAGGATCCCGATTGCGTCATCGAGGCCATCAAGACGATGGCTATCCGGGGGGCCCCCGCCATCGGCGTCGCCGCCGCCATGGGCCTGGCGCTCGGGGCACAGCAGTCAAAGGCCGAAACAAGAGAGGATTTTCTCGCCGCGTTCGATGATTTATGCGCGCGTTTTGCCGCCTCCCGTCCCACGGCGGTGAACCTCTTTTGGGCCATCGAACGCATGAAAACCATCGCGCGGGAGACATCCTACCCCGCCGTCAAGTCCGCCCTCCGGGAAACGGCGCTGAAAATTCTTGAAAACGACATCGAAACCAACCGCGCCATGGGAAACCATGGGAAGGCGGTTGTCCCGCGAAAGGCCGCCATCCTGACCCACTGTAACGCGGGGGCCCTGGCCACGGGCGGTTTCGGGACAGCCCTGGGCGTCATCTACGCCGCCTTCGAGGAGGGAAAGGAGATCCAGGTTTACGCCGACGAAACCCGTCCCGTTCTCCAGGGGGCGAGGCTCACCACCTGGGAGCTGCACCAGCACCGGGTTCCCGTGACGCTCATCACGGATAACATGGCGGGGATGTTGATGAAGGCCAAGAAGATAGACCTGGTCATCGTCGGGGCGGACCGTATCGCGGCGAACGGCGACACGGCCAACAAGATCGGCACCTACGGCGTGGCGGTTCTCGCCCATCACCACGATATCCCCTTCTACGTGGCGGCGCCGCTTTCCACCTTCGATCCGAGCCTCGCCACCGGCGAGGCCATCCCCATCGAATACCGGGACGAGAGAGAGGTTGTTTACTGGGGGAAAAGACGCATCGCGCCCACCGGCGTCCGGGCCTTCAACCCGGCCTTCGACGTTACGCCCCACACCCTCATCTCGGGAATCATCACGGAAAAGGGGATCCTCCGACCCCCTTACCGTGAATCCATCACCCGCGCCTTCGCCTGAACACAAGCGGCGGGTTACTTGGGGAAAGTACCTCCCCCGTCCGGCCTGGGGTCATAGAAGCTGTGGAAGTGCCACTTCCGGTACTCCTCGTCGAACTCGTACCACTGAATCTTTACCCAGAAGGCGTCCTCCAGCTGGCGTATGAGGTTCGGAGAGACCTTTTGCCCGCTCTTTAGTTCCGCCCGCATGTTTTTCAGGATGGCCTTGGGCTCGACGGGCGTGTTGCCGCCTACAGGTTCAATCGCGTTGAAGGTCTCCATGGCCTTCGCCACTCGGGCGATTCCCCGCGCGTACCGTCCCTGCCTCAAGTCAATAAGGCCGAGGATCCCCAGGGCCCTGAAGTCGTCCGGCGCGACCGAGCGGGCCTGGCGGGCGTATTTCTCCGCCTTCTTCAAGTCTCCCAGGCGATATTGGACCTGCGCCATGGTGACATTCGCGTCCACGTCCTTCGGGTTCATTTTCAACACTTCCTGCAAGGGGGGAAGGCTTCCGCTCAAATCCCCGATGGAGACCCTGTACTTAGCCTCGTAGTTCAAGTTCGCGCTCCGGTAGGCCACCCTGCTGCAGGCTGTCAGTGAGATCGATCCGAAAAAGAAAAGCAGCAAAAAAGGCGTGAAATACTTCTTACCCTTCTCCATTGCTTTCACCTCCTGATAATAAGGTAGGTACTCCTTCCCGGATGGCAAATGGTTTTCAAGAAATTTTGCCTCAAACTCGCTAGGAATCCAGGGAGATTACATTTCCCCGGAAATGCGTTCCAGGAGTTTGTCTGTGATCGAAAACAGTGCCTTGGAAGCGGGGGAATTGGGCGCCGCCTCGCAAACCGGCATAAAGAAACGAATCGATTCCTCCACAGCGGGGTCCGTGGGGATTGTCCCAAGTTTTTCAAGCTTTACGCCGAGATACTCCGACATCAGTTGTTCAAGCCTCTTCGCGTTGACGGAAAACCCCTTTTTCGCCTGATTGATGATGAGCATCGGGTAAAACCCCTCTAAAGCCTTCGCCGCTTTGCGCCTGCTTTCAGTCCCCGCCTCGTCTGCCAAACCAAAAATATCCTCGATGGTTTTGAAATCTCTCTCTGCCAGCATACCTGAAATCGCGTCATATGATACAAAACTCGACAAAACTTTTCGAACGACCGCGAGCTTGACGAATCGGTAGAGATCCAGGGTTGCCGTGGGATCCGGGGTAGTCACGCATAGCTGGTAATCTCCGAGCATGAAAAAATCCAGGGCGTGAAAACTGGTTCCAGCCCCCACATCGATGAGCACAATATCGTCTGAAAGTTTTGAAAGGTGTCGGATGAGGCGTTGTTTTGTGGCATACGGCATATTCGAGGTCTTCAGCGTTTCCCCCGTTCCCACGATCAGCCTCAGATTCTTCAGCGGAGAAAACGGTATCGCGGCTTCCTCAAGAGTCGTTACCCTCCGGGAAAGAAAATCCGTCAAGGTTACCGCGGGATTAAACTGCCCGAAAAGCACATGCGCGTTGGCGCCCCCCACATCAAGATCCACGAGGCACACCCTTTTCCCCCGACGCGCGAGGAGGCATGCGAGGTTCGTCACAACGACGCTTTTCCCCGTTCCACCCTTTCCCGACCCTGCCGAGACAATTACGGCCATTTATGCACCTTCACGATAAGTCCTTCTCCCGCAATTCTACAAAATCTTATAGATTTAGACACTCCAAACACTTTGATTTACACATCGTCATAATAAACCTAAAACGTTAGTAATTTACACTATAACCTCCATGAAAACAACAACTCATGTGCCCTGCCTTTCAATCTCCTGTTTCCCCTTGACGCGCCTTCGGAAAATGCTTTAAGATACCGGTCAAATCACACCCCGGGGGGAAGAGATGAAACTACACGAATACCAGGCCAAGGAGATCTTCAGAAAGTGGGAAATCCCCACGCCGGAAGGGGCGGTCGCTTTTAGTGGAATCGAGGCTATCCAGATCGCGAAAAAATTGAACGCCTCCAGATACGTGGTCAAGGCCCAGATCCACGCGGGCGGCAGGGGAAAGGCCGGCGGTGTCAAGCTGGTGGACAGCCCGGAAGAGGTCAAGGCGGCGGCGGAAGAACTAATCGGCAAGCGACTGGTCACGCACCAGACCGGGCCGGAGGGGAAGGAGGTCCTCAAGGTCCTGGTGGAGGCCGCCTCCTCCATCAAGCAGGAACTCTACCTGGGCGTCCTGGTGGACCGGAACCTGAACCGTCCCGTCATCATGGCAAGCGGCGAGGGGGGGATGGAGATCGAGGAGGTCGCCAGGAAGTCCCCGGAGAAGATCTTCAAGGAATGGGTCGATCCCCTGGTGGGATTCCGTTCCTTTCAGGGTATGAAACTGGGCTTCAACCTGGGTTTCGACGCCAAGTTGAGCCGGAAACTGACGGCCTTCCTGGACAAGCTGGTGCGGCTTTTCGAGGGGGTCGATGCCTCCCTCTGCGAAATCAATCCGCTGGTCTTGACGGAAGACGGTGAGTTCCTCGCCCTGGACGCCAAGCTGACCCTGGACGACAATGGACTCGCGCGCCACCCGGACTTGGCGGAACTTCGGGATATCACCGAGGAAGATCCCCTCGAGGTGGACGCCTCGAAACACAATCTCAACTACATCAAGCTGGACGGAAACATCGGCTGCATGGTCAACGGCGCCGGCCTGGCCATGGCCACCATGGACATGATCAAGCTCTCCGGGGCCGAGCCGGCTAACTTTCTTGACGTGGGCGGCGGCGCCAGCGCGGAAATGGTGGAAAACGCCTTCCGGATCCTCATGTCCGACCCAAAGGTCAAGGCGGTGCTCATCAACATCTTCGGCGGCATCCTCCGGTGCGACACCCTCGCCACCGGCGTCGTGGAGGCCGCCAAGAAGGTCCAGGTGGATCGCCCCATCATCATACGGCTGGAAGGCACCAACGTGGACGAGGGGCGGCGGATCCTCAATGAATCCGGGCTCGATTTCCAGGTGGCCGACGGCATGAAGGACGCCTCGGAAAAGATTGTCTCCATCGTCCAATCCTTCAATCAATAGGAGTATCTCCATGGCTATACTTGTCGACGAACAGACACGCGTGCTGGTCCAGGGTATCACGGGCTCCGAGGGAAGTTTCCACACCCGCCAGTCCCTTGAATACGGAACCAACATCGTGGCGGGTGTCACCCCAGGCAAGGGAGGGCAGGACCTCGACGGCGTTCCCATCTTCAACACCGTCGAATCGGCGGTCAAGGAAACGGGCGCCAACGCCACCGTGATCTACGTGCCGCCCCGCTTCGCGCCCGACGCGGTGATGGAGGCGGCGGACGCGGGCATCAAGGTCATCGTCTGTATCACGGAATGGATTCCCGTCCTGGACATGGTCAAGGTCTACGCCTACGTGAAATCCCGGAGGGCGACCCTGATCGGACCCAACTGTCCCGGCGTCATCACCCCGAGGGCGAAATGCCGCATGGGGGTGATGCCCTACCGAATCCATCGGGAGGGAAGTATCGGCATCATCTCCCGCAGCGGCACCCTCACGTACGAGGCGGTGGGGCAGTTAGGCAGCCTTGGTTTGGGTGAATCGACCGTTATCGGGATCGGCGGGGATCCCATCATCGGCAGCAAGTTCATCGACCTGATGCGGCTGTTCAGGGACGATGACCAGACGGAGGCGGTGCTTCTCATCGGGGAGATCGGGGGCACGGCGGAGGAAGAGGCCGCGGCCTACATTGCGGAGGAGAAATATCCGAAACCCGTCATCGGCTTCGTGGCCGGCCTGACGGCTCCTCCAGGGCGTCGGATGGGCCACGCGGGCGCTATTATCTCCGGCGGCCAGGGCGGCGCCAAGGAGAAGATCGCCGCCATGAAGGCGGCGGGGATCTTTGTGGTGGAAACCCCTGCGGACATCGGAGAGACGGTTCAAAGGGCGCTTAAGGCGCGGAAATAAAAAAAGAGGGGGCGTTGCCCCCTCTTTCTCTTTGACTTTTCTATGCCTTCAAGGCACAATCTCAAACGGCGTCTTGATGGTAACGTTTCCCCCGCCGTGCTTGTCGATGAGGGTCGTCAGGACAAAATATTTCCCCGGTTTGATACCTGTAAAGTTGTAGGTCAGGCTCATGTAGAAGTCGAACAGAGGCCGCCCTTTCGTGTTCATTTCCCAGTTGCCGAATCCCTTTTTGCCTCCCAGGATATTTCCCTTGGCATCCGTAACGGCAAAGTCCGCCGTGAGCCCGAAATTATACGAATTTCCCCTTTTGGCGAAATGATACCCCACAGGCTCCACGTAGAGGATAATCGTCTCGTTGGCCCTGAATTTGTTAGAACCCCTGGGCTGAATCATCCCGAACCCGGCGGGCTTTCCCTTGACAAGAACCGCCTTGTCCACCTTCAGTTTCGAGCGGTTGTAAACCACGACCAGGGCCTGCCGAAGGGCGTCCGCCGCCCCGATTACGTTTCCGCTTGAAAATTCGCTATCCGCCCGGTTGACAAGCGGGGTCAGCTCAGACGCCCGGAGTCCCGTCGGCGTCATCAGGACCGCCACCAGAAGAATCATTCCTCCAATCTTCAATACTCTTTTCATTCACTCCCTCCTATTTTTGAGGCATCTTACCACACGGCACGTCGTCTCACAAGGAATCGGCGCGCCGGCTCGCCAATCTCTTGGATTCCTCTTCACCCACTTTTTACGTCGCAGGTTCTCAAGGCTTCGATAACCCGCTTCAACTGTGCCAGGTCGTATCCGTCCACCCGGTTTTCGCGCCGGCGGCTCATCCCGTCCACGGCCCCCCGGGAGACGATCAAGGCGATGAAGCCCGCAACTTCCTCGAACTCCGGCACGCAGGGAACCCCTGAAAAGACCTCCAGACAACGGACCAGCCCGCAGGCTCCCCAGTTGGAGACCGTGGCCAAAACCAGATGGTCTGCCGGAACGACGCAGGGGGCCACGTCAAGGAGGCGCGAAATCTCCGCCTCGTAACCGCCCATGCCGATCTCGTTTCCCCCGTCTCCGACACCGACGGTGACACACCCCTCCGGCGGATCAAGAAACAGGACATCGAGGGGAGCGGTAACGGCCGAGATATCGTTTCCCCGCATGTCCCGATAGGCGCCCGTCCGCGTTCTGCCGCAACGCTCAACGGCGACGAGCAGACTAGGTGAAAAGGTACCGAAAACATGGCGTCTGAAGGCCGCTTCGTCGCGGATCCGTATGGGAACCTTGATCAGATCGGATTCCGGAACAACCCCTTCGAAGAGGGGCGCGCAGAGGGTATCTGTGATGATCCCGGTGGGAAACCCGAGGCGTTTCAGGGCGCGGTAGAGGAAATAGGCGCCGGGAGGACCGTCCGTTTCCGGTGCGCCGCCCACGTTGAAACCCGTGGTAATCAGGACCTTCGGCACACTCCTGATTTCTCGAAGGTGTAAGATGACCCGTGCCGTCTTGCGGCAAAAGTCCCCCGGAAGGAAGGGGCGTAGCCGGTCGATTCCTCGTACATGACCATTTCGCAGGATAATCTCCTCAATCGTTTCCTCTTCATGCGCGTTCATCTCGTCCGCCTTGTTTGTTTTGCTTGCCTTTCTCTGTTCTCCTTCTGTAAACCTATATCAGGACAGGTCATTTTCCTTCTATCTTCTACCTTCTACCTAACCTCCTATACCTTCTTCACGTAGTGCCGGGCGAACAGGCCGCTGGGCCTGAAGCAAAGCGCCAAGACGATGATGAAGAAGGCCACCACCGACTTGAACTCGATGGAGATATACCCCCCGAAGAGGTTTTCCACGATTCCGATGATGTAGGCCCCCGCCACCGAGCCGGGCAGGGAGGTCATCCCTCCCAGGACGGCCGCGGCGAATCCCTTGAGCATGGGGTCCCACATCATGTAGGGCTGCATGGTCCCCGGCGCGATGAGCAGCCCCGCCACGCACCCCACCAGGGAGGAAATCCCCCACGTCACGAGCAGGATGCGCTTGGTCCGGATCCCCATCAGCCGGGCGGCCACGGGGTTCTGCTGGGTAGCCTTCATAGCCACGCCGAACCGCGTGAATCTCAGGAAGAGAAAGAGCCCGAGCATGATGACGATGGCCACGAAGAAGGTCAAGACCTCCAGGGAGCTGAGAAAGATTTCCCCGATGGTGACGCTGCCATACGGTGAAACGGGAAAGGGCAGGGTCTTAGGGTCCGCTCCGAACTTCCAGGATACAAGCCCCAACAGGATCATCTCGATGCCGATAGTGATGATGATCATCCCAAGCACGTTCGGTTCTTTTGCTCTCCGGAGCACGGCAAACTCCAGGAAAAACCCCAGGAACACGGAAAAGGCAAGGGCCGCGGGGAAGGCCAGATAGAAGGGAACGTGGCGCGCGGTCAGGATGAAATAGGTGAAGTAGACGGAGGCCAGGGCCATCTCGCCCTGGGCGAAATTGATGACCTCGGAGGTCTTGTAGATGAGGACCATGGACAGGCCCATCAGGGCGTAGAAACTCCCCACGGCGATCCCGCTCGCGACTATTTGCAAAAGGTCCGTCACTGCCCCATCTCTCCTTTCAGAAAGGCCACGTCTTCCAGTAGCGTTTCGTCCTCAGCCAGAACCCATAGATACCCAGGGGTTCGAAGACCATGATGAGCACCATGATGAACCCGTAGATGATGAACTGAATATTCGAGACACCGGTGATGGAAAAGTAGCTCTTGGACAAGTGCTCCAGCCACGTCCCCAGGTAGGGAATGCTCAGGATGTTGCGAAGTTCCAGGTCGAGCCAGCTCAGTAGGCAGGCCCCCGCGACGGCCCCGAGGATGGAACCCAGGCCTCCGACCACGATCATGGCCAGAAAGATGATGGACATGAGGAGGCTGAACATCTCCGGCTCGATGAACCGCAGAACGAAGGCATAGAGCCCCCCGGCGATGCCCGCATAGAAGGCGCTGACAGCAAAGGCAAGGGTCTTGTAGATTAGGAGGTTGACTCCCAGCGTCTCAGCCGCCACGTCAGCATCCCGGATGGCTACGAACGCCCGGCCCACCTTGGTCTTGATGAGGTTTCTCGCCGCCGCGGCGAGGATCAGCGTTACGAGGATCACGAGGTAGTAAAACTTCCGGTCTGTGTCCAGGTGCCACGGGCCGATGACGAGGGGAGGGGCGTGCAGCCCCTGCCTTCCCCCGAAAAAGGGGATACGCCCGATGACCTTGGTAATCGTCAGGCCGAACCCGAGGGTCGCGATGGAGAGATAGGGCCCCTCGAGGCGAAGGGCCGGAAGTCCCAGGAGAAACCCGAACAGGGCGGCAAACAGGGCCGCTAAGAGAAGCGCCGCGAAAAAAGGAAAATGGAATCGGGACATGAGAACCACCGTCCCGTAGGCACCGATGGCAAAGAACCCGGCGTGCCCCAGGGAAATGAGCCCCGTGTATCCCACCAGGATATTCAGCCCGATAGCGACGATGACGTTGATGGCCATGTAATTGGCCACATAGACGTAGTAGTTTTTGAAGAGGAAGGGATAGAAGGCGAGGAAGGTCAGGAGGGCGGCAAACCAAAAAACCGCCACGCCGGATTGGAAAAACCGCACGTCCTCATAGTAGTCTCGCTTGATATCCACGCCTTACCCTCGGCTTGCTTATATCTTGGGAAGTCGCCTTCTGTCAACCGGTGTTTTAAAAAATCAGGAAATTCTGAAAAAATCCTCCTCGAACTCCGGCCTGTTTTCGTAGCGTTTCATGAAAAGGCCGGGCAGCCGTTCCAGGTTTTCGAACAGGCGCGGGTCCGCGTCGATGCCAGCTTTTTGGAGGGCCTTCAAGATGTCGCCGGGATCCGGCGGGCATCCCTTCACGGCGATCATCTCCCGGATGACCGGGTTGTCCTTGTGGGCCCGATACATGCACTGTCCCATGAGGATGGTCTTCTTCATTCCGGGCGTGGGGCGCATGGCCTTCCCTGTCAGCACCTCGATTCCGTCCCATGGTTCCCCCTTCCAGGCGCCCCGGATGGCCATCATCAACAGCCCGTTGACCGCGGAGCAGTAGGTGCACAGGGACAGATCGTACTTCCGGTAGAAGATGCCCCGGATTCCCTGTTTCGCCAGGGGAAGGGGGAGTTCAACCTCCTCCGTCTCCGCATAAACAAAGTCATAACCATGCCTGCGTGCCACCTCCTCCACGCCGGCTCCGGCGATCTCGATGTCGGACAAATCGAGGGGACGGCCCTGCCTTCGGGCCGCGTGGGCGATGTAGGGCACCTCTCCCGCTTCATATCCGAGGAGTCTCGCCCCCACCATGTCAGCCGACAGGACGTCACGGGAGGCCACCAGGAGATTGCTGCGGCGCATCTTTCCGTCCGGCCCCGGGCCCCGCTCGCTGGTGTAGATGCCATCAATCAGGGTCAGCATGGACGGCATGGGATCCGCCAGGCGCGACACGTGGACATGCAGGTTCCTTCCCGCTTCCATGTTGTGGCAACGCTTGCGCGAGGGGATGTCGATGGTCCCCTTCAGGTTCTTGATGCCAAGGCTGACCACCGTCTGGTTGTGGGTCTTCATCACCGGAAGGTCCACCACGAAATCGCTCTCCAGGATATCCGCGTTGAAACGGAGGGTTATGCCGTCTCCCAGGTCCACCTCCTTGAAGGGGCGGTCGAACACGTTCAGCAGTTTCACGCCAAACCGCTTCTTGAGCCGCTCGTACCCAAGGGTCCGGTAGGCGTCTGCCAGGGTCTCACGGTCCCCCGGCTTCAGGGTAACCATCCCCTCGCCGATGGCCATGGCGGAAACGCCCCGTTCGGCGAGCAGTTCCACCATGTCCTGGACCACGCGGGAGGTGGTGATGACCCCCCACTTTGGGTAGGGAACCGACTTGCTCCAGAAGACAAGGTTCGGCTTGATAAAGACCCTCGCGCCGGCCGGGAGATGGTCGAGTCCCCCGGCGAGCGTTACCGCCTCCCGGACCGAGCGGGACGGGGCCTCGTAGCGAACAATGGAAACCAGGTGTTTCTTCACGGGTTCCCCCTTTCTTCCCAGCGACTTCCCTGACGGGTACCGTGCCGATGAAACTCCTTTATGATGCCGTTTAGGGTTTTCCCCTTCTTCAGGATCCATGTCGGCGCCACGAGGTTTTCCGCCGGGGCGTCCCCCGTCAGGCGTTGGATCACGACGGACGGCGGCAGCAGTTCCAGGGCGTCACACACGAGGGAGATATAGGCCTCCATGGAGAGAAGTTCGAAGGGGGTTTTCTCGTAGAGTCGGGCCAGGCGCGTTCCCTTCAGGACATGGAGCATGTGAATCTTGATGTCATCGATCCCGACCTTCGCGAGAAACCGCACCGTCTCGAGCGTCATCTCCCGTGTTTCTCCCGGCAGGCCGAGGATGATATGGACGCCGACTCGGAACGGAAACTCCCGGGTCATCTCCACGGCCCGGGTGAAATCCCCCAAGCCGTGGCCCCGCTGCATCCAGGCCAAAGTCCGTTCATGGGTGGTCTGCAAGCCGTATTCCATCCAGACCGTCAGGCCCCGGAAGACCTTGTGTATCACCTCGAGTCTCTCCCGGTCGATACAGTCCGGCCGGGTGGCGATGGCCACGCCGACCATCCCCTCGAAGCCAAGCGCCTGCGCGTAGATCTTTTCCAGGATCTCCGGGCGTTCGTAGGTGTTGGAAAAGGCCTGGAAATAGACGATGAATTTTCTGGCCTTGTAACGCCTCGCCACGCGCGCGGCGCCGTCCGCTATCTGATCGCGGATGGCAAGGGACCGCTGGATAAACGGCGCAGCCGATCCCCGGCTGTCGCAATAGATACATCCCCCGATTCCCTTCGTCCCGTCGCGGTTGGGGCAGGAAAATCCCGCGTCCACCGGCACCCGGTAAACCTTTTCCCCGAAGGTCTCCTTCAGGTAGTCGCTGAAGCGGCGGTAAGGGAAGGGAGAGGGGGTCACTGCTTCAAAAACACCGTCTGGATGGGGAAGGGAATCTCGATGCCCTCCTTTGCGAACCGCGCGTGGATCATGGAATTGACCCGGTCCTTCGCGTCGAGCATCTGGGTGTATTCCCTCACCCAGAAGATCATGAGGAGGTTGAGGCTGAAATCCCCGAACTCGGTGAAATAGACGCTGGGGGCGGGGTCCTGGAGGATGACGGGAACCTCCCTCGTGGTCTCGAGCATGATGCGTTTCGCCTTTTCGATGTCGCTGCCGTAGGCGATGCCCACCTTCACGCGGGTCTTTACCTTGAAATCGGGGTAGCAGTAGTTCACCAGGCTGGCGTTGACCAGGGCCGAGTTGGGCACCACGAGGATGGTGTTGTCAAAGGTCTTGATGCGCGTGCTGCGCAGGCCGATCTCCTGGACGTCCCCGATCTCTCCCGAGGCCAGCTCGATCCGGTCCCCCGGCCGGAAAGGGCGGTCGATCATGATGGAAAACCCGGAGATCATGTTGGTCAGGGTCTCCTTGGCCGCGAGGCCGATGGCCAGTGATCCCACCCCCATGGCGGTCAACAGCGACCAGGCGTCGTAGTTGAAATGCCTGAGTACCGTGATAACGGCCAGCGTGAAAATCAGGATACTGAAAAGCCGCTGGGTCAGGGGGATGAATTCCCTCACCAGGGTCGTCGTGCTGGCCTTCCTCTTGAGCCGCTCCCCGTACCAGTCGAGCAGGGTCATGCCCACCCGGTAGACGATGGTGGTAACCACCACAACACCAACGATGAAGATACCGCCCCGGACGGCTTCAATAATCCTCCAATGGAAGGGCAGCCGGGTGATGGCATAATCGAGGCCGTAGATGAGGAGGATGTAAAAGACGGGCCGGGCCAAGATGGCAAGGATGCGGTCGTCCACGTCGGTGGCCGTCTCCCGTGCCCACCGCCGCATCCAGCGGCTCATGGCGGCGCGAACGAGAAAGGCGACTATCACAAAGAGAAAAAAAATCCCCGCCGAAAGCGCGAGAGGTTTTACCAGCGGCGCAACCTGGGTCATGCCCCTTCCTTGCCGAAGACGCGTTCGAAAATGGTATCTACGTGCTTGAGATGGTAAGAGATATCGAAAAGGTCACGGAGTTCCGCGGGGGAAAGATGGCGGGCCACGTCCGGGTCAGTTTTCAGGAGGGATTGAAAGTCCGCCCCCTCCTCCCACGAGCGCATGGCGTTCCGCTGCACCATAAGGTAGGCGTCGTCCCTGGAAACCCCCTTGTCCACCAGGGCTAGAAGGACCCGCTGGGAATAGATGAGGCCCCGGGTGAGGTGGATGTTCGCCATCATGCGTTCCGGGTACACGACCAGGCCGTCCAATATATTCTTTACCCGGTTGATCATGTAGTCGATCAGGATGCAACTGTCCGGGGCAATGACCCGCTCCACGGAGGAATGGCTGATGTCCCGCTCGTGCCAGAGGGCGATATTGTCCAGGGACGCCTGGGCGTAGCTTTTGACCAGCCGCGCCAGGCCGCAGATGTTCTCCGAGCCCACGGGATTGCGCTTGTGTGGCATGGCGGACGACCCCTTCTGGCCCTTGGCGAACTTCTCTTCCGCCTCCAGGACCTCCGTCCGCTGCAGGTGGCGGATCTCCGTGGCTATCTTCTCCAGGGTGCCGGCCAGGACGGCCAGCGTGGTGAAGAAATGGGCGTGCCGGTCCCGCTGGATGATCTGCGTCGAGATGGGCGCAGGTTTGAGCCCCAGTTTCTCGCAGACGTAGGCCTCCACCCGCGGATCCACGTTGGCGAAGGTGCCCACGGCGCCGGAGATCTTCCCCACGGCCACGTCCTCCACCGCCCGCGTGAATCGCCGGCGGTTGCGCCCCATCTCCGCGTACCAGAGGGCGAGCTTCAGGCCGAAGGTGATGGGCTCCGCGTGGATGCCGTGGGACCGTCCCATCTGCGGAACATCCTTGAACGCGTGGGCCCGTCGCTTGAGGACCGCCATCAAGTCATCCATGTCCTCGAGGATCAGGGCGGAGGCCCGCTTGAGCATCAGCGCCAGTGCCGTGTCCAGGATGTCGGAAGAGGTCACTCCCAGGTGAATGAAGCGCGCCGGGGGCCCCACCTTCTCACCCACCGCGCTCACGAAGGCGATGACGTCGTGCCGCGTGATCTTTTCCAGCTCGTTGATGCGGGCCACGTCCACGGCCGCCTTTTCCCGGATGGCCTTCAGGTCCTCATCCGGCACGACGCCCAGCCGGTTCCACCCCTCGCAGATGGCGATCTCCACCTCCAGCCAGGCGGAAAACTTGGCCTCGTCCGTCCAGAGCCTGCCCATCGCCTCGCGTGTGTATCTTGGAATCATCGTCCCCTCTTCACGTTTTCGTTTTCACAGGACCCGGACCGGACGGTCGGGCCGCGCCACGACCACCTGCTCACGGTCCAGGCGGCACCCGGGCAGCCCCGCGAGGCACGCGAGCGCCGCCTCCGGGGTGTTGTTGATCTCGCTCAAATGGGCCAGGACCACCCTCTCCAGGTCCGAATGGTAGAGGGTTTCCACGAATTTCGTCGCCGTGGGGTTGGAAAGGTGCCCCTTGCGTCCCCGGATGCGCTGTTTCAGGTCCCAGGGATAGGGGCCTTCCATCAGCATGTCCGGATCGTGGTTGGATTCAACGATGGCCACGTGCGCCCCCCGCATCTGTTCCCGGACCAGGTGTGTCACCACCCCCAGGTCCGTCGCCACCCCCACCTTCAAGACCCCGTCCGTAAAGGCAAAGCCAAGGGGCTCCACCGCGTCGTGAGAGATGAGGAAAGGACTGAACCACAAGACCCCGATCTCGAAG
>Ga0256833_1001172_pt1 | contig 19585 bp, 16 predicted proteins | sample 356284metaG_FD_190535 | JGI IMG/M metagenome (GOLD analysis project Ga0256833, IMG submission 190535) | Hydrothermal vent microbial communities from Mid Atlantic Ridge, Atlantic Ocean - 356-284 | ecosystem: Environmental > Aquatic > Marine > Hydrothermal vents | place: Atlantic Ocean: Mid... | reverse complement strand
GCCGTGGGCGCCCATAAGAACCAGACCCTGAACGTCCCGGGAGAGGACCTGGCGGGCGTCATGCCCGGGGTCGATTTCCTAAGAGACCTCAACCTAGGAACCCTTACCTCCCTGTCGGGACACGTTATCGTCATTGGGGGCGGGAACGTGGCCATCGACGCGGCACGCAGCGCCCTGCGTGCCGGGGCGGAGTCGGTGGAGATCTGCTACCGCCGCTCCCGCAAGGAGATGCCGGCCAACGAGGAGGAGATAGAGGAGGCCCTGGCGGAGGGCATCACGATACGCTACCTCGTCTCTCCCGTGGAGATCCTGGGACGGGACGGCAAGGTCACCGGCGTGAAGATGATCCGCATGCGCCTGAGCGATCCCGACGCGTCGGGGCGCCGTCGGCCTATCCCCGTCAAGGGCAGCGAGATCGTCCTCGACGCCGACGTGGTCATCCCCGCCATCGGCCAGCGAACGGACGTGTCGCTGCTCGAATCCCTCGGGTTCAGGGTGTCCCGAAGGGGCACCGTCGTGGCGGACAACCTGACCCTGGCCACCAACCTCCCCGGCGTCTTCGCCGGCGGCGACCTGGTGACGGGTCCGGCCATGGCCATCGACGCCATGGCGGCGGGAAAACGGGCCGCGGTCTCCATCGATCGTTACCTGAATGGACAGGATTTGAAGGCGGGACGGGAGCTGGAAGAGACCTTCTTCCCCGTGGAGGATGTCCGGGAAGGCATCGAGAAGGAACCGCGGGTTTCCATGCCGGAAAAGGAGATCCCCCGGCGGGTCCGCACCTTCGAGGAGGTGCAATTGGGATTCACGGAGGAGATGGCCGTCCGGGAGGCCAAGCGGTGCCTCAGTTGCCGACGGTGCCTGGGATGCGGCGTCTGCGCCGACGTGTGCGAGGCAGAGGCCATCGACTACACGATCCCGCCCGCCGTGGAACGGGTCCAGGTTGGGGCGGTGATTCTCTCACCCGGGTTTGACGAATATGACCCCCGCCACAAGGGGGAATACGGCTACGGGCGTTATCCCAACGTGGTTTCCTCCATCGAGTTCGAGCGGATGTTGAGCGCCACGGGTCCCTACAGCAGCACCGTCATGCGGCCATCGGACGGGGACATCCCCCAGAAGATTGCCTTCATCCAGTGCGTGGGAAGCCGAGACACGGAGCATCCCTACTGCTCCTCCGTCTGCTGCATGTATGCCACCAAGGAAGCCATCATCGCCAAGGAGCACCTGGAAGGGATTGAGACTACCATCTTCTACATGGATATCCGCGCCTTTGGCAAAGGATTTGATTCCTACTACGAACGGGCCCAGAGCCAGTTCGGGGTGAAATACGTGCGCTCCATGGTTTCCCGGGTCACGGAGGACCCGCGGACCCACGACCTTGTTCTCACCTACGTGGACGAGGCGGGAGACTTGAAGAACGAAACCTTTCACATGGTCGTGCTCTCCGTGGGGCTGGAGGCCTCCAGGGAGGCAAAGAAACTCTCGGGCAGGATCTCCGTGGATCTGAACGAGTTTGGGTTCTGCGAGACCCATCCCTTTACCCCCGTCTCCACGTCCCGGCCCGGGGTTTTCGTCTGCGGGGCCTTCCAGGGGCCGAAGGATATTCCTGAGACCGTCTCCCAGGCGAGCAGCGCCGTGGCCTACGCGGCGGGGCTTTTGGCTGATGCCCGGGGGACGGAACTGGTGCACGATGAGATCCCGGAAGAGGTGGACGTGGAAGGGCAGGAACCCCGCATCGGGGTCTTCGTCTGTCACTGCGGGGTCAACATCGGCTCCGTGGTGGACGTGCCGGCCGTCCGGGACTACGCCAAGACCCTGCCCCACGTGGTCTACGCGGAGGACAACCTTTTTACCTGTTCCCAGGACACCCAGGATCATATGAAGGAGATGATCGCGGAGCACAAACTCAACCGGGTCATCGTGGCTTCCTGTTCACCGAGGACCCACGAGCCCCTCTTTCAGTCCACCATCCGCCAGGCGGGGCTCAACAAGTATCTCTTCGAGATGGCCAACATTCGCGACCAGTGTTCCTGGGTGCATATGCACCTGCACTCGGAATCCACGGAGAAGGCGAAGGACCTGGTCCGCATGGCCGTGGCCAGCGCCAAGGAGCTGGTGCCCCTGCATGAAAAGACCCTGCCCATCATCAAGAAGGGGCTGGTCATCGGCGGCGGCGTGGCGGGCATGACGGCGGCGCTGAAACTGGCCGAGCAGGGCTACGAGGTCTTCCTCGTGGAAAAAGAGCCTGAGCTGGGCGGCAACCTGAAGAGCATCCACTTTACCATCGAGGGTAAGGACGTGCGCTCCTTCATGGCGAAACTGATCGAAGAGGTACGGGGAAACGAGAAGATTCACGTGATAACCAACGCCTTGGTTGTCGATTTCTCCGGCACGCAGGGGAACTTCTCCACCGGTATCATGGTGGCTCCCGGGATGTATTACCGGAAGCTGGAGCACGGCGTGGTTATCGTGGCCACGGGCGGCGAGGAACTGAAGCCGGACGAGTACCTCTACGGTCAGAACGAGCACGTCATGACCCAGTTGGAATTCGAGAAGCGACTGGTGGAGGAGCCCCAGTTCGCCCTCGGCCAGCACACGGTGGTCATGATCCAGTGCGTGGGTTCCCGGGACGAGCAGCGCCCCTACTGCAGCCGGGTCTGCTGTTCCACCGCTGTGAAGAACGCCCTGAGGCTCAAGGACAAGAACCCGGACGCCCAGGTTGTCGTCCTCTACCGGGATATCCGGACCTACGGACTCATGGAGCCCTACTACCGCGAGGCGCGGCGGCGGGGCATCGTCTTCGCGCGCTACGACCTGGGGCGCAAGCCGGAGGTGTCCGAGAGAGACGGGCGTTTGACCGTCGAATTCTTCGAGCCTATCATTAAGCGCAAGATGACCATCATGCCGGATACCCTCGTGCTCTCCTCGGCGACCATTCCTCGGGAGAACGAGGAACTGGCGCTGATGCTGAAGGTCCCGCGCATGGCGGACGGCTTCTTCCTCGAGGCGCACATGAAGCTCCGTCCCGTCGACTTCGCCACGGACGGCGTCTATGTCTGCGGCCTGGCCCATTCCCCCAAGACCATCTCGGAGTCCATCGCCCAGGCGGCCGCCGCGGCGGCGAGGGCGGGCACGGTCCTGGCGAAGGATTTCATCTCCGTGGGCGGCGTGGTGGCCGTGGTGGACGAGGAGAAGTGCGCGGCCTGCCTGACCTGCGTGCGCGCCTGCCCCTATTCCGTCCCGGTCATCAACGAGCGGGGCAAGGCGGAGATCGACCCCATCAAGTGCCATGGATGCGGCGTCTGCGCGGCGGAGTGCCCGGGGAAGGCCATCGAGCTCCAGTATTTTCGGGATGTCCAGGTTCTTTCCAAGTGTGACGCGATCTACGACGAGAAAGAGGTGGCAGCGTGATGAGTGAAGAGAGTTTCGAACCGAAGATTGTGGCCTTTTGTTGTCATTACTGCGCCTACACGGCGGCGGATCTCGCCGGGTCCATGCGCCTGCAGTATCCCCCCAACGTGCGGATTATCCGCCTCCCGTGCACGGGAAAGGTGGATGTCCTCCACCTCTTGCGGGCCTTCGAGGACGGGGCGGACGGCGTCTACGTGGCCGGTTGCATGGAGGGGGACTGTCATTTCATCAACGGGAACTTCCGGGCGAAAAAGCGGGTGCACTACGCCAAGAAGCTTCTCGACGAGATAGGTTTCGGCGGCGACCGTTTGGAGATGTTCAACATGTCGGCCGCCATGGGTCCCCGCTTCGCGGAGGTGGCGAAAGAGATGGTGGAAAGGATAAAAAAGCTTGGGCCGAGCCCCATAAAAAAGGCCAAAGCCCAGAAAGGTGGAGATGAATCATGATTGTGGGAGAGAGAAAACCCATGGAGGAGATCGAGGCGATGATCGATCCCTTCGAGAAGATTATCGTTTTGGGATGCCGGGAGTGCGTGACAGTCTGCTCGGCCGGTGGAGAAAAGGAGGTTGGCATCCTGTCGGCGGCCCTCCGGCTCTCCCGGGAGCAGAAGGGGCGGACCATAGAGATAAAGGAGTTCGCCCTGGAGCGCCAGTGCGACCACGAATACATCGAACAGATTCGTTCCATGGTTCCCAACTACCAGGCGGTGCTCTCCATGGCCTGCGGGGCGGGCGTCCAGTTCGTGGCGGAGTTCTACCCGGAGATCCCCGTTCTACCCGCCATCAACACCAACTTCATCGGCGTGACCGAGGAGCAGGGCTACTGGACGGAGCGCTGCCAGGCGTGCGGCAACTGCGTCCTCCACCTGACCGGCGGCATCTGCCCGGTTTCGCGGTGTTCCAAAAGCCTGCTCAACGGACCCTGCGGGGGATCCTCTGACGGCAAGTGCGAGGTGAACAAGGAGATTGTCTGCGGATGGCAACTGATTATCGAGAGGCTGAAGTCTCTGGGACAGCTTGAGCGTTACGAGGAATACATTCCCATCAAGGATTGGTCCACCAGCCGCGACGGGGGACCGAGAAAGGTCGTGAGGGAGGACTTGAGATTATGAAATCGGCCAGCCGATTGGAGAAAGTGCTCGAAAAAGGGGAATTCGCCGTCACCTCGGAGTGCGGCCCGCCTCGTGGCGCGGACGCGGAAGTGATACGGAAGAAGGGCGAACTCTTGAGGGACGTGGTGGACGCGGTGAACGTCACGGACAACCAGACCTCGGTGGTCCGGATGTCCAGCGCCGCCTCCTGCTTCATCCTCAAGGGGATGGGGCTCGATCCCGTCCTGCAGATGGTCACCCGGGACCGGAACCGCATTGCCATCCAGAGCGATATCCTGGGGGCCGCCGCCGTGGGTGTGAACAACATCCTCTGTCTCTCCGGCGACCACCAGGTCTTCGGGGATCATCCCAAGGCGAAGAACGTCTACGACATGGACTCCATCCAGTTGATTCATTCGGTCAAGACCATGCGGGATGAGGGAAAATTCATCGAAGGGGAGGAAATCAAGCCGCCCCCCAAGCTCTTCATCGGGGCCGCCTGCAACCCCTTCGCCGACCCGTTTGAAATCCGGGTGCCCCGCCTCGCCAAGAAAGCGGCGGCGGGCGTCGACTTCATCCAGACCCAGTGCATCTACAACCTGGACAAGTTCGAGGAGTGGATGAAGGGTGTGAGGGACCGCGGCCTCCACGAGAAGGTCTACATCCTCGCGGGGGTGACCCCCATGAAGTCGGTGGGCATGGCGAAATACATGAAGAACATGGTGCCCGGCATGGACGTGCCCGATGAGATCATCGAGCGCTTGAAGGGAGTGGACAAGGAAAAGCGCGCTGAAGAGGGTATCAAGATATGCATCGAGACGATCCAGAGGCTCCGGGAGATCGAAGGGGTCAGCGGGGTGCATATCATGGCCATCGAGTGGGAAGAGAAAGTGGAAGAGATTGTCAAGGGCGCCGGGCTTTACCCCCGCCCCCAGGTATAAACGTATAAAATAAAAAGGAGGTTTCCAATGGCGAAGATTTTGATTGTTGATGATGATCCTGATCTGGTGGAAGCGGTAACGATGATTCTGGAGAGCAAGGGATACGACGTGGCGGCGGCCTACGGCGGCATTGAGGGCCTGGAGAAGGCGCGTTCCGAGAACCCGGACCTGATCGTGCTGGACGTGATGATGCCCGACAAGGACGGCTATGCCGTGGCGAAGGAACTCAAGTCCGACCCGGACCTGAAACAGATCCCCATCCTGCTGTTGACCGCGGTCGTATCGCATATCACCACGACGAAATACACCCCCCAGATGGGGCTCGAGACGGAAGCGGAAGACTACATGGACAAGCCGGTTGAACCGGAGGAACTGGTCAACAGGATCGAGATGCTTCTGGCCAAGTAGCTCCTAAAGGAGACATCGTGGAACACAAGCCGAAGATCATCGTCATCGATGATGAAGCCATCATGCGCGATGGCAGCAGCCGTATCCTCGCCAAAGAGGAGATGGAGGTTGTCACCGCGGAGAACGGCGAGGCGGGGCTGGAAAAGGTCAAGGAGGCTCCGGACGGATTTGACGTTATGCTCCTGGACCTGATGATGCCGGGGATGAGCGGCATGGAGGTCCTGGAGCAGGTCAAGGGGATCGCCCCCTCCCTCCTCGTCATCGTCGTGACCGGCTATGCCACGGTCGACACGGCGGTGGAGGCCATGAAGAAGGGGGCCTACGATTTTATCCCCAAGCCCTTCACGCCGGACCAGTTGCGCATCGTGGTCCACCGGGCGCTGGAGAAGAAAGCCCTGGAGGAAGAGGCCAAGCGCCTCCGCAAAGAGGCGGAAAAAAGCCTCAAGGACGTGGCGAAGGAGAAGAGCAAGACCCACACGATTATCAACAGCATGACCGACGGTGTCCTCGTGGTGGACAAGGATGGGGCGGTCGCCCTCCTGAACCCGGCGGCGACCCGATTCCTCTCCGTCTCCGCCGACGATGTATTGGGGAAGGCGGTCGATGACATCCAGGTCGAGGAATTGTCCAAAGTCATCAAAGAGGTCCTGGAGAAAGACACAGAAAACCTTGCCGGCGTCAGCCAGGAGATCCGGGTGACCCCGGAGGGCCGGGAGATTTTCCTACGGTGCCACGCCGTTCCGGTGAAGGACGAGGACGGGGCCCTCCTGGGGTGTGTCGCCGTCCTGCAGGACATCACCCAGTTGAAGGAACTGGAGCGCATGAAGGCCGACTTCGTGGCCATGGTAACCCACGAACTGCGGGCGCCCGTTGCGGCCATCGAGCAGCAGCTGACGGTCATCCTGAAGGGGCTCGCGGGGGAGATAAACGAGCGTCAGGCCCGGATGCTGGGACGCGCCAAGGAGCGGGCCAAGGGGCTCCTCGATTTGGTAAAGGACCTTCTCGACCTCTCCAAGATAGAGGCGGGCATGCAGGTGCAGTATATGGAGCCGGTGGACATCGGCGTCCTGCTTACCAAGGTGGTGGAACTCATGCAGTCCCAGGCGGAGCAGAAGGGCCTCACCCTGGAGTTCGACCTTGAGGAGGGGCTGCCTTCCGTCAACGCGGACGCGGCCAACATGGAAGGGGTCTTTACCAATTTGATCAGTAATGCTATTAAGTATACCCCGGAAGGCGGTCTGGTGAGAGTCACCGGGAAACGGGAAGGGGAGTATATCCGAATCGACGTCCAGGATACGGGCATCGGCATCTCGGAGAAGGACCTCCCCAGGATTTTCGAGCGGTTCTACCGGGTCAAGACAGAGAAGACCCGCCAGATCGTCGGGACCGGGCTGGGGCTTTCCATCGTCAAACAGGTGGTGGACGCCCACCTGGGGACGATCGATGTCCAGAGCGTGGAAAACCAGGGCACCTGTTTCACCGTGAGGCTGCCGGTGGTTGCGAAATAAATTGGAGGAAGCGAAAAATATTATGAAGGTTGCTGTAAAAGAAGATACGACGGCATTTGCGAAAGAGATTCAGCGGAAGTGCGGCCAGGACGTTTTGACCTGCTACCAGTGCCGGAAATGCACCATGGGCTGCCCCATGGCCTTCAGGATGGAAACAAAGGTCAACGAACTCATGCGGGCCATCCAGTTGGGGCTGCGGGACGAGGTCTTGTCCGCCGACACCATGTGGTGGTGCGTCTCGTGCGAAACCTGCGCCACGCGGTGCCCCCAGGGCATCGAGATCGTGGAGGTCATGGACGTCCTGCGGGAAACGGCCATCAAGGAGGATTACTACATCCCGGTCGAATCCATCGAGGCCTTTCACAAGGTATTCCTGCGTTCCGTCGAGGCCTACGGCAGGCTCTACGAGATGGGCTTCGCCATGGACTTGAACCTCATGTTGAAGGACCCCCTGAAGGACGCGGACCTCGGGCCCGTCATGATGGCGAAGGGCAAGTTGAAGCTTCGCCCCCACAAGGTCAAGGACCTGAAATCCGTGAAGAAACTGTTCGAGAACGTGAGAAAGCTTGAGGAGTCGCGCGTATGAAATATGCCTACTATCCCGGATGTTCCCTGGAATCATCCGCGAAGGAATACGACCTGTCCATCCGCGCCTGTTGCCAGTACGCGGGCGTCGACCTTATCGAGGTTCCTGACTGGATATGTTGCGGGGCGTCGTCGGCCCATGCCACCTCGCACCTGCTGTCCATCGCCCTGCCGGCGAAGACGCTCGTCCAGACGGAAAAGATGGGCCTGCACCAGATCATTGCCCCCTGCATCGCCTGCCTCACCCGGCTGAAGGTGGCGGACATGGAGATGGAGGAACACGGGGACCTGAAGAAGGACGTGGAGACCGTCCTGGAGTCGACCTACAAGGGGAGCGTCCGGGTCCGGAACATCCTGGATGTTTTTCTCAACGACGTGGGTCTGGAAAAGATAGAGAAAACCGTGACCACACCCCTCACGGGGCTGAAGGTGGCGTGCTACTACGGCTGTCTCCTGACCCGCCCGCCCCATATCGCCCAGTTCGACGACGTGGAAAATCCCCACAGCATGGACGACCTCATGCGGGCCATCGGGGCGGAAACGGTGGACTGGTCCTTCAAGACCGACTGCTGCGGCGTCAGCATGAGCTTGGCGGAGACCGACGTGGCCCTGGAGCTGACCAACAAGGTCCTGGAGGGTGCGCGGGACGCCGGGGCGGACTGCGTGGCCGTGGCGTGCCCCCTGTGCCAGTCCAACCTCGACCTTCGCCAGAAAGCGATCGGCAACAAGTTCGGCGTCTTCTACGACATGCCCATCCTCTACTTCAGCCAGTTGATGGGCCTGGCGTTCGGCGCCACCACCACGGACGTGGGACTGGAAAAGGTCATTGTAAACCCGTTTCCCGTCCTGGGCGCCATCTGAGGTGCCGTTCGGAAGAAGCAATAGGAAGGGAAGGCCGACGTGAGGCCTTCCCCTTTTCGCGAAACACCACCGTCTATTCGGGGTGCATGGACCATGCCCATCTACGAGTATCAGTGTGGTAAGTGCGGCAAAACCTTCGAGGCCATCGTGAAGCGCGGGGAGGAAGATGCCGTGATATGCCCCGCCTGCGGCTCGAAAAACCCGCGGAAATTGATGTCGGCCTGCGCCTACATCGGCGGCGAAGGGGGCGCCTCTTCCTGCGCGGGGTGCAGTGCCACGAGCTGCGCGACCTGCGGCAAGTAGGTTACTTGGGGCGCGTCCGCTTCAGGGGCTTGAACTCAAACCGTTTCCCCCCGTCGATCTCGAAGAGGAGCCTGTCGCCCGTGTCCTCGACAACCTTTCCCTGGAAGGCGTGGGTCGTCCCGCAGTCGTAGTAGTAGATCTGGTAGATTCCGTTTCCGTCCGGAATCTCGGAGAGCCTCAGGTTGAAGACCCTGCTCTTCCGCTGGGCGGTTCCCGCCGAAACGATCAACTCGTAAAAATGGGCATCCTTAATTTCCATCGGCTGCTTCCCTTTTTTCCGGTTAAACCCATTATATCATCTCCCGTGTGTTTGGCAAAGACAGTTTCCCGGCGCGCTCCATGAACCTCTCGTCCGTGAGGTTCATGAGGGCCCAGAGGACGTCCGGGGGGAGGAAGAGGTGGGCGGTGGCGTTGACGAGGAGGGTGGCGGCGGGGGGCAAAGCGGGTTCTCCCTCGTAGAAGATATAACGCAAAGGAACCAGGGGAAGGCAGGGGAGGTCTATGCCCTCGTCGCCCGCCGGGATGAAACGCCCGTTCAACTGCTTGACCGTGTCGATGAATTCCGCGTGCCGGTTTTCCCAGCAATCGAGGATTGCGCCGACTTTCGGGGGGTGGGACCGGGTGCTGAAAAAGGTTCGGCACCCCGGCAGTTCGGCGGACGGGATCCATTTCTCGCTCAAGGCGATGGGTTTGAAGTTGGCGAGATACGTCAGTGCGACCAGGCCTTCCTGGAAGGTGGGAGACCTTCCCGTCTCTTCCCATGCCATCTCCCGGTCCCGGGGATGGACGCGAAGCGTTTTCCCCAGGAAGGGGAGGCGAACCGTATCCCCCGTGACCCCGATTTCCGGGCAGGCCGCCGCGAACAGACGGCCGTCGAGCCCTTGCGCCGATTCCCACAGGGATGCGGGCAGGGTGTTCCAGCCGCCGTAGGCGGGATTCCGGTCGGGGGAGAGGATGTCGGCCATGTTTTTCCATACCATCTCATTGCCCGCGCAATCAATAGGGTCGTGTTGGGGGTCACAGTCTTTTAAGAGTCCGTCAACGTCAAGTTTTGGATTATGATTATTTTAGCGGGAATATCATCTAAAGTTGAAGGCCGAGTGAACCCTAAGCGCGAATTGGAACCGTTGACACAGATGAAACCTTGTGGTAAAAAATTAACGCTTGTTAAGTTGTACGGGATAGCGCGGAAATTTCCGCAAGCATTTTCAACAGTTAACATGAGGAGGTGGGAGTATGAACTTCGCTGATTTTGGGAGGATTAATGCCTTAAAATATCCAGACGAGGAATTTTTTATCGAACTGACGCCTTCCAAGAATCGTAGGCGTTCCCTGACATGGAAGGAGTTCAATGAGCAAACTAACCGGGTGGCCAATTTCCTGAGGGAGAAATTCGGCGTTCAGAAGGGGGATACCGTTTTACATCTCCAAATGAACAGCGTTGAATGGTACGTGACCTACTTCGGTGTCCTGAAAACCGGGGCCGCGGTGGTGCCGTTGAACTACCGGTTCGCCAGCCAGGACATTGAGTTCGCGGCGAACGCCACGGAACCGAAGGCCTTTATTCTCGGTGACGGTTTTCTGCCCAAGGTCCAGCCCGCCCAGGATAACATGCCGACCATCAAGAACTACATCTGCGTGGGCGAAAACGTGCCCGACGACATGATTTCCTACGACGAGGTGATGAAGGCCAGCCCCGAGGACTTTGTGGCGGACGTGGACGACGACGACATGGCGGAGCTGATGTTCACCTCCGGGACGACTGGCAAGCCCAAGCCCGTCTGCCAGGCCCATAAGACCCTCTTCCAGATAGGCGTCGCGGTGGGGCTGACGTATAACGACGGCTATGACACTACCTACCTGGCAGCGCATCCCTTTTATCACAGTGGGAGCATGTTCCTTTCCTTTCCCAGTTACATGGCCGGGGGCAAGATCGTCTGCCTGCTGGAGTTGAGCAAACCCAACTATCTCCTGGACGCCATTTCCCAGGAGAAGGTGACCAGCGGCTGGGTTACGGTTCCCACCATGTCCGACACGGTGGAGGCGGTCAAGCGGGGAGACATCGACCTGTCCAAGTATGACTTCTCCCGGACGCGTTACGTCGTCATCGGCGCGCAGCCCGTGCCCCACAGCCTCTTCGAGGACATCAAGCGTCTCTTTCCGTTCAAGACGGGGAATATCTACGGGATTACCGAGGGCGGTGGCGGAGGTTCCTTCAACCTCTACGACGAGGACGTGTTGCGTAAGCCGGGCTCCATCGGAAAGCCCACCTTTGGGGTCGAGGCCAAGGTGGTCGACTTTGAGGGGAAAGAGGTTCCCGTGGGCGAGGTGGGCGAGCTCATCTTCAAGGCCCCGCGTCTCATGAAGGAATACTTCAAGAATCCCGAGAAAACGGCGGAGACTATCAAGGACGGTTGGCTCTACACGGGCGATCTGGTTCGGAAGGACGAGGAAGGATACTACTACATCGCGGATCGTAAGAAAGACCTCATCATCCGCGGCGGCGAGAACATTTTCCCGGCCGAGATCGAGGATTTCCTCCACAAGAATCCGAAGATCGCGGACGTGGCCGTCATCGGGTATCCGCACGAGCGCCTCGTGGAGATTGCCATGGCGATTATCCAGCTCAAGCCGGGAGAGACCATGACGGAACAGGAAGTCATCGACTTCTGCAAGGAAGGCGGCTTGGCCAAATACAAGTGGCCGGAGAAGATCGTTTTTGCCGAGGTCCCAAGGAACCCGAGCGGCAAGATCGAGAAACCGAAACTCCGCGAGAAGTATATTGGCAAGAAGACCACCGTTCCGACCCCGTGATAGGGACGGCTCGATGGAAGAGAAGGAGGGCTGAAAAGCCCTCCTTCTCTTTTTAGAGGGTGGGTTGTTAGCGGAGAAAAATTGAAGGGAGGGGAGCTTTCCGGCTCCCCTCCCTTCGAGGTTCAATGACTGTATTATTCGTTTCGCTTATCCTTTTGCCTCTTTTTCTTTTTTTCATCCAAGGCCTTGAGGATCTTCTCCGGCGTGATGGGCATGTCGGTAATCCTCACGCCAATGGCGTCGTAGATGGCGTTGGCGATGCACCCGGCGTTGGGATTGGTGAGGCCTTCCCCGGCTTCCTTGGCACCGAAGGGACCTTCCGGCTCGTAGGTCTCCACCATCAGGGAGGTGAAGTTCTCCGGGACGTCCGGGGCGCGCATCAGCTTGTAATCGACGAAGGAGGGGTTCAGGATCTTTCCCTGATCGGTGACCAGGTTTTCGGAGAGGGTGTAGCCCTGGCCCATGACGAAGGCGCCCTCCAACTGACCCTCCACGCCCAGTTCGTTGATAACCTGGCCGCAGTCGTGGGCCGTGGTAACCTGAAGCAAGGTGACCTTGCCGGTCTCCTCGTCCACTTCCACCTCCGCCACCTGGGCGCCGAAGCTGTAGGCGGGGGAGACCATTCCCTTGTCGTGCGGCGTGTAGTAGCCGCGGCCGATGATCTGGTTTCCTTCGTCCGCTCGGATCGCCGCCTTGACCACCTCGACGAAGTCGAGGCCCCGCTCGGGACGCTCCTTGATGAAGATGCGTCCGTCCTTGGCCGCGTAGTCATAAACCACGTTGGGGCCCATCAGGGCGGCCGCCGTCTTGTAGAGTTTTTCGAGCACCTGGTCGCAGGCCATGATGAGGGCGTTGCCCACCATCAGGGTCTGCCGGCTTCCCCAGGCCCCCAGGTCGGGCGGACAGGTGTGGGTGTCGCCGCGAATCACGTTGATGTCGCTCATGGGAACACCCAGTTTCTCCGCGACGATCTGGGCCGCCACGGTATCCGATCCCTGGCCGATTTCAGCGGAGCCGATGTAAACATTGACCGTCCCGTCCACGTTGACGCGGACCATGGCGCCGGAATAGGCGTAGGGGGAGTTGATCCAGTTGAACACGCCGCCGGACATGAAGCCGTAGCAGCCCATGCCGATCCCGCGTCCCTTGGGAAGCTTGCCCTTCTTTTCCTTCCATCCGGTGCTTTCCATGGCGCGCTCGATACATTCCTTGATGCCGCAGCTTTCCACCTTGGCCAGGCCGGGGATGACGTGTCCCGGTTCCATGCGGTTCTTGAGGCGTATTTCCGCGGGGTCCATGCCCAGGTGTTCCGCGATCATGTCGATCTGGGAGTCGCAAGTGAACTCCGCCTGCGGCCCGCCGAACCCGCGCATGGCCGTGGCCGGGATCTTGTTGGTGTAGACGTGAAACCCGTCATAACGGTAGTTGGGGATGTTGTACGGGAACATCTGGAAGAAACCGGAGAGGTAGAGGGAGGTGGGCCCCATGGCGTTGTAGGCGCCGCCGTCCGTGTAGAGTTTGGCTTCCTTCGCGATGATCCGCCCGTCCTTCATGTAGCCGGTCTTCAGGGTGTAGTACATGGGATGGCGCCGGCGTCCGCCCTCGAAGCATTCTTCCCGCGTCAGCTCCACCTTGACCGGTTTTCCCGTCTTCATGGAGAGGATGGATGCCACGACCTGGTCGGAGAAGAGCTCCATTTTCCCGCCGAAGCCGCCGCCCACGTGCGGCTTGATGATCCGGATGTTGCCCTCCTTGAGTCCCAGCGCCATGGCGAGCAAGGTCTGGATGTAATAAGGGGTCTGGGTCGTGGTCCAGAGGGTGAGGTGGCCATCTCCCTCGTAACGGGCCACGGAGTTGTAGGGCTCGATGAAGGCGTGAACCACGGAGTGCAGGTAGAAGGTGTCTTCCCGCACGTAATCACAGGTCTTGAAGGCCTCGTCCACGTTGCCGAACTCGAAGTGCCGGGCCTCGCTCACGTTGTTCCGGACCGTCGGTCCCTCGTGGATCTTGGGAGCGCCGTCCTTCATGGCCTCCAAGGGGTCGAAGACGGCGGGCAGGATCTCGTATTCCACCTCGATGAGGCTCAGGGCCTCTTCCGCCACGTCGTTGTCGATGGCCGCCACGGCCGCTACCGGCTCGCCGATGTAGCGCACCCTGTCCATGGCCAGGGCCGTCTCGTCCATCAGGTGGGGGTATCGACGCCAGTTGCTGTATTTGACGCCAAGGGTGTCCCGCGGGCCGGTGATGACCGCCTTGACGCCCGGGAGTTTCTCCGCGGCGTGGGTGTCGATGTTGAGGATCTTCGCGTGGGGGTGTGGGCTTCGAAGCATCTTTCCGACAAGCATGCCCGGGAGCTTGATGTCCGTCGTGTACTGGGCGGCCCCCGTTACCTTTTCCACCCCATCGATTCTGCGGATGGGTTTTCCGATGACTGAAAATTCGCTCATGATTCTCCCCCTTCTTTCTTCATTCTTTGCGCGGCATCATGGATGGAATCGATAATCCTGACGTAGCCCGTGCACCGGCATAGGTTGCCCGAGAGGCCGTGACGGATTTCGTGAATGGAAGGGTCAGGATTTTCGTTGAGCAGGGACTTGGCCGCCATCAGCATGCCCGGCGTGCAGAAGCCACACTGGTATCCCCCGTCGTCCAGGAAGGCCTCCTGGAGGGGATGAAGCTTTTCGCCGTCCGCCAAGCCCTCGACGGTCTCCACGTGGTGTCCCTCGACCTGCAAGGCAAGGACGGAGCAGCTGTCCACGGCCTTGCCGTCCACCAGCACGGTGCAGGCGCCGCAGGCACCCGCGTTGCAGCCGACCTTGGGTCCCGTGAGGCCGATCTCATCCCTGATGAGTTCAATGAGGGTCGTCTTGGGTTTGACCGCGACTTCGTAGGGATCACCGTTCAGCGTAAAATTAAGTATCTTTTTCACGGTAGCAGTCTCCTCTTTTTATTGGATCTGGGACAGGGCCTTCTTGGCCATGCGCTTGACGTAAACCTTCGCGACGCGTTTCTTGTATTCGTCAGACGCCACGATGTCCGGGATGCACTCCATGGCCTCCCCGGCGATCTCCACGGCTTCCTCGATGAGCGCGTCGGTTATCTTCTTTCCCTTGAAAACCGCCTCGGCGTCGGGGATTCTCAGGGGGATCGGCGCCGTGCCGTTGGTGGCGATCCGTGCGTCCGCGCAGGTGCCGTCTTCGTTGAGCGTGAAGGCGACGGCCGCCCCAACGATGGGGGCGTCTCCTTCGACGATCCGGAACTTGGAATAGGCGATGCCCGTTTTTGGCGCCACGGCAGGGATCTGGATTTCGGCGAGAATCTCATCCTCTTCCAGGACCGTTTCGTAGTAATCCACGGAGAAGTCCTCCATGGGCAGGGTGCGTTCCCCGTTGGGGCCCACGATCTTGACCGTGGCCTTCAGGGCAATGAGGATCGGTGCCACGTCTCCCGTGGGGTCCTGGATGCAGAGGTTTCCTCCGATTGTCCCCCAGTTGCGCGTCTGGGGAAAGGCGAGGGTGTGTTCCATTTCAGCCAGGATGGGGTAATGCTCGAGAACGAGGGGGGAGGTCTCCACCGCGTGGTGCGTGGTGGTGGCCCCGATTTTCATGCCGTCCTTGTCGTCGTAAGTGATATAGTCCAACTCGGAAAGATTCTTGATGTCCACGAGGATCTCTGGCGCCATGAGGTCCTGCTTGAGGATATTGAGCAGGGACTGGCCGCCCGCGATAATCTTCGCGTCGTCCTTGTATTCGGACAGAACCTTGATGGTTTCTTCCACCGTCTTCGGTGCGATGTAATCAAAGTCTCTCATAACCTACCATGCCTCCCCGGTTATTCTTCAAGTTTCTGTTTGAGGTTCTTGATGAACTGATCGGACAGCTTTTTGGTTGTGGACCGCATGATCTTTTCCCCGAAAGTGGCCAGCTTGCCGGTGATGCGGACATCGGCCTTGTAAGAGATCTCGGTCGTGTTCTCGGACTGTTCCTTGATATCCACCGTCATTTCCTGATGGACCTCTCCGGCCTTCAGGGCGTCCCTGCCGTCCGAGACGGTTTTCATGTGATGGGGCGGATCCTTCTCAGTGATAACGGTTCTCGTATTCATCTTGACCTTGATGAAGCCGACCTTGACCTTCACCACGGTATCGTAGGTGTTTTCATCGATGACGTCGATCTTCTCCAGGCCCGGCACGCAGGGGCCGATCAGCTCGGGATTGATGATGAAATCCCAAACCTTCTGGGCGGGCGCGTTCACGGTAAATGTCTCTTCAACGATCATGGTAGTTCTTCTCCCTCCTTTTTAGTTTTTAAAGGCAAATGTGCCTTGAATACCTAACACAGGCACCCCTAAAATGCAATATTAAAAATTGAAAAATGGGGGAAACGAGGGTTCCCAGTTAAATCACGTGCGTCCTTGAAAAGTGAAAGATCACCAGGGATAACCCCGTGCCGGGTCAGGGCTCCTTGACGACGGGAAGCCCCTTTTTCGACCACGCGAGGATTCCCCCGAGCATGTTGGTGACCTTCTCGAACCCCATCTTGAACATCACCTTCTGCGCGGCGGCGCTCCGTGCCCCCGAGCGGCAATAGACGAGGTAGGTCTTGGAATGGTCGAGTTTCTCCAGTTCCTTGTTGAAGGAGAGGGAGTAGAAGTCGATGTTGACGGCGCCGGCGATGTGGCCCGCGAAGAACTCCTTGGGTGTCCGGACGTCCAGGAGGACGAACCGGGGGTTGGCCTTGTTTTCCCGAATGATTTTCCAGGCCTCCTTGGGGGTGACATTCAGTGTGGACGTGGACTGCTGAAGCGACTCGTTCCCCTTCGATTCCGCGGTGCGGGCGGCGCAGGGCAAGAAAACCAGGGTGAGAACCAGGCACGCGGCGAAAAATTTTTTAAAACGTTTCATGAATCCCCTCCTTTGCTCAATGTTGGGTCCCCGATCAACCGGTTGAAGAGTTTTCGCATCCTTTCGGTCATGGCCGTGTAGTCGTTATACAGCCTCTCGGAGGCGGAAAACGTCCCCTTTCTCCGATACCCCATGCGCCGGGCCAGGACGGCCATCTCCCGGCTTTTGGGATCGAAGAAGGGAGAAGATCGATTTTCAAGGATCTGAATGCGGTTCTCCAGCCTCCGAAGAAAAAGGTAGGTTTCCTCCAGGGGCCGCGAGATTGGGGCGGGGAATATGCCCAGGCGCTCCAGTTCCCCCAGGACCTTCAGGGTATTGGGATGCCTCAGGACCGGATAACGCCCGCCTTCCTTTAATTGAGTATATTGGACGATGAACTCGATGTCAACCAATCCGCCGCGCCCTGACTTGATGTGCCTGCGCCTCGGCGTCTCCTTGGCGATCTCCCGCTCCATCTGGGCCCGAATTCCCAGGAGGGCATGCCTGTCCTGTTCGGTGAGGGGCTTTCCGTACACGATTTCTTCGAGAATTCCAGAAACCCGCTGTCCCACCTTGGGATCCCCCGCGATGGGGCGCGCCTTGACGAGGGCCTGACGTTCCCAGAACCACGCGGAACGGGAATGATAATCCTTGAAGGAGGCAACGGAGGTTACGATGGGGCCGAAGGTTCCCGAGGGGCGAAGACGCGTGTCGATTTCGTAGAGGGTTCCTTCCACAGTCGGGGAGGTCATGACGGTGATGAAGCGCTGGGCGAGTTTGCCATAGAACTCGTTGGGATCGATGGCGGCGGGCAGTCCCGCGTGGTCCGATGCGTCGAAGAGGAAGACGAGGTCAAGATCGGAGCTGTAATTGAGTTCTCGTCCTCCAAGTTTACCCATGCCGAGGATGACGAAGGGGGGGTGCCAACCGGGGGGCAGGCGGTACCGGTCCCGTTGGATGGACAGGGCGAGCTCGTAGGCGGCCACGAGGCAGACCTCGGCGATCTCGGAGAGCCGCCGGGTCACCTCTCTAATGTCGATCTCCCCGTAGATGTCGTCGATACCAACCCTCAGAATCTCGGCGTGTTTGAATCTCCGGAGGACTCCCATCCTGGATTCCAGGTCTTCCCCTTCGTTCTCCAATTGATTTCGGAGGGATTCCGCCAACCATTCCTTCGACTTTCGGGGCCCGAAATGGGCAGGGTAGAGGAGCTCGTCCAGGAGTTCCGGGTGCTGAATCAGGTGATTGGAGAGGAACCGGCTGGTTCCGAAGGTCTTGACGAGGAGCTTGAGAACGGGGGGATTTTCCAGGAGGAGGGCGTAGAAGGCGCCGCGTGCCCCCACCTTCTCCACGAAGGAGAGGAGATGCCCGAGGGCCATGTCTGGGTCGGGCGAGGCGGAGACCGCCTGAAGAAGCGGGGGAATGAGCCGGTTCAGGAGATTGAGGGTCTTGGGAACGTAGTGAACCGAACGGGGTCCCTCCTTCAGTCGCCGGATGGTTTTCAGGGCCTTCTCGGTATCCTGGAAACCGTTTTCACTGAGCCAGGCGAGGGCGATCTCGGGGGGAATGTCCCCCGTAAAGATGGACTGAATTTCCCTTGTCACGGCGGAGAGGGAGCTTTTCGAGGGGGTGAAGAAGAGATTTTCGTAGATACGGTGGACCCGGTCCCTCGTCGCGTCAAGAGCCTTTTTCATCGCCCGCCGGGCCGTTCCCTCGCCGGGGGAAAACCCGAGGGATCGCGCGATCCTCTCCTGTGCCGCCTCGTCGGCGGGGAGCTGCTGGGTCTGGCGCTGGTGGACGAGCTGGACGCGATGTTCCAGTCGCCGCAAAAAGAGGTAAGCGTCCGTGAGGACGCTGACATCCTCGCGTGGAACAAGCTCCGTTTCCCCGAGGCGCCGGAGCGATTCGAGCGTGGCGCGACACTGGAGATAGGGGTTCTTCCCGGCGTGGACTAGCTGCATGGCCTGGACGAAGAATTCGATCTCGCGAATACCGCCCCGCCCCAGCTTAATGTCGTCCTCTCCCTTGCGTTTGAGGCGGTTTTCATGGTCGATCTTTAGCTTCATCTCCCTTATCTCCTCGATGGCCGTAAAATCGAGATACCGTCGGTAGATGAAGGGATGGAGAATTTCGAGGAGGGTCTGGCTCAGGGGGGCGTGGCCCGCGCCGTGCCGCGCCTTGAGCCAGACGGCGCGCTCCCAGAGCTTTCCCCACGACTCGTAGTAGATCTCCATGCTCCGAAGGGAGTTGGCGATATCCCCATACTGGCCGTCGGGCCTGAGCCCCAGGTCTACACGGAACCCGAAACCGTATGCGGTCTTCTCCGAGACGAGGCGGGTTAGTCCCTCGGAGAGTTTCCGATAGAATTCCGCGTTGGGAAGTGCGGCCTTCCCTTTGGGAGAACGCGTTTCCCCCTTTTCGCTGTCATAAACGTAGAGGATGTCGATATCCGAGCTGAAGTTGAGTTCTTCCCCGCCCAGTTTTCCCAGGTCGATGACCGAAAAATGGGAAAGGATCCGTCTCCCCCGTCTCATGAGCGTGGGAGGGCCGACCTGGCGGGTAAGCGCGTCCCAGGCGAACCGGAGACAGGCCGCCACCACCACGTCCGCCAGGTTGGACATCTCGCGCATGGTGTCCAGGACGGTCCCCACTCCCCCCAGCTCGCGCAGCGCGATGCGCACCGTTTGGTAGAGGCGGAAGATACGAACAACCCGTGAAAAATCGTCCCGAGAGGGGCATGAAGCCGCCCGGCGGCCGAGGCTCGCCGCCATGGCGCGGC
>Ga0256833_1001171_pt1 | contig 19606 bp, 17 predicted proteins | sample 356284metaG_FD_190535 | JGI IMG/M metagenome (GOLD analysis project Ga0256833, IMG submission 190535) | Hydrothermal vent microbial communities from Mid Atlantic Ridge, Atlantic Ocean - 356-284 | ecosystem: Environmental > Aquatic > Marine > Hydrothermal vents | place: Atlantic Ocean: Mid... | reverse complement strand
TGTATCTTCACAATATATGAGAGGGTTTCTCCCGTTACAACACCTGCCAGAAGTGGGCTGAGTTCAGTTTCACTTCTTTTATAGTATACCTTATATGTAATTCTGCTTCCCGGAGTAAGATTATCTCTTGCTTTAAACCATCTGACCATGAAATAATCATAGGAAGAGTCATCATCAATGGGGGTAACACTTTTTATTCCCATGAAATCTGGTGGTAACTTATCTTCGGTTGTAAGCTGTGTATTATTTTTATTGCATGAAACGAAGAGTAAAAGCAACATAACTATCAGTGCCCCAAATTTTCTCATAATTTTCCTCCTGCTTGAAAGTATTATAATGTTACTTTATCCCTCTGTCAATGAATTTCCGTGCCACTTGACACAGAGCTGTTAAGAGATATAATAATAGCAACTCAGGGGGTAACATTGTATAATGTATACAAATTGAGATTCACATTCCCCGCTAAAAATCAAAAAAAGAGGAGAGGCCATGAGTGGTAAAATTAGCAGAAGAGCGTTTTTGAAGGGCGCTGCCGGGGTTGCTGTAGGAGCAAGTCTCCTCAGGCCTTCCAGGGCAAAAGCAAAGGTAACAACAAAACAGATCAGGTATGTTCCGTCAGTATGTAATTTCTGTTCCACCACATGCAGTATAATGGTGGCTGTGAACCCGAAAGGTAAGGCTGTCAAAATTGAAGGCAACAGCAAGAGTTCCCTCAACCAGGGAAGAATCTGTGCAAGAGGCCAGACAGGGCTACAGCTTCTCTACAATCCTCATCGTTTGAAATATCCTCTAATCAGAGTGGAAGGAAGTAAAAGAGGAGAATGGAAATTCAGAAAAGCCACCTGGGACGAGGTTATTGATTACATTATCAAAAAGCTTAAGGATGAAAATATACAGCCATGGGAAATAGCAATGCCTTCCGGGTGGTTTAACTGCGTCTTCTACATGCCGGTTTCCCTGGCCTTTACACTTGCCTATGGGATGCCCAATATAGTGGCTTCACCCATGCAGCACTGCGTTGGTTCAAGCCATTTCGGAAATGACCTCGTTATTGGTGATTTCAACATTCATGACGAGGTCCTTGCAGATTATGATAAGGCTGATTACATTCTTGCAGCCCTTGGTAATGCTTCAATGGGTGGAATTTCAACAAGCAGGGCGGTGAGATTTGCAAAGGCTGTAAGGAGGGGAGCAGAGGTCGTTATTCTTGATCCAAGACTCTCCGAGACTGCCTCCAGGGCAACAAAGTGGATTCCCATAAAACCCGGAACAGATCTTGAATTTTTCCTTGCGATGATGAGCGAGATGCTTAATAAAGGTTACTATAATGCAGATTTCCTCAAAAAACACACAAACATGCCTCATCTTGTATTTGCTGAGAATGGTCAACCGGTAATGGAAATAGACAAAAAGAGGAATATGCCCGCGAAATTCTATGTATATGATGAAAACAGCAAGAAAATTGTGGCAGTTCCTGGATACACCAATACAAATGAGAAGGATATCACCGGAAAAGGAATCTCCCCTGCCCTTGAAATTCCAGCGAATGTTAGATTCAGGGGGAAAAAGGTTATTACAGTTTTCCAGTTATTCAGAAAGCAGCTTTCACAGTTCACTCCGGAGTGGGCTGAGAAAATTACCGGTGTTTCTGCTTCAACAATCAGAGCAGTGGCAAAGGGATTTGGAACAGCGAAACATCCAGTTATGGATCCAGGATGGCATGGTTCACGGTACAGAAACATCGTTCTTATCAGAAGAGTACAGACTATGATCCAGGCATTAACAGGCAATATTGATAAGGAGGGTGGATGGGTCTTCTCTGGAGAACATCATGAGAAAGTTGCCAACTTTCTCAGAGCGATGCAGAAGGGCGAGGAAGTAAGACCTGGTGAAATGCCTGGAATGCTCTTTGCAATGGCACTCCTCAATCTCTATGGAAACCCCAGGAGCTGGAAACATGGTCATCCTCATTTCTCCTTTGCTTTCTCAATTGTGAATGAAAAAGAAGGTAAGCCTGCAGTTCTGATGCCTGCCTTTGCCGACTGGGGTCTTGATGAAGCTGTGGAAGGAAAACTGAAATGGCTTGATGGAAAACCATACCAGATAAAGGCCTTTTTTATAAATGGAAACAATCCCATCAGGAATTTCTACACTGCTGAAAGATGGAAAAAATTCTTCACTCATAAGAATGTAAAACTGATTATTGTTCATGATGTTCTACCCACAGAGGCAGCTGCTTATGCTGATGTAATTCTCCCCTCCACCACCTATCTGGAAAGGGATGAGCCCTTTGTCTATGGCAATGGTCCAAATCCTGATCTTATGAAGACAACCAGATTTAAGGTTGTGGAACCCCTCTATGATGTTAAGAGTTATCCCGATGTTGCAATGATGTGGCTTGAAAAACTGAATCTCCTTGATCCATTTTATGAATGGATGGAGAAATTGTTTGGACTTCCCGCTGAACACTACAAAAAGGTTGTTTCAGAAGAGGTCAGAAAAGGTAAATCTTATAACGATGCTTTGAGGAAAGCGACAGAAATGCTGCTGGAAAAGAAGCACCCTGGCATAATGGCCAGAATGAAGAAAGATGGAGTGGTTCTCATAGAGAAGAAGGAGGAATTCCTCAAAAAATCTGCTCTCTTTTATAAACTCCCTGCTCCCACACCATCTGGAAGAGTTGAGTTTTACAGTTACATGATGGCAATGATGGTTCAGCAGCATGGCTACAATGAATTCATTGATCCCACAATCAAATATATACCTGCCGAGGTAACGGGTAAAAAGATTGGTGAAAATGAATTTTACTTTATCTATGGTAAAACTCCAACAGAATCACATGCCTCAGCTGCTACTTTAGATAACAAGCTCCTCTCATTTGTGAATAATCTTATTGATCCTCTTGAAAAATATGGTCTGTGGATCAACAGTAAGGTTGCCCGGAAGCTGGGTATCAAATCTGGTGATCTGCTGGAGGTAGTTAATACAAAAACTGGCCAGAAAATCCATATTCAGGCTTATGTAACTGAGAAAGTAAGACCTGATACTGTTTTCATGCCTTCAAGTTTCGGTTCCGAGGCCAGACAGCTCAAAGTTGCATATGGTGTTGGAGCACCACTGAGTGAAATAGTGAGTTATGGAGTTGAGCCAATAGCCGCCGGGTTTCTTTCACAGGAATTCACGGTCAGGTTGAAAAAACTTTAAAAAAGGAGTTAGAGATGGCCCGATATGGAATGATCATAGATGCCACCACCTGTCTCGGGTGCAACGCCTGTACGGTGGCATGCATTGAGGAGAACCAAACAGCCTACTGGGGAGACAAGGTAAGGACAAGGGTATATGAAAAAGAAGTGGGGTCTTACCCTGATACGGACAGAATATTCCAGACACAGATATGTGTTCACTGTGATGATCCACCATGTGTTGATGTGTGTCCCACAGGTGCAAGCCACATTGGTCCCGGCGGTGTAGTGCTGGTTGATTATGAAAAGTGCATTCTCTGTGGTGCATGTGTTGAGGTATGTCCATATGATGCGAGATACTTCTACACCCCTCAGGATGTTCAGAAGGCCCGGGAAGAGTATGGACCTGATAATGAGCACTTTGTACCTCATGTGGATAAATGTACACTATGTATTCACAGAATTGAACAGGGACTTGAACCAGCCTGTGTGGCTACCTGTGTGGGAGAATCACGAATTTTCGTTGATTGGGATAATCTGACTCCCGAGCAGGAAGCTCTTGCAAAGAAGGCTGTTCCTCTCTTCAAAGGAAGTGATTACAGTAATATTTTCAGGGGCAACTTCGATCCAAAGCCCAAAATCAGATATATCATTGATAAAGAGAATGCAGTTCCCAAAAAGAAAGTGGGAGTTGGTGTCTGGTTATGGCACTATCTTGCAAAACCTCTCGGGTTACTCTCAATAGCAGGTATCCTGGGTGTTCTCGGGTTGAATTACATTATAACCAAGCCTCAGGTTAAAAAGATAAAAGAACAGCTTGAGGAAATGAAGTCGGAAGAGAAGAATAAGGAGGAATAAAATGGGAGAGAAATATGTTAGAAGATTTTCTCTCTGGACCAGAATAGTTCACTGGGTACATGTTTTTGCTTTTTTGGGATTGATATACACAGGCTTATCATACTTCATACCCCAGTTTGGATTTCTCGCAGCTCCATTGGGTGGAGTTAAAAATGCACTTTCCATACATATTGCCCTTGGTGTGCTCTTTGTAGCTATGCCAATTCTGTCGCTTTTCACACCATATCCCTATAAAGGGCTTGTCAAAGCCTTTACCTGGGATAAAGATGACAACAAATGGATGCTGGTTTTCCCCAAATTCTTTTTTGCCCCTGCAAGGTATTTTAAAGATATTGTCAGTATACCTCAGGGAAAGTTTAAAGCCGGGCAGAAAAATAATGTCTGGCTTGTTATATTATTTGGCCTGACATCAGCAGTAACAGGCTTTGCTCTTTACTACATAAGGGAACTTCATTCACCAGAATTGCTTAATTTGAAATTCTGGCTGCAACTCATACACAGTCTCGCTGGAACTATTTCATTCTCCATTATACTGGGACACATATACCTTGCAATTATCTTTCCACCTTTTCAAATGCATGGTTTTGCTCTCTGGAACATGGTAACAGGTTTGCAGCCCGCAGAAGAGGCAGAGCAATTTCACAGAAAATTTTATGAAGAGGCACTTCAGGAAGGTGAAGTTGTAGAAAAATGAAAAAGACAGAACCATCCAGAGAATCTCGTGCCCGGGCTTACCTCTGGTTTGCCCGGGCTTTTTCTTATCCAGATAAGGAAAGATATGAAGAAATGAGAATACTTGCTCAGGAACTAATTGATCTGGAAGAACTGAAGGATGAAATGGAAAGATGGATGGATCAGTTAGATTCTCTAAATTTTCAGGACGTGGAAGCCGATTTTGTAAATCTCTTTATTTCTGGATTTCCCACCACCATTGCACCTCCCTATGAGTCTGTCTACAGGAATAATGGACTGGTAATGGGTCCCACCACTGAAGATGTTATCGAGATGTATGCAAAATACCAGCTCGAACCAGCCGAGGAAAGCAGTCTCCCGGACTCACTCCCAATTGAACTTGAATTTATCGCCTTCCTTCTTGAAAATTATCCGGATTCCCGGGATCTCACATATTTCTTCAGAGAACATATTCTTTCCTGGATTGATGAATTTTTAGACAGAGTGGGAGACTCAGGAATTCCTCTCTTTGTAACACTTTCCAGAATGTTGAGGAAATTTATAGATCAGGAAAAAGACTTAATCAAATAAAAAAATGGTCGCGGGGGGAGGATTTGAACCTCCGACCTCCGGGTTATGAGCCCGACGGGCTACCAGGCTGCCCTACCCCGCTACTAATCATTATATAAAAGGAAGCTCTGATGTCAAGAGCAATTTACAATGATATGTGCTGGTAAACTTGATTTTAGGAAGTACATTCATTAGAATTAGAAGAAAAAAGAGGTAAGTAGTAATGAAGGAATTGAAAGTTTCTCTTGCGGTAATTCTTTTGTTTTCTCTATTAATATCCGGGTGCAAAGGAAAAAGCGAGGAGAAGAAAAGTTATACTCAAATAGCAAAGGGTTATCTCGAGAAAGGTAGTTATGATCTTGCAGCCCAATATTACGACAAGGCATTAAAAGAAAATCCGGAAAATGGTGAAGCACTGACAGGAAGTGCAATTTCCCACTTTCTTTCTCTGACCCTTGATTTTGCTGATTATCTTGCTTCTGTGTCAGGGATTAACAGATCAAAGGGGATTCCTCATGGAAGCTTTGATATTATGGGTACCAGAACAGAAAAGGAAGATATTCTTGAAGTGGCAAAGAAAATCATGAGCGGGTTTTTGGTAAGATGGGAGGAAATGGACAGATTACTGGATATCGCCAAAGAAAGAGGTGGAGATCTCAGGATCAAGACTCTTCCAGTGCTCTGGAATATGCAGAAGGTTATGGAACTGGGTGGAAAAATTGATAGAACTGATATCTACTTTTTGAGTATTTTAAGCAAAATTTTTCTCTCTACCGTTAAATTTATACTTTCTCAGGAGCTTGATCTGGACATTTATGGTATTTATACTCAGTATGTTCATCTGAAGGACAAAAGAATAAATGGAGAACCTGTACCGACTCCTCTGATTCTGATGAATATTATTGTCCAGCAACTCAATGACCCGGAGCTGAAATTTCTTCATTTAAGTGAATGGGATCTTGATCAAGATGGAACTCCTGATGGAAAGGAATTTTACACATATCCTTTGACAGGTTTGACGGAAGCATATAAAGATCTCATGAAACTTATCGAGACAGGGCTTGCTGAGCCTCTCTCTGATGATCAGGTGGTGATTGTTCTTGATCAGAAAAGAGGTGAGGAATTTTCAAAAATTACAGGAGATCAAAATTTCAAAAATATGTTTACCAGCATAAAGTATGATGTTGTTCTTTACAACAGGTTGTATGTAAACAATACAACAGCTTCCGTAAATCTCTTTTTAGATGAAAATGGAATTTCAGCCCTGAAGAGAATTTATTCTCACCTTACTACCCATACACCTGAGAGATTAAGTTTAAATGGAGATATTTTCCCTGTTCTGGCTGATATTGTTTCGTCGCTTCTCGATTTTGTAGCAAAAACAAAAATAGTTGAATTACCCGACATGGTGAAAAAATTCCTTTCAATTGGAACTCTCTATCCCGGTACCATATATGGATTATTGACTGGATTTATACCTGATGTAATTAATCTTGATCTCAGAACCTTCTTTGCAAATCCTGTTTCTTTCAGAGTTCTTCTCCCTCCATGGAGAAAAGATCCATACAACTCCGATGAAAATCTCTTTTTCCTTGAATGGGATACAACTGTTCCATATGAACCGGGAGTTTTATCTCAATATCCATTAAATGGACCTTACGGGATTATTCTCCCGAAAGATATTCCACCTGAAGATGTTGACCATTTCACTGCCGGCGTGTACCACGAAGAGCTTTACAGAGGATATGGAATAAAAAGGATACTTAAAGATACCCTTGCAACCCCTCTTCCCTACATCTCTTTCAGAAATAATAATGCATCTTTTAATGGTCTTCTTTATCTTGATTTTGCAAATGATAAAAAAGCCATAAATGATATTCTTAACCTTGAAGATTATTATGGGACCACAGATTATCCTGATGAATTTTCTCCTGCAACAGCAAGAGATTTTAATGCACTGATTGGTTATTTTTATGAGAAATTTAACCTCGGGAATTACATTTACAGGTAAGAAAATGGGAAGGAAACCGTCCGGAAAGATAAATCCCAGGGAAAGAATTTTGCGAGCAGCTGAGCATCTGTTTATGCAGCAGGGATACAAGAATACAACCATGAGGCAAATATCAGAGGAATCTGGAGTCGGATTGAGTAATATCTACTACTATTTTCGCAACAAATATGAAATTTTTTACACTCTCCTCACTGAACCCAATCATCTGACAAGGTTTGCTCCACTGATTTTTGCATTTTTTGATGAGGAGATTTTTCCTGATAACATAGAAAAACTGGGAGAAATCATAGAAAAAGTTTACAGAGATAACAGAAGTTATTTCATCCTGCTAACCATTGATGCCCTTGAGTTCAGCGGTAAACATGCCTCCATGGCTGTTAACTTCTTTTCTCAGGAACTATATGACAAATTTATATCCACCATAAAACCAAGATTTGAGGGAAAAGTTCGGGAAGATATAGATATCTTTTTCATAATGAGGTTGATCGTTCAGGTTTATTTCAATTACTTTATTACAGAGGATCTGTACGGAGGAAGATTTCATCTCGGGTATCCCCATGAGCAAACCATCAAATACATAGCAAAGATTCTCAAAGAGGGTTTCCTGAAGAGAAATTGTTGAATATTGATTCACCATTTCTATAATTATAAGTAATGAGGAAAACCGGATCAATAAGCAACAACCTCACACCGAGTCTCGAAGATTATCTGGAGGCTATTCTGATAATTTCAAAAGAGAAAAAAATTGCCAGAGTAAAGGATATCGCGGAACATCTTAAGGTGCGTACTGCTTCGGTAGTGGGAGCGTTAAAGATACTGGAAAAAAAGGGTTACGTCTCTCATGAACGGTATGGTTATGTTGAACTAACTGAAGAAGGGAAAAAAATAGCCAGCGAAGTTTACAGAAGGCATCTTATTCTCAAAGAGTTCTTTATTGAAGTACTTGATCTTCCTGAAAAAGAGGCTGAGGAGAATGCCTGTGCAATCGAGCATCACCTCACCTCTGACGCAGTGGACAGATTTCTGGCATTCATAAATTTCATAAAAGGATGTCCCAATGAGATACCCTTCTGGCTGAAAAGCTTTAAATATTACCTGTATACCGGCAAACGGCCAGAGGAATGTGGCAAAGGAAAAGTAGATTAGGAGGAGAAAATGGAGTTATTTGACCTTTACAGGAGAATTTCTGTTAAAAATGATAAGAAAATTCTCCTTATTGTTCTGGATGGCATAGGAGATCTTCCAGTTAATGGAGTAACTCCTCTGGAAGCTGCCAGAACACCAAATCTGGACAAACTTGCCAGTGAATCAACTCTTGGCCTCCACTTTCCCGTGGGAAGAGGGATAACTCCAGGCAGCGGTCCGGGTCACCTCTCTCTCTTCGGTTATGATCCACTGAAGTATGAAGTGGGAAGGGGTGTTCTATCTGCCCTTGGACTTGGAATGGAACTGACAGAAAGGGATGTGGCTGCAAGGGGAAATTTTGCAACAATAGATAGCGATGGAAAGGTGATCGATAGAAGGGCCGGAAGAATACCAACTGATCTGAATAGAAAATTAATTGAGAAACTCTCAAAAGAAATAAAGGAAATTGACGGAGTTGAGGTTTTTCTTAAAACGGAAGCTGAGCATAGATTCGCCCTCGTTTTGAGGGGAGAAGATCTGGGTGGAAGGGTGTCAGATACAGACCCGCAATTGACAGGTAAACCCCCACTTGAACCTGTGGGAGAGGATGAAAAATCACAGAGGACGGCTGAGGTGGTGAAAAAATTCATTGAAAAGGCTGCGAAAATACTTGCTGATGAACACCCTGCAAATTTTCTTCTTCTGAGAGGTTTTGATAAGTTGCCCCCTGTACCCTCCTTTGAGGAAATTTTTAAATTGAAAGCTGGTGCCATAGCCTCTTACCCAATGTACAGAGGCGTGGCAAAACTTGTGGGGATGGAAATTCTTGGCATTGATGGTGAAGGAGAATTATTGAAGGAAAAGATAGAGCTTTTAAAGAAAAAGTGGAATGAATATGAGTTTATTTTCCTCCATATCAAGAAGACCGACAGCTATGGAGAAGATGGAAATTTTGATGCAAAGGTGCATCATATAGAATCTTTTGATGAAGTACTGCCGGAGATACTCGCCCTGTCCCCCGATGTGCTTGCAATAACCGGAGATCATTCCACCCCTGTCCCCCTCAAAAACCACAGCTGGCATCCGGTGCCTGTACTTATCCATTCTCCATATGTGAGAAAAGATGATGCAAAAAGGTTCACTGAGAAAGAGGCTCTCAAAGGAAGTCTGGGGATGTTCAGGGGTACCGAATTGATGCCGCAGTTAATGGCTCATGCTTTAAAATTCAAAAAGTTTGGTGCCTGACAGTATTATGAAATTCCTCATTGCCGGAAGTGGAGCAATTGGATCAAGCATCGGAGGTTTCCTGCACAGGTGCGGCGAAGAAGTGTATTTTCTCGGGAGGGGAAAACATCTCGAAGCTATGCAGAAAAAGGGACTACATATCAGTGGAATCTGGGGGGAACATCATTTAGAAAATTTAAAAGCCTTTGATTCTGTAAATGATTTACCGGACATTGATGTTGTACTCTTTACAGTAAAGTCATATGATACTCGAACGATGGCAAAATTACTTTCAGAGAGATTTGGGGAGAAATGGGTAGTTTCTCTTCAGAATGGTCTTGGTAACTGGGAAACAATAGCTGAATTTTTTCCGGAGGATAGAATCATAGGAGGCAGAGTAATATATGGTGCTGAAATTGTTGAACCGGGACACGTCAAAATCACAGTTATCGCAGATGATACCCTCATCGGTCCCGCATTTGGAGGAAGGGAAACAGAAAACTTTGCAATTAAACTTGTTGATGTGTTCAAAAGGTGTGGGTTGCCTTTCAGATATGAAAAAAATATTCGCTCCTACCTCTGGGCAAAGGTGCTTTATAATAATGCCCTGAATCCCCTGGGAGCCATTCTTTCTTCAAACTATGGAAAAATGGCAGATTTTAAACCACTCAGAGATTCTATGCTTGAAATAATCAAAGAGACTTACAGTGTCGGGAAAAAACTGGGTGTGAAGTTTCTTATCGAGGAACCGGAAGATTACTTCAAGCATTTCATTGAAAAACTCATACCTCCCACCTATGATCACTTTCCATCAATGTACCACGACCTTCATCAGCGGGGAAAAACGGAAATTGATGCTCTTAATGGTGCAATTTCCCGATACGGAAAGGAACTGGGAATTCCCACTCCTGTTAATGACCTTATAACTGCCATGATAAAGTTTCTGGAAAAAAAACATGAAGAATAACATCGCCTTCATCAGGAAGGGCAGAGAAAAATCCATAAAAAACCACCATCCATGGATCTTCTCCGGTGCAATATCAAGGATTGAAAAAAACAATGATACCCCTGTCGTAAGAGTAGTTGATAGTGGAAAAAATTTCCTGGCATGGGGTCTTTTAAGTGAAAAATCGTCCCTGAGAATCAGGGTCATTTCCTTCGAAGAGAAAGTAATTCCAGGCCCTGATTTAATAAAAGGGAGAATAAGAAGATCTTTTGAATGGAAAAAGAGATTTCTTCAGAAAGTAACAGATGCTTTCAGGGTTATTAACAGTGAAGGCGATTTTTTACCAGGTCTTATCATCGATTATTACAATGGCTATGTGGTTTTCCAGATAAGATCGGCCGGGATGGAGTATTTTAAAGATGAGATTATTCAGATTTTAAAAGATGTTCTGAATCCCCGGGGCATACTGGAGAAAAATGACGTTGAGACCAGGAAAGTGGAAGGTCTACCCCTTGTAAAAGAAGTTGTATATGGTGAAGTACCTGAGAGGGTTCTCATTAAAGAGTGGGAATGGAAATTCTATGCTGACCTGATAAATGGACAGAAAACAGGCTTTTTCCTCGATCAGAGGGATAACAGAAAATTTCTGTTTGATATTGCAGAGAGGGAAATGAAGATTCTCAACACTTTTTCATACACTGGAGGATTTTCAATCCCTGCACTTCTCAGGGGTGCAAAGGTAACCAATGTGGAGATATCCAGAGAAGCTCTAAAACTTTCCATGGAAAATTATAAACTCAATGGATTTGAGCCAGTATTGGATGATTTTATAAGAGCGGATGTTTTTCAATTTCTTCGTGATGAATTCTCCCGTGGTAAAAGGTATGATGTAGTTGTGCTTGACCCACCCGCCTTTGCCAAAACCCTGAGCAGTGTAAAAAACGCAACAAGGGGCTACAAAGACATAAACATGAATGCCATAAAGATATTAAAAAGTGGGGGACTTCTGTTTACCTTTTCCTGTTCAAATCATGTTGATGCAACTCTGTTTCAAAAAATAGTTTTTTCTGCACTAAAAGATACTTCAAGGGAAGGTTATATCATAAAACGTCTTGGACAGCCGCCAGATCACACAATAAACCTGTATCACCCGGAAGGTGAATATTTAAAAGGCATGGTCATAAAAGTGTTCTGAACTATTCCCTGGGAACTTTCTTCCAGTCTTCTAAAAACTTTTCAATTCCACGGTCTGTCAGTGGATGGGAAGCAAGTTGCTTTATCACCTTAAAAGGTATTGTTGCAATGTCAGCTCCCAGGAGAGCAGCTTCAAGTACATGCATAGGATGTCGTATACTTGCCACTATGATTTCTGTTTCGAAATTGTAATTTGCATAAATATCTATTATCTGAAAGACCAGATTCATTCCATCTGAAGAAATGTCATCCAGTCTTCCCACAAATGGACTCACATATGTAGCTCCAGCCTTTGCCGCAAGAAGAGCCTGAAGAGGCGAAAATACAAGGGTAACATTAGTTTTTATTCCTTCCTGAGAAAGTATTTTCACAGCCTTCATACCTTCGATGGTCATGGGAATCTTGATCACAACATTTTCACCTAACTTTGCCAGTTCCCTCGCCTCTTTCACCATTCCCTCTGCATCCAGACTGACAACTTCCAGACTGACGGGACCATCAACAACTTCCAGGATCTCCTTAACAACTGTTTTAAATGGTTTCCCCGTCCGGGATATAAGGGTCGGATTGGTGGTAACACCATCAACGAGACCCATTTCAAGGGCGCTTTTGATTTCTTCGATATCTGCTGTATCAATAAAAAACTTCATACTTCACCTCCTTAAAATTTTGATCCAACCATCAAAAAGAGGGCGTCCTGGTCAAAATTATGCATTTCCGCTTCAAAAAAGATGTAAGGAGTAACAAAGTAATCCATTCCTATGAATATACCCCACGGGGTTACTGATCTGCTTCTTTCACTTAGAGATGAAAGTTTTATAAAATGGTAGGAATATTTAACACCGCCGTAAAATCCAAAAATCTCTGAAAAGAGTTTGCTCACAGAGAGTTTTGCATCAATCTTCGTCCAGTAGAGATTGGCCTCACTTCCGGAAATTTTTGAATACTCGGCAGCAACTTCGAAGGCAAGATTTATAAAGGTAAAGTTTTCATTAAGTGGAATTAACCTCAGACTCAAGCCATAAAAAGGGGAAAGAACTCCTCTGAAATTGCCTATTTTTTTTCTTGCGTCGTTGAGTCCACCGAATATGAAGATATTGATATAATCAGTTATGCCCATTCCGCCTTTAAGTATCATCTGAAAGCTGCTTATGGCATCAACATAATTATCTGGATTCTGAAGGGGACGGTAAATATAACCGAAGCCACTACCTGCCGAAAATTCCATATTTCCCAGGGGTAAACCGGGTATCCCACTTTCAGTTGCAAAAAGATTGACCGCCGTTACCACAAATATGAAGCTAATTACTGTGTTCCTTAATCTTCTTCTCATATTCAACAGCACACTCCAGACTGCAGAAATAGTATATTTTGCCATCAAATTCCACCCTCACTGCTCTCTCTTTTGGTATAAATTTTCCACAGTTGGGATCCCTGACAAGGATATCTCTGACCTTTTCTCCACCCTTCTGTCCTCCTGCACCTTCCGGTAGAGTTCTTTTGTAATATCTGTACAGCAGGTAAATCACCAGAACAGTAAAAATAAGTTTAAGCATATTTTCTTCTTGTAGCAAAAATAAAGAGGGCTACTATCATTATAGAGAATAACAGAGTTCCTGCATCATCTGTTCCAGAGCCCACCTGACAGGAGCATCCTGCTGTCTTTTCTTTCACTACTGATGGACCTTTCTGAACAGCAATTGGAGTGGTATAGTTCCCGGTGTTCATTTCGTCATGCTGGAAACTCTGCCACTGAATCGTGGTTTTCCCATTTCTTGAAGCCACGCCCTTTGTTTTCCATACATAAAGGAACCCCTTTCTTGTATTAACAGCCACTTCCAGATATCCATCACCATCAATATCACCCACAACAGGAGCGGTAATTATCCACTGCCCTGTAAACTTTGGCCATCCTTCAGCCTCCTTCCATGAAGAGACCTTGTAAGCATGCACAATATTTCCGCCTGAACCAGCCAGAATTTCGGGTTCACCATCATTATCAATATCAGCCACTGAGTAATTTCCAAAGAACTGCCAGTCTTCAATGATCTTGGGGAAGAAGGGCATTATTTTTCCAGTCCTTCCATCCCAGGCTATTACCTGATGATCAGCATCTATTCTTTTGGCTCCTATCCCCAGTCTCGCAAGAATTTCACTGCTTATTCCACCATCAATGATATCTGGAACTCCATCCATATTGAGATCTGCAAGGGATGGATTATTGAGAAGAACCACTGAAAAAGGTTTACCCTCACCTGGATATGATGGATCATAATTCCCGCTTCTAAAATGCCTTATCTTTTCACCTTTCCAGTTGAAGATAAAAGCTGGAAGAAACCCGCTTCCCACAGTGAGAACCACTATATCAAGTTTTCCATCACCGTTAAAATCAGCAAGAACAGGTGCATCTGGAATACCTCTTCCTATGTATGGAAGGACATTTATTGTGGAAACATGCACAGGCCATCCAGGCATTATCTCTCCAAATCTGTTAACAGCATATACTCTGCTGCTGTAAATGTAATCCTCATTTGGAAGATGACCCTTTGCGTAACTCTCCTCTGTTGCCACCACAATTTCAGGAAATCCGTCACCATCAATGTCTCCAACAGAAGGAGAAGCAACAATTCTCATCCGTGCATTCCCATTTTCGATGCATTTTTGTGGAGGATTATTTCCATTCCCCAGATTAACATATGATCCGGGAATACAGGCAGTATCATCGGAGTACGATTTGTCAACAAGTTCAACAGGAAAACCATCTACGGGTGTGCCATCGTAATGCCAGGCATAGAGGTATCCATCCATTCCTGCCGCAATAATTTCAAGAGTTCCATCACCATCAAGATCAGCTAAAGCGGGACTTGCAAAAAAACCATGATCAAGCACTTCAATAGGGTCTGTATGCGCATAGAAATTTGGATTCATGGAGACAGGGAAACCACTGAGTAACTCTCCCTTGTTATCAAAAGCAAATATCTTACCATCAAGAGTTGCAACCACAATCTCCTTGTTACCATCACCATCAAGATCTCCCACTGCCGGGGAGCTCAGTATTGAAGAATGATATTCAGGTTTAAGTTTTGTTTTATAAGCTTTTGAATTCAGATGTTGTTTTGGAAGGGGTGAATCTTCATCCAGACCTTCAAGGATATTTACATAAACGGGGAATCCATCAGCTTCTGTACCATCATACTTTACTGCATGAATTGAGCCATCAGAGAGAGCCATTATAATTTCCATTTTTCCGTCGTTATCAATGTCGCTTATGTTCAGTGCAGAGTCACCAGAGGAACCAAAGTAGATGGGGAAACCATGCAGAAGATCTCTGTCTCTCACTATGTAAACAGTCTTTCTTGACTCTCCTCTGTTGCCTTCATGATCAATTGCAGTGACAATAATGGTCATTGCATACTGATTTGTTTTCTTCCATATATCTTCAAGGGCAAAACCTGTTTGAGGTAGCGGTTTTTCCGGATTAATGGGTATATTTCTGAGATTGATCTCTGCAAGTGTTCCCTCAACAGGCTGGTTTAGATTATCCTTTTCCACAACAGTTGTAAATTTCTGCGGATCAAGGCCAAATCCAACTTTTACAATGTAGGAAAAGCCACTGCTTCTCCTTGCATTTACATATCCCTTTACCTTTAAAACAGGTGTTTTTACTGGATCAATGTTCTGCCACCATATTGGGGAATCAATCCTCACTTCGGGAGGAATCCTCCCCTCTTCCACCATTTTTACAGCTTTGTAGGCATTAACTCTGCCGTAACCGGTAAATCTATCCCACCCCTTTTGGTGGGGATAAAGGACTCTGCTGTTAAGTGATTCTGGAATATAAACATCATCTGCACTCATCTTTACAATTTGAAGAACCTCTTCTGCAGAAAGAGGTGGATCAAGATTTTTCTCATATCCTATTGAATAGATAAGTCCAACAACTCCACTTAAGATGCCAGTTGCACCTGAGGAGCAGGAAGTGCTTGGGGCGGAGACCATGATTTTAACACCGTAATTTGTGCAGTTTGCAAAGGCAAGGAAAGTGGTTGAGTCAGCTATAGAATCACCATCATATCTTATCGCATTTACATGAAGGGTTCTCTCTCCAGATGCGGGATAATTGTGATGATAACTATCTTCATCGGCAGCTGATGCCACAACAACTGCTCCGTTATCATAGGCATAGTTAATTGCATCCTGTGCAAACCTGTTGAAATTTATGCTGCCAAGAGCTTCCTGAATAACCCTTGCCCCTGAATCAACTGCAAAAATTACACCTTCTGCGAAGTTATTTACATCAGCAATGAAGCTGTCGCTCACCCTGACTGGCAGGATAGCGCAATCGGGACAGGAACCTATACCTCCAATTCCATTATCTCCTTCAGCCCCTGAATCTTTGGCCTCGCCTGTTCCATGTCCGAACCTGGTATCATCGTAAGGATCATTGTCGTTCCAGAACATATCCCATCCCGCTATGTCATCCACATATCCATTTCCATCATCGTCTATTCCATCACTGAAAGTGTGTATCAGGTCGCTTGGATCAAGGATATTATCTGCAGGATCATCACCAGCATCCATTTTTACCCTTGGATCGGCACAGTAGTCTTCAATGTTAAAAATTCCATCGCCATTCAAGTCGTAACCATCATTGGGAGTTACTTCGGTAAAGCCCCTGCAGTACCAGGCATTGTATCTATCTGATGTAACAAAGAAACTGTAATCAAATTCGGGACGTTTGTTGCCATTTAATTCTCCTCTGTTAAGGTATATTTTTCTTATCAGATCTTCTTCATCCCACTTTATTCCGGAGTCGAGAACAGCGATGATAATGTTAAAGTTACCTGTGGTAATTGTCCAGGCTTTGTCTGCCCACAATCCTGATCCCATGGCCCTTTCAGAAGCGCGTATATGTGTTGCTTCCGGTGGTATGTAACTTATGTAGTTCCACTTACCATGCAGGTCATTGGGTGGTCTGTGCTCATCCGGAAAATTTGAAGGAACTCTCGCAAATAGTTGAGTGGAAAACAACAGTAAAACCATAGTCCACAACAGCCTTTTCATTGAACATCCTCCTCACTTTGATTTGGATAGAGTTTAGTCCAAAAAAATCAAGTTTGCAAGGTACCTACTTCCCACAGAAATTTGATATATACCACCAGATATGTCTCATGAGCCAGAGGAGTATTTTCCCTTCTTTTTCTGTAACATTTCCTCTTCCCAGGATTCCCCTCGTTGCCCTTATGCTATTATTTTTTCCATTTTCAGGGGCAGAAGTTATCTCACATACTTTTGAAATATAGTCCACTATTTTTTCTACAGTGTTTCGGCTGATTCTTCTTGGTGGAGTTATTTCAGGCTCTTTCACAAAAGTTCTTCTTATCTCATATGCAATTATTCCCACAGATTGTGCCAGATTCAGTGATCTGAACTCCTGGTCTGTGTCTATTGTGATGTAATAATCACACAGCGCCAGTTCCTCGGATGTTAAACCTGTCTTTTCAGAACCAAACAGGATGGCATATTTTTCTCCGGGGTTTTCTTTTATGAAATTTTTAAAAGAATCAATTGTCATCCTCTGAGCCTTTCCCCTTCGTCTCGCAGTTGTTCCAAATACAACTGTTCTGTCAGAAATAGCCTCTTTTAGATCATCGAAAAATTTGATCTGATCAAGCAGAATGGAAGCAGATGCCGCCATGAGACTTGCCTCTTCTTCATCATAATGCCACATCTTTACCACTGCCAGATCCCTCAAACCAAAATTCGCCATTACTCTCAGTGCAGAGCCCACATTTCCTGAATTTCTTGGTCTGACAAGGACAAATCTGAAGTAGTTTTCAAGTATCATATTAGCCCCAGAATTGTAAGAATTTCAGTGGCCACTTCCTCTACCGCCTTCCTGGATACATTTACAACCGGCCATCCAAATTTTTGAAAAAGCCTCCGGGCGTAAGTTATTTCTCTTCTGACCTCTGTGAGGTCATAATATGAGGAGTCAGATAATCCAATCTTTTTTGCTCTTTCTTCTCTTATACGCTGCAACAACATGGGGTCAATGATCAGACCAACAACTTTCAGATTCGAGATCTTCTCAAAAAATTTTTCCTGTCTTTCCATCAATACCTCATTTCCATAAACAATAGGTATATTGGCCACTTTAAATCCCTGATGTGCAAGGTAAATACTCAGAGGAGTTTTTGAGGTTCTGGACACCCCCACCAGAATGATGTCAGCCTTGTCGAGATCGTCTGTTTTTGCTCCATCATCATGCTGAACAGTGAACTCAATGGCGTCAATTCTTTTGAAATACTCATCATTAACCCTGTGCAGAGTACCTGCCACCGACTCTGGAGCTTCATTAAAGAATTTTTCCATTGCCTCGAGAACAGGTCCAAGCACATCCACAAAAGGGATCTGTTTCTTTATAGCCTGATATATGATTTCAGATTTTATCACTTCGTTAACAACTGTAAAAATGATTAATCCTGGAGGTTCTATTTCACCAAAAATTCTGTCAACTTCCTGAATGCTCTTAATGTACGGAAATCTTTTGATCCTCAGAACCTTATTTGGAAATTGAATTAATGCTGCAACTGCAACTTTCTGGGCAGTTTCACCCGTGGCATCTGAGATGATATAAAGGGTACCATCTGATACTACACTCATTACCTTCCCATATAAAGCCTGTCTGCAAGAACTTCCGGCAGCCCTGCATCCCTGATTTTATCTGCGGCTCCTTTTATATCATAAACAACTCTTTTGGCAACAATGTATTTTTTCTCTGTATCAAAAATTGCGTAATAGGCTCTCGGATCAAAATCCCTTGGCTGACCAACGCTTCCCACACTTACAATGTAAAGATTCTCTTCATCAAAATGGAACTCCGATACATCATTGCCGTTAAGATCAACAAGATGAATCTCACCCTCTTTCTTTTCAAGGAGAAAAGCCTTGTGAGAATGACCAACAAAAACAATCTTTACATTGTTTTTCACCATAAATCTGAATATCTCCTCTGCGGTGTCATAGTCAAGAACATAATCAAACTGATCAGGATTGATGGGAGAGCCATGACTGAAGAGAAATTCATCAATCATGTAAGTGTAAGGAAGACTTTCCAGCCATGTTTTGCATTCAATATCAATTTGTCTGGCAGTCCATTCTATGGCGATTCTTGCATGTGCAGAAAAATAGGAAGTATCCATTTTTCCCACAATTACAGCATCGTGATTTCCCAGAAGGGAAACCTGGCAGTGTTCTTTCACCCACCTGCAGCATTCAAGGGGGTCTGCACCATATCCCACCACATCTCCAAGGTGAATGATGATATCAGGTTTTTCCTTCTGAATAGCAGCAGCAACTTCTCTGAGGGCTTCAAGATTTGCGTGAATATCACTTATAAGGGCTATTCTCATATGTGAAATTGTTCCTGTAGCAGTTAATCAATGAGTTTGCTGATATAATTGCCCAGCTGTTTCATCAGGTCTTCACTTTTCTGCTCTTTCAGTTTATCCCTGTCCTTGCTTTTTTCAAGAAGAGTCTGGGTTTTTTCTCTGTCATCCTCCTCCATTTTTTCCTCTTCCATAACTTCACCCAGAACACCTGGCTCTAACTTATAGGCAACCTCATCTTTGTAAAGGGCAGTATCCATATAGAGATCAAGACCCATTTTCACCATTTCTTCCTCAGTCTTGACCTTTCCAAGAAGATCCAGTTTATCTTCACCATCTTCTATCTTTATCACTCTGAATGCGGGCTTGATTTTAAAAAGTTCTTTCCTGTTTTCCACCATTACAAGAAGTATATCTTTTTCATAGGTTGCCC
>Ga0256833_1001170_pt1 | contig 19609 bp, 12 predicted proteins | sample 356284metaG_FD_190535 | JGI IMG/M metagenome (GOLD analysis project Ga0256833, IMG submission 190535) | Hydrothermal vent microbial communities from Mid Atlantic Ridge, Atlantic Ocean - 356-284 | ecosystem: Environmental > Aquatic > Marine > Hydrothermal vents | place: Atlantic Ocean: Mid... | reverse complement strand
CCTCGATGGTGCGTACATGGGCGATCATGGCCTGCATCCGCCGCACGTTTTCCGCCGCTTCCAGGTCGGGGTTGAAGGCGAACATGGCGGCCACGCCCTGAGGAAGGGTGCGGGTTGCCACCACATAGACTTTTTTGTCGGAAAGCGACGCGGCCTGCCGGGCGGCCATGATGATGTTTTTGTTGTTGGGCAGCAGGATAATTTCGGATTCGGGTACGCTTTCCAGGGCCTGCAAGAGCTCCTCGGCGGAGGGGTTCATGGTCTGCCCGCCCGCCACGGTCTGGCAGGCGCCCAGGCTCTCGAACACGCGGACGAAGCCTTCTGCGGGCGCCACCGCCACCACGTTGGAGCAGTGCTCTGCGGGCGTCTCATCTCCTTGCCGGGCCCTATCCGCGGTCGGGCCGTTGTCATCCCACTCGCCCCGGCGGCGCAGCGTTTGCAAGGTCATGTTCTCCACCACGATGTCATCCAGATGTCCCAATGACGCGCCGTAGGAGAGAAACGGGCCCGGATCCTGGCCGTGGACGTGGACTTTGGTGATATTCCCCGCCCGTCCCACCACGATGCTCTCTCCGCCCAGTTCGATGAGTTTGCGGCGGATGGCGTCTTCGTCGGGACGGGCGCCGTAAACCAGATATTGGATGTCGTAGCCCCATTCATCGCCCGGCGTCGCCAATTGCGGCCCGGGGAGGGGGCCCGGGCCGGGTGTGGAGGCCGGGGTGATGGGGCGCCCCAGTGCGTAGCGGGCCATGCCCTCGATGATGTACGTCAGGCCCTGGCCGCCGGCATCCACCACGCCCGCCTGTTTGAGCACGGGCAGCATGTCGGGCGTTTGCGCCAGCGCCTCCCGGGCTTTGCTCAGACAGGTCTCGAATAAAAAGCCGATGTCGTCATTCAGCGCGGCGGCGTGCTCGCTGGCGTCGGCGATGGCCCGGATGATGGTGAGGATGGTGCCCTCCACCGGCTGCATGACGCCCTGATAGGCGATTATCTGGCCCTGACGGAAGGCCCGGGCCAGGCCTGGTGCATCGAATTCGGGCAGATCGCCCAAAACATCGACCATGCCCCGCAAAATCTGCGAGAGAATGACGCCGCTATTGCCCCGGGCGCCGCGAATGGCCCCCATGGCAAAGGCCCGGAACAGCGCCCCGGCGCGATCGAATGGTTGGCCCTCGATCTCCTTCCATGCCGATTGCATGGTCAAGGTCATGTTGGCGCCGGTGTCGCCATCGGGCACCGGAAAGACGTTGAGCGCATCCACCTCATCCCGGTGCTGGCGCAGCGTTTCCAGAGCGGCCCCGAGCATTTCGCGAACGCTCGGGGCCTGCAAAATGCGGACGGGCGTTACAGATTGCGGTTCGTTCACAAATTACTCCTGATCCCCGGCATGGGGGCTGACGCGCAGCGCTTGCACATGCACATTGACGGCCAGCACCGGCAATCCCGCGGTTTTCTCCAAGTTGTACTTCACCCGGTTGATGACGCCTTTGGCGACTTCCGAGATGCGGGTGCCATATTCGATGACGAGGTATAAGTCGATGATGAGTCCTTCATCGGTCATGGTGACCAAGACGCCTTTACGCCCCTGTCCTGATCTGAGAATGTCTCGCCGCCAGGCCTCGAAACGATTGCGCTCCGTGAGTCCCACTACGCCGTAAGATTGCAAAACAGCCTGTTCGGCCAGGCTGGCAATGGCGCTGGGCGATATTTCAATGGTTCCTAAATCAGTTTGACGGGTGATCATGCCGGGGGCTCCGTGAAGCGGGAGTGAAAATAAACCATGCGAAATTTGTAAGAAAATGGGGCCTGTGCTAGACTATTGGTTGCGCCCCGAACAGGGGCTTTTATTTGGCGCATGACCTGGCATCCCGCCAGACGGCGCATCCGTCCAGCCTTGAAATCAATCAATTGCTATATTTGGAGAAAGAATCATGGCAAAATGTGAAATTTGCGGACGAGGTCCTCAGTTTGGCAATCATGTTAGCTTCTCGCAGCGCCATGTCAAGCGTCGCTTCAATGCTAACGTACAGAAACGCAAGGTGCTGATCAACGGTCAGATGCGTCGCGTTCATATCTGCACCAGTTGCCTGAAGACGTTGTCCAAGACTTCGGCCTGAAGCAATCGCCAATTCCTGTCCGGGATTGGCGATTTTGCTTTTGGGCTTTGCCAGTAAAAATTTTTGTATGGAGGACAATGGGCTACACAGAGGGCCCCAGAGGAAGCTTGGAGATTCTGCAGAGAGATTTTGGGAGATTTCTCTGTGTTCCTCTTTGGTTCTGGCTCGACAAGGTTGGGGGATGACAGGGCGAAAGCTCGGGGGCGGCGGGATGGTTTCATTCTACTTGAATCACGGAGATCAAACAAATCATCTACGGGATCAGGGTGCTCATCCTCGGGCGGCGCATTGGCCGGGCTTGAAATGAGTTGCGAAGCTGTGCGATAATCTGAGCAGTCCAACACTCACTGCCACTGACGACGAGGTGTCATTATGAAAGTTGCAATGGTTGCACAAATGCACGAACTCGATCAAACAGCCATCGAGAAATATGGCATTTCAGGCCCGATTCTGATGGAGAACGCGGGCGAGGCCGCTTATTATCTCATCGCCCAGGAGATGGGAAGTGTGGCGGGGCTGCATTTTGTAGCGCTGTGCGGCGGCGGGCACAACGGCGGCGACGGACTGGTTGTGGCTCGCAAGCTGCATTCCATGGGGGCGCAGGTCAAGATTTTCTGTCTGGGCAAACCGGAAAAATTTGATGACACTGTGCGCTTCTTTTATGAGATGGTGACAAAAATCGGCATTCCCGTCACGCTGGTTCCCGATGAATCGGCCCTGCCCGCGGTGGAACGGGCGCTGGCCGCGGCCGATGGCGTTATCGACGCCCTGTTCGGCACGGGGCTCAGCCGCGAAGTGGGCGGTCGCTACGCCAAGGTTATCGCCATGATCAATGAAAGCCCGGCGCAGGTTTTCAGCATCGATATTCCCTCGGGCGTCCACGGCGACACGGGCCAGGTGATGGGCGTGGCGGTGCGGGCCGACGCCACCATCACCTTTGGACTGCCCAAGCCGGGCAATCTCATCTATCCCGGCTTCGAATATGGCGGCGCCCTCACGGTGACGCACATTTCTTTCCCGCCCGAGTTATATGAAAAAGACGATTTGCATGTGGCCATCTCGCCCTTCCCGCCCATGCCCGAACGCCGCGGGGATGCACACAAGGGGTCGGTGGGCAAGGTGATGTTCGTGGCGGGGGCGTCGCGTTATCTGGGCGCGCCCTATTTTGCGTCCATGGCCTTTTTGCGGGCGGGCGGCGGCCTGGCCTATCTGGCTACGCCAGAGTCGGTGGCGCCATTCATCGCCATGAAGGGCAATGAGATCGTGCTGATGCCGCGGCGGGCCACGTCCGCAGGCAGCCTTTCTCTTGATAATCTGGATGATCTGCTGGCTGACAGCGAGGAGATGGCCATGGTCTCGCTGGGCTCGGGCCTCTCGCTGGAGCCGGAGACGCAGGATCTGGCCCGGGCATTGACGGCGCAGATCGACAAACCGCTGCTCATCGACGGTGATGGGCTCAGCGCCATTGCAGAAGATCCCGCTATCCTGCTGCGCCGCACGGCTCCCACCATCCTCACGCCGCATCCCGGCGAAATGGCCCGCTTGATGGGCGTCAGCGTGCGGGATGTGCAGAAGGATCGCGTGACCTGGGCGCGGCGCGGCGCGCAGGAATGGGGCGCCACCATCGTGTTGAAGGGGGCGCACACCCTCATCGCCCATCCCGACGGACGCGTGTTCTTCAATCTCAGCGGCAATGCGGGCATGGCCACGGCGGGCAGCGGCGATGTGCTCACCGGCGTCGTCGCGGGCATGTATGCGGCGCTGCATTACGATTTCGAGACCGCGGCCCGCATGGGCGCGTTCATTCATGGCGTGGCCGGGGATCTGGCCGCGGATGAACTGGGCGAAGAAGGCGTGGTGGCGGGCGACATTCTGGCCCGGGTTCCCGAAGCCATTCAGTTCTACCGCGAGTATCGTCAGGCCATCGCCGAGACCGGCTACGGCAAGATTGCGGTCATCTGATGGCGGCATGAAACTTTCTTCGGGTGCGATGCGTAAAAGGTAAATGGAAACGCACTCAGGAGCCCCCGCATGTCATCGATATCTCCCCATCAGCCTCAAACCACGCCCGTAGGTGATGAACCTGTCCGCAAGCTGGCCTTTGTGCTCAGCGGCGGCGGGCCGCGCGGGGCCATGCAAGTGGGGGCGTTGCGGGCGCTGATGGAGGCGGACATCGTCCCCGATCTGCTGGTGGGCGCCTCTATTGGCGCAGTCAACAGCGTTTATCTGGCCCGTTTCGGCTACAGTCTGGAGACGCTGGACTACATTGTCGATGTGTGGGATAGTTCGGCGCGCGGGAATATGGCGTTTGGGGATTTCGTGCAGGCGGCCCTGCGCACGCTGCTGCCGGGCGTCAACAGCAATAGCTATCTGGAACAGGCCCGGGCTTTTCACAGCCAGCACGGCATCACTCCCGATTTGCGCTTCAAGGATCTCACGGGCCCTGAGCTCTATATCGTCACCGCCGATATCAGTAATCACCAGATCACCATATTCGGCGAAAACCCCGAGGAGCGGGTGCTGGAGAGCATGTTGGCGTCGGTGGCGATCCCGCCCTGGATCCCGCCGCTCAGGATCAACGACAGCCTGTATCTGGATGGCGGGGCGGTCAGCGACGTGCCCATCGAGCCGGCCATGCGCATGGGGGCCACCGAGTTGATCGTGCTGGACCTGTTCAATCCTCCTCCTCATACCGCCAAAATCCAGGGCGTCAAACCCTTGATGGATCGGGTTTTCACTACCATGGAGGCCAGGCATCTGGAACTTGAGTTGGCTTTGGCCGAGCTCAAGGGCGTTCCCGTTCACCACTGGCGTCTGCGTTATCCCGTCAATATCCCTCTGTGGGACATGAGCCACACGCACAATCTCATTCATGTAGGCTATGAAGCAGCCAAAGTTTATCTGGCTGAAATGGAACAACAACAGGAGGCGGAGATTGCCGCCCGCGAAGCGGCTTTGCGGCAAAGCGCGACGCTGAGCGCACGGTGGGAGGCGCTGCTGGAACGGCTGCGGGCGCAGTTTTCCGGCAGGCGCAATACATAGCCTCAAGAACAGAGAAATCCCGAGGCCGCTTTGCCTCGGGATTTCTCTCCACACACACATAGAAAGGAGGTGCACCGATGAATGTAAGAAACATTCGAAGAGGTGACGCCTTTAGTAAAGCATAGTTGCCGGGGGCTGGATATGATCTAGATCATATTTTGGAGGGGAAAATGTTGCATTCGGTGCATTTGGTGCACTCTTGATGATGCAAAATGTAAAAATCTTCAGCGTTGGTCTGGTTTTCTTCGCTGCGCGAAGTTTGACGTTTTGAGCTCCTGCAATTTATGATCCAGGCCATGGCGTTATCCAGATATGATGAAGCGCGGCATCCTCCCGGCCCTGTGTTGTTTCGCCCCGTGGCCGGGAGCGGGCGCGATGACTGGCGGCGCAAGATGCCCGGTGCAGGCGTCACTGGCTTCTGGTTGCTGGCGGGCCTGGCGTTGCGCGTCTGGCAATTCGGCTGGTATCCGTTGCGGCCGGATGAGGCGCTGTACAGCGTGTGGGCGCGTCTCATTTCATCGGGCCAGGATGTGATGCTGGAGCGGGTGGCGGTGGACAAACCTCCGTTTTTCCTCTATCTGCTGGCCCGCTGGTTCGATTGGTTCGGGCCCAGCGATGCGGCGGGACGCAGCCTCAATGTGTTCATCTCATTCCTCACCATGATTCTGATATGGTTGCTGGCCTGCAGGCTGTTCGGGCGCCGGATGGGACGTTGGTCGCTGGCGATGTTTGCCTTGTCTCCTTTCGCCATCAGCTTTGCCCCCACCGTCTACACCGACCCGTTGTTGACGTTTTGGGTGATGCTGGCGCTACTGCTGGCGAGCTGGCGAGTGGGCCTGCTGACCGGTTTGGCCCTGGGGATGGGCTTCGCCACCAAGCAAAACGCGTTGCTTTTCATCCCCCTCATTCTGCTGGCCCTGACGCTGGGGCGATGGCCGCGGGCGGTCAGTAAGCAGTGGGCAGTATTCAGTGAGCGGTGGGCAGTGGACGGGCGCATGACGCGGGCGATGCGTTGGGGGGCGCCGTTTTTGATGGCTGGGCTGGGATTCTGGTACGCGTGGTTCAAAGTTTGGCAGTGGAATGACTGGCGCATTTTGCCCGCGGAAATCCCCGACTTCTGGACGCAATCCTGGCATAGCTATGGCGGATTGCATCTGCTCCCACCCGCCGCCTGGCCTCAACGACTGATCGAATGGTGGCGGGTATGGCGCTGGTGGGGCGGCGGCGCAGTCGCCACGCTGATCATTGTCGGATTGAGCGGCGTGGCTGTGGCGGCGGCCTGGCGAGTTTTGCGTAATCATCATGCGGCAAAGGAGCACGACCTGAATACTGCGCTCTGGCTGCTGCTTTTTGGCGGATTTTCCGTCGCTTATCTGGCGCTACATGTCATTTTCAGCTTTCAGGCGTGGGATCGTTATCTGTTGCCGCTGGCCCCGCCGGGGGCGATACTGTCGGCTTATGGGGCGTTGCGGTTGTGGGAGAAGATGCAGGGATGGCGGCGAATCTGGCGTTGGGGCGTTGCTGCGCTGGTGGCTATCCCCTTGCTGATCGGGGCTGGCCAGGCCGCGGCCGCCCGCATTCCCGTCGGCGGCGATCATGGCGCGTATAGCGGTTTGCTGACGGTGGCTGATTATCTGCAGGAGAATACGCCCGGTTATCATGGCGTCGTGTATCAACGCTGGCTGGGCTGGCAGTGGAATTGGTATCTGTGGAACGGGCCGCCGCGTGTGTATTGGGCGAATCCTGATATGCTCATCTCGGATCTGGCTCCTCATCGCTATGGCTACACCCGATTCGTAGTCTTCCCCGGCTGGGAGTTGCAGGAAAAAACGGCGTTGGATGCGGCTTTGGCGGACGCGGGCCTGCATCTGGCGGAGCGTTTGCGGGTGGCGGATGGCGAGACGGGGGAGATGCAATTCGTGGTGTATGAGATCGAGCCGCTCGTGGTATCTGTTCCCGGCTGGGACGCGTTTACCCCATTCACCAGAACATGGGGTAAAATAGCGCTTTGAAACGACTTTATCTTCAATCAACAATCATTGAGGCAATCTTATGAAATTGAGTCATCTTTTTGGCGAAACCCTGCGCGAAGCGCCCGCGGATGCGGAGTTCACCAGCCATCAGCTCCTCGTGCGAGCGGGTTATATCCGCCAGTTGGGCACGGGCATTTTCAGCTATCTGCCCCTGGCTCGCCGGGTGATGGACAAGATCGAGAACATTATGAGGGAGGAGATGAACGCCATCGGCGGGCAGGAAATGACCATGCCCGTGGTGCATCCCGCGGAGATCTGGCAGGAGACGGGCCGCTGGTATCAGATCGGCTCGGAGATGGGGCGGATGAAGGACAGCACGGGCCGGGATATGGTGCTGGCCATGACGCACGAGGAGGTGGTCACCTCCCTGGTGCGGGATATCATCCATTCCTATCGCCAGCTCCCTGCGCTCATCTATCATCTCCAGACCAAGTGGCGGGATGAGCCCCGTTCTCGCGGCGGGTTGATTCGGGTGCGAGAGTTCACCATGAAGGACAGCTATAGTCTGGATAGGGATTGGGAGGGGTTGGACAAGCAATACTGGGCCCATTATCACGCTTATTTCAACATCTTCAATCGCTGTGGTCTCCCCACCATCGCGGTGGAGTCGGATGTGGGCATGATGGGGGGCAAGCAGGCGCATGAGTTCATGTATCTCACCCCCATTGGCGAGGACACCCTGGTGTTGTGCGACGCCTGCGGTTACACGTCCAACCGCCAGGTGGCTACCTTCCGCAAGCCCGAACCGGAGGCGGAAGAGGCGAAGCCTCTGGAAAAGGTGGCCACGCCCGGCGCCAAGACCATCGAGGATCTGGCGAATTTCCTGAATATCCCCCAAAGCAAGACGGCCAAGGCTGTGTTCATGGTGGCGACCATCACTGAGGGGCAGGAGGATGTGGAGAAGTTTGTCTTCGCGGTGGTGCGGGGCGATATGGACCTGAACGAGACCAAACTGACCAATGCGGTCAAGGCCAAGGAGCTGCGCCCGGCTCACGAGGAGGAGATCAAGGCCATCGGCGCGGAGCCTGGCTATGGCTCGCCCATCGGCGTCCGCCGCGAGAATATCCTTCTTGTGGTGGATGACCTGGTGACGAAATCGCCCAATCTGGTGGCGGGCGCCAACGAGGAAGGCTATCATTTCCTGAATGTGAATTATGGCCGGGATTATGAGGCCGACATCGTGGCCGATATCGTGGCTGCGGCCGACGGCTACGCCTGCCCTCATTGCGGTGCGCCGCTGCGCACGGTGCGCGGGGTCGAGGTGGGCAACATTTTCAAGCTGGGCACGCGTTACAGTGCGGCTATGGGCGCGTATTTCCAGGATAAGGATGGCGAGCGCAAGCCGGTGATCATGGGCTCCTACGGCATCGGCGTGGGCCGTCTCATGGCCAGCGTGGTGGAGGAGCATAACGACAAGTACGGCATCATCTGGCCCATTACTATCGCTCCCTATCAAGTGCACATCGTGGCGCTGCGCGGCGGGTTTGAGGTGGCGGAGCGGCTCTACGATGACCTGCAGGATGCGGGCGTGGAGGTGCTATATGATGATCGCACCGAGCCCAGTCCGGGCGAGAAGTTCAATGACGCGGACCTTATCGGCGTGCCGCTGCGTCTGACCGTGGGCGGACGTTCGCTGAAAAAGGGCGGCGTGGAGATGAAACGCCGCTCGCAGAAGGACGTCGAGCTGATTCCCCTGGATGATGTGGTCGACCGGGTGCAGGATGAGATTCGGGCCATGATAGAAGATCTGCGTCGAAACCTGACAGGTTCCGGCCAATAAGTCCTGTCAGTCATCCCGTTGGCGCGCTGCAAGCGGCTGAAAAACAGGAAGAAGGTGATGGGAACCTGTCAGGTTGGGCAGACGCCTGGCCCGCGCACAACCTGACAGGTTCTCACAGCCAGGTATGCAACATTATTTTATCGGCGCGGTGCAAGCCAGCCGTTGCCCCCAAAAAGCTGGCAAGAACCTGTCAGGTTTGGGTCACGAAATCGGGATACACGATTTCCATAGCGCCCAAAACCTCCGGCGGATCCCATTTTTCATTCAAGATATTCGAAACAACCTCGGTGACCTCGGGCAGCGCTTGTTTGATCGCCCGTTCGATTTTCAATTTGATGAAGGGGGCCAGGGGGCAAAAAGGCGTCGTCAGCACCAAATCGATTGCGACCCTGGTTCCGTCGATGTGCACATGCTTCACCATGTTCAGCGACACGATGTCCATGGTAAACTCAGGATCGTAAACGATGCGCAGCGCCTCCAGCACTTCTTCTTCTGTAATCATGAAAAACTCCATGGGTGGGTGTGGTGAGGGGATGATACACCAGGCTGCAGGCTTGAGCAAGGAAAAAGAGATTGGAGGGCGTTGCAGACGCAGTGTATAATGAAACGAACATCGCCAAGCATTGCCCAAGAGGAGATTTTATGTCTGCAAAAACCAACGTTGATTTGTATCCCGCCTTCGACTGGCGACGCATCGCCCGCCTTGTCATGCTCTCCCGCACCCTGGACGAGCTGGAAGAGAAAGAGCTGACCCCAAAAGGGCTGGTCAAATACCAATTTTCGGCCAAGGGCCACGAGTTGGGCCAGAGCCTGCTCAGTCAGCTTACCACCCATCCCCACGATGGCGCCAGCGTCTACTATCGTTGTCGTCCTTATGTGTTGGGTTCGGGCCTGACGCCTGTGGAGGCCCTGGCCGCGGGTATGACCAAAGCCGGGGGCGTCAGTGATGGTCGGGATGTGGGCGTGGTCTTCAACATGCCCTCGCGCGGCGGCGTCACTATCCTGCCCAACGCCGCGGATGTGGGCTCGCAATACACGCCCGGCGCCGGCTGGGGCGAAGCCATTCGTTATTATCAGAACGTGTTGAAAGATAAAGCATGGGATGAGGCGATGGTCGTCATCTTTGGCGGTGATGGCTCGGTGGCCTCCAACGGCTTCTGGTCAGCCATCACCATGGCCGCCACCCGCAATCTGCCCGCGCTCTTCGTCATCGAAGATAACGAGCTGGCTATCTCGGTGGAGGGACGATGGCAAACGCCCGGCGGCAACATCGCTAAAAACCTGGCGGCCTTCACTAATCTGGAGGTGTGGGATGGCAGCGGCACGCGCCCGGCCGAGACCGCGCGCCTGGTGCATGATGCGGTGGCGCACGTGCGCGCGGGCAAAGGCCCGGGCCTGCTGCATCTGACCGTCCCCCGCATCTCAGGCCATTCCTCGGTGGACAACCAGGCCTACAAAACGCCCGACGACCTGGCCCGTGACGCCCAACGAGACCCCCTCCCCGCCCTGCACGACTATCTGGTTCCGGTTTTGATGAGTCAGGAGGAATGGGACGCCATGTTTGCCGAAGTGCAACAAGAGGTGCAGGAAGCCCTGGCGGAAGCCCAGGCCCTGCCCGAACCTGACGTCGAAACCGTCACCCGCCACGTGTGGCACGATCCCACGCACCCGGCGCAGATGGGCGGCCCCACCCCTGCCGGCCTCAGCTTCCCGCCCGGAACCGACATTCCCCACCCGCCCGAACCCACCCGCATCAACATGGTCGAGGCCATTCGCCGCACCCTGGATGTCGAGCTGGCCATCAACCCCCGGGCCAGCATCTTTGGCGAAGATGTGGGCCGCAAAGGGGGCGTGCACACCGCCACTCTGGGCCTGCAAGCCAAACATGGCGAGGGTCGCGTCTTCGACACCAGCCTCTCCGAAGAAGGCATCATGGGCCGGGCCGTGGGCATGGTCCTGGCCGGCCTCACCCCCATCCCCGAAATCCAATATCGCAAATACGCCGACCCCGCCACCGAGCGCATCCACAACTGCGGCACGGTGCGCTGGCGCACAGCCAATCATTTTGGCGCGCCGGTGGTGGTGCGCATGTCGGGCGGCTATCGCAAGATCGGCGACCCCTGGCACAGCGTCACCAATGAGATCATGTACGCCCACGCCATCGGCTGGAAGGTGGCTGTTCCCTCCAACGCCGAAGACGCTGTGGGCCTGTTGCGCACCGCGCTGCGGGGGGATGATCCTGTCATCTTCTTCGAGCATCGGGCCATGTACGACGCAGCCTGGGCCCGAAGACCCTATCCAGGCGATGATTTCATGTTGCCTTTTGGCCGGGCCCGCATCACCCGCCCTGGCGATGAGCTCACCGTCGTCACCTGGGGAGCCATGGTGGAGCGGTGCGAGCTGGCCGCGGACGCTTTGGACGCGGGCATCGAGATCATCGATCTGTGCACCTTGCAGCCCTGGGATAAAGCGGGCGTGCTGGAGTCGGTGCGCAAGACCAGCAAATGCCTCATCGTGCACGAAGACATCGGCTTTGGCGGATTTGGGGCTGAAATCGCTGCAACCATCGCGGATGAGGCCTTCGAATATCTGGATGGCCCGGTGCTGCGCGTGGCCTCACCCCAGGTGATGACGCCCTACAGCCAGACCCTGATGGCGGGCGTCGTACCGGGCGTCGAACGCATCCGCGCGGGCATGGAAAAGCTGCTGAAGTATTGAGTTGCCGCCCGCAACAAGCCGTGCTAAACTGAACATGTCGCCAAAACTTGCTTTCGTGGAGAGAATCCACAAACGAGAGATCAATCTTTTCTTTCAGACGTTCCCAAATTATGACTTCCCAGACAGTCACTATCAAACTCCCCGGCGCAATTTATCGTTCCGCCCAACAAATGGCATTGGCGACGCATCAGCCAATGGAACAAGTGCTGCAGGAAAGTATCGCCCGTACCTTGCCTCCCCTGGATGATGTGTCGCCGGAAGAAGCCACTGCATTGGCTCAAATGGCGCTATTAGAGGACGGCGAACTGTGGCGTCAGGCACGGGCGGAACTCCCCCTTGCCCAGCAGCAAGAGTTAGAGCGACTTTTGAATCGACAAGAATCCGGGGAACTTACCGATTCTGAGAAAAAACATTTATTAGAACTGCTGGATGAGTATGGCAAACTAACGGTGCGCAAAGCTCACGCCTGGCTGCTGCTGGCCCGTCGCGGTTATCACGTCCCCCCCCAGTCTTAGCTTGGCCATGACCCGCCCTCACATCAGCAAAGCCTTACGCAAAAGCATTGCGGCCGAGGCTGGACACCGCTGCGGTTACTGCCTGACGCCCCAGTCATTCACCGCCATGCCCATGCACGTCGAACACATCATACCTCTTTCTGCTGGTGGGGCATCTGATGAATCCAATCTCTGGTTGGCGTGTCCTTTGTGCAATGGACACAAAGGCGCTCAGACCCACGGCGTCGATCCTGTCACGGGCCAAAACGCATCCATTTTTAATCCCCGGCAGCAACAATGGGAAGAACACTTTTATTGGAGTGAAGACGGGGTAAAAATCATTGGTTTGACCCCAACAGGACGGGTAACAGTGCTTCTATTGCAATTGAATAACGAATATCTGACCCAAGCCCGCCGCCGTTGGGTGGCCGTGGGATGGCATCCCCCACAGGATTGAAACCACATGTTCGAATTCCACGTCGCCCGCCAGGCCCGAGACCGCTACCAGTTCGACGAAAGCCTTTTCGCCACCGATGGTCGCGTGATCATCGGCGATTTTCAGGCCGCCCAGCGCTTCGCCCACCGCATGAACGTGGTGCGGGAGGCGGAGCAGCACCCCGAGCGGGCCGCCCGCGCCGCCGACATCTACGCCATGGGCCTGCTGGATGAGATCATGCACCTGATGGTGGAACGCTATCGCCAGCAGACCGACCCGGCGCTCTTCGCCCGCGCCCTGGCCCGCCTGCGCCAGCAACTGGGGGAGGACGCGCTGGAGGCTACGCTACGGGCCTTCTTGCAGCGCTTCCCGCCTCTGGCCGTCTATCGCGGAGAGATGTCGGTGGATGCGTGGCTGGCCGGCAGCAGCAACGGCCTTTCCCATCGGGAAATGGCGCTGGAAGAGATGGTGATGCTGTGGATCGCCAACCAAAATCCGGCCCTGGAAGATTATCGCGAGCTTTTCGACGACAGCGATCTGGCCCGCACCACCGCCTACGGCCCAGCCATCATGGGCCTGCGCGGCTTTTTCGACGAGCAGCCCGGCTTTGCAGGCACGGGCAAGAGCCTCATCGACCTGCTGCTGGAGCCCATCCTGGCCTCGCCCGACTCCCTGGCGGGCCAGTTGCGCTACATTCGCGAAAAATGGGCGCCCTGGCTGGGCGATCTGGTGATGAGACTACTCACGGGCCTGGATTTCATCGAAGAGGAGACCCGGCCTCGCGGAGACGGCGGCCCGCCCGGCCCTACGCCCCCGCCTGACCTCAGTTGGCTCGATGCGGAGATCGAAAACTACACGCCCGACACCGACTGGATGCCGCGGGTGGTGCTGCTGGCCAAGAACGCGTACGTGTGGCTGTTCCAGCTCTCCCGCCAGTATGGCCGCCCCATCATCACGCTGGATCAAATCCCCGATGAGGAGCTGGATGCGCTGGCCGCCCGCGGCGTCACCGGCCTGTGGCTCATCGGCCTGTGGCGACGCAGCCGCGCGTCCCAGCGCATCAAACAGATGATGGGCAATCCCGAGGCGGTGGCCTCCGCCTACGCGGTGGATGACTACGTCATCGCCGAAGACCTGGGTGGCGAGGCTGCGGCCGAGAACCTGCGGCAGCGGGCGTGGCGGCGGGGCGTCCGCCTGGCCTCCGACATGGTGCCCAACCACATGGCCATCGACTCGCGCTGGGTCATCGAGCACCCCGACCGCTTCCTCTCCCTGCCTTACAGCCCCTTCCCCAACTACACCTTCAATGGCCCCGATCTCAGCGACGACCCGCGGGTGGGCATCTTTCTGGAAGACCATTACTACGACCACAGCGACGCGGCCGTGGTCTTCAAGCGGTTAGACAAATTCACCGGCGACGCTCGCTACATCTACCACGGCAACGACGGCACCACCATGCCCTGGAACGACACCGCCCAGCTCGACTATCTCAACCCCGAGACGCGAGAGGCGGTGATCCAGACCATCCTGCACGTGGCCCGCCAGTTCCCCATCATCCGCTTCGACGCGGCCATGACTCTGGCCAAGCGCCATATCCAGCGGTTGTGGCATCCCGAACCGGGCCAGGGCGGCGCCATCCCCTCCCGCGCCGCCTTCGCTATAACCAAAGCCGATTTCGACCGGCTCATGCCCAAAGAATTTTGGCGAGAGGTGGTGGATCGCATCGCCGCCGAAGCGCCCGACACCCTGCTGCTGGCCGAGGCCTTCTGGCTGATGGAGGGCTACTTTGTGCGCACCCTGGGCATGCACCGGGTGTACAACAGCGCCTTCATGCACATGATGCGGGATGAGGACAACGACAAATACCGGGGGCAGATCCGCGAGACCCTGGCCTTCGACCCCGAAATCCTCAAGCGCTACGTCAATTTTATGACCAATCCCGATGAGGAGCCCGCGGTGGAGCAGTTCGGCAAGGGCGACAAGTACTTCGGCGTGTTCACCGTCATGGCCACCGTGCCCGGCCTGCCCATGATCGGCCACGGCCAGTTCGAGGGCTACGCCGAGAAGTACGGCATGGAATATCGTCGTTCTTACTGGGATGAAACGCCCGACGCCGATCTGATACAGCGACACATGCGGGAGATCGTCCCTCTGCTCAAGCGCCGCTATCTTTTCGCCGATGTGAGCAACTTCAGGCTCTACGATTTCGAGACCGAAGCCGGGGTGAACGAAGATGTGCTGGCTTATTCCAACCGCGTGGGCGAGCAACGGGCGCTGATCCTCTACCACAACAAATTTGCAGACGCCCGCGGCCATCTTCGCATCTCAGCGCCCTTCAAAGGCCCGGATAAAACGTTGCATCGAGAAACCCTGGCCCAGGGGCTGGCCCTGCCCGATGCGCCCGCGGCTTTTGTCATCTTTCGCGAGCTGGTCTCGGGCCTGGAATATATCCGCAATGCCGCCCAACTGGCCCGCGAGGGCTTTTACGCGGAGCTGGGTGCGTATCAGCGGCTGGTGTATCTGGATTGGCGCATCGTGTACGACAACGATGGCCGCTACGCCCAGGCTGCGGCGGAGCTGGGCGGCCGAGGCGTCCCCAGCATCGATCTGTATCTCGAACAACAGCGCCTGCGCCCGCTGCACGCGGCCTTTCGGGCGCTGATCAACGGCGAAACCCTGAGCGACCTGCTGTCCCGCCGCTCCGACCAACCTGCGCTTTCCCCCGAGGAAGAAGCCGCCTGGGATCAAACCATGGAGGCCGGGCTGATCGCCTTCCTGGAGCAGGCCCGGGCCTTTGCCGCGCCGCAAGATGATGAAGATGACCTGGATGTAGACATCCTGCGCCGACGGCTGGAAGAAATCGAAAGTCGAAAGTCGGAGGTCAGAGGCCAGAAGTCGGAGGTCAGAGGTCAGAGGTCGGAGAACGGACGAGAGGACGATCTCTCGGCCCCCCAATCCTCAATCCCTATCCTCGCTTCCCAGATACTGGTTGAACTCCGCGCCGCCCTGCATCTCCCCCACATCGCCCAAAACTTCCCCTGGCCCCGGTCCAAAAAATATCGGGAGGCGGTAACGTATTTGCTGGACGGCCTGCAGGATGAGGATGACGCGGCCTGGCTGTCGCTCCTGGGCTATGCGTTGCTGCATCGGCTGGGCGAGGTGGTTGCGGGCGATGACGCCCCGGCCCGGGCGCGGGCTTTCTATCACGAATGGATGCTGACCGAGGAATTCAGCGCGGCCATGCAGGAATTGGGGCTCTCCGGCTTCCGCGCCGGACAGATCGCCACCCTCACCGGCGTGCTCATTGGCTGGCGGAACTGGCATCTCGACCAGAAGATCATGGCCCGGCCCTACTCGGCCCGCGCCGGGCGGCTGCTGGCGGGCCTGCTGGCCGATGACGAGGTGCGGCAATTCCTGGGCGTGAATCTCTATCGAGGCGTGGCATGGTACAACAAGGAGGCTATGGAGGCCCTGCTGCACGGCCTGTTCAGCATCGCCGTGCTGGAGCTGGTGACCGAGCCCGAGGAGCCGCGGCAAGTGGCCCGCACCCTGGTGCAGTGTTATGACGTCATTCGCGTCCTCACCGCGGGCCACGCCCTCTCTGGTTACCGGCTGGATAAATTGCAGGAGCTTGTTTGATGTGTGGCCGTTTTTCTCAGATGTAAGGAGATATTATGCGTAAATCGATTATTTTTCTGCTGATCGTCGTGGCGGCAGCGGGGTTGCTGGCTGCCTGTGGAAGCAAAGCCGCGCCTTCTCCCACACCCGCTCCTCAACCCACAGCCACGCCCGCCCCCACCGATACGCCCACGCCGCCTCCCACCGACACGCCAACGCCCGCTCCCACAGTCACGTCCACCCCCACGCCCACCTCCACGCCCAGTCCCGAACCCAGTCCCACGCCGGTTTCAGAAGCGCGCCTGACCATCAGCACGACCGACGCCGGTTTTGTGTTCGATGACAACGAGTACGGCTATCGCATCACGCTTCCGGGGAAAGACTGGCTTCCCTTTCTGCCGGGCGAGGATGATATGAACCAGTTCATGGACGCGGCGCGGCAAAGTATGCCGAATGTGGACGTGAAGGCCATCCAGCAGTTGACGGCGCAGGTGGGCGCACAATTTCGGCTCTATGCTTTCTACACGGGCCTGAACAGCCACAGAGCAGACTTTGTCACCAATATCAACATCATCACGACGCCGTTGGGGAGGGGTTACGATATGACGGTGGTGGCGAAAATCAATAAGGAGCAACTGCTGCAAACTTTTCCCGGCTCTGAGGCCATTTCCGAGAAGCAAATCACCAACGCCCATGACGTGCGGGTGGGACTGATCGTGATAAAAAATCCGGTCATCGGGGCGGATGGCGGCGAAATACCTCTGGCCCAGACCTTCATCTTTTCCCAGACGCCCGACAACGTGATGATTTCCATCACTTTCTCGGCCCTTTTCGAGGATATGGAAGCGGTCGAGCCTGTCATCGACCAGATTGTCAACAGCATCGAGTTTGTACGATAGCCGCCATCATCTTGCGATTACAAAGGAGGTGATGTTGACGATCTGGCCGTATCCGCCTATACTTTTAACATGGGCCGACGTCTGAAAGTTTTACAAATCCTCCTGACGATCCTTCTGCTGGCGGGGCTTTTGCCCGCGGCCGTGGGCTACGCCCAAGATGGCGAAACGCCCCCTGCTCGCACGGCCGCGGAAACCGACGCGCTGGTGCAGAAGATCATCGACAGTATGAGTGTGGAGCAGCGGGTGGGACAGCTCTTTCTGGTCACTTTTCAGGGCGCTGACACCGGCCCCAACAGCGACATCGCCCATCTGGTGCGCGATTTGCACGTGGGCGGGGTCGTGCTTTCTCCCGGAAACAAAAATTTCAGCAACGAGGTGGATGACACCGCAGTCCAGGTCGTGCAACTGAACAATGATCTGCAAACTTACGCATTTCGCGATCTGGATCAACCCATCTTGCTGGACGACGGTTCGCTGAACGCAGCGGTGAGCGAAGGCGGCGTCCCGGGCCTGCCCCTGTTCATCGCCGTCAATCAGGAGGGGGATGATCTGCCTTACACCAGCCTCATCAACGGCTTCACGCCCCTGCCCGATAATCTGGCCATCGGCGCGACGTGGCAGCCCGATTACGCCCGCACCATGGGCAAGCTGGTGGGGCTGGAATTGAGTTCAGTGGGGGTCAACATGCTGCTGGGGCCGTCGCTGGATGTGCTTGATAATCCCCGGCCCGAGCTCAAAGGCTATGCCGGCTCCCGCACCTTTGGCGGCGACGCCTACTGGGTGGCCAAGATGGGACAGGCTTACATCCAGGGCGTGCATCAGGGCGCTGAAGGCAAGATGGTGACGGTGGCCAAGCATTTTCCGGGGCAGGGGGCCAGTGATCGCCGTCCGGATCAGGAAGTGGCCACCGTGCAAAAACCTCTGCCGGCGCTGGAGCAAGTGGAGCTGGCGCCGTTCCGGGCGGTGACCGAACAAGCCCCCTCCGAGGACGCCATCACCGACGCTATGATGACCTCACACGTGCGGTACAAGGGCTTTCAGGAAAACCCGCGGCAGCTCACCCCGCCCATCTCTCTGGCCCCCGAGCTGCAAACCATCATGGATGGCTTCACCTCCTGGCGGGAGAACGGCGGCATTCTCGTCTCCGACGCCCTGGGCGTGCGGGCGCTGAAACGCTACTATCAGGCCTACGAGCCAGGCCGATTTCCCAGCCGTCGGGTGGCGCAAGAGGCTTTTCTGGCGGGTAATGATCTGCTCTACCTCTCCGAATTCGACACCGACGGCGTGTGGGAGCAGCAGCTTGCCAACATGGAAGACGCCCTCAGCTATTTCAAGCAAAAGTATGAGGAAGATCCTGCGTTTCGCTCCCGGGTGGATGGCTCTCTGGTCCGCATCATCCGCCTCAAGCTCAAGCTCTATCCTCATCTGAGCTGGCGGGAAACTCAGAAGACTGCCGAAAATCTGGCCGCTGTGCTGGGAAAGGGACAGGATGACGTCACCCGCATCGCCTGGGACGCCAGCACCCTCATCTATCCCGGCGTCACCGAACTGGCCGATCGTCTCCCCAGCGCCCCTCTGGCCGATGAGCGCATTCTTATCTTCACCGACGCCCGGCCCCTGAGCGAATGCCCCGACTGCCCGGCGAGCCCCGCGATTCCCGTCGATAAAATGGAGACCATGATCCTGCATCTCTATGGTCCCGACGCCAGCGATCAAGTCGATCCCGAAAAAATCGACAGCGCCAGCTTCGCCGAGCTGGACGCACTCCTGCGACAGGGCGAAAATCCCGATGCAGTTCCCGCAGAACAGCGTCTCAGCCAGGAGCGCTTTACAGAACTCAACGGCCTCATCAACGGCGCTAACTGGATCGTCTTCAATATGCTGGATGTGGACAAGGAGCAATTCCCCAGCTCCATGGCGCTGAAGCGGTTTTTGGATCAGCGAGCCGACAGTTTGCGGGGCAAGAAAATCATCGTCTTCGCCTTCAACGCTCCCTATTTTCTCAGCGACACCGAAATCGGTAAGCTGACCGCCTATTATGGTCTTTACAGCAAAGTCACGCCTTTTATCGAAACCGCTGTGCGCACATTGTTCCGCGAGTTGCAACCCGCGGGCAGTTTGCCTGTCAGCGTGGCCGGCGTCAACTACGAACTTAGCCGCGAGCTGGAACCGGATCCGGCCCGGCCCTTCCCCCTGAAGCTCTTGCTGCCCGATCCCAAGACCGGCGAACCGGTGGAGATTGATTCCGAAGCGGGGATGATCGATTTGCAAGTGGGCGACGCCGTCATCGTAGAAGCGGGCCCGGTATTGGATCATAACGGCCATGTCGTGCCCGATGGCACGCCTGTGGAATTCATCTTTTTGGATCAGCAGGCGGGCGTGGAGCTGCCGCGGCGTCAGGCGGCCACAGTCAATGGCATGGCCTCCACGCAGATCACCATCGAGCGGGCGGGCACATTTCAGATTTCGGCC
>Ga0256833_1001169_pt1 | contig 19615 bp, 16 predicted proteins | sample 356284metaG_FD_190535 | JGI IMG/M metagenome (GOLD analysis project Ga0256833, IMG submission 190535) | Hydrothermal vent microbial communities from Mid Atlantic Ridge, Atlantic Ocean - 356-284 | ecosystem: Environmental > Aquatic > Marine > Hydrothermal vents | place: Atlantic Ocean: Mid... | reverse complement strand
TCTCATCTGGTCCATAGAAGAACTTCTCAAACTTATTGTTACTTGTAGGTGCAACAATACCTGCAACTGATGGCTTGTCTCTACCTATTACGAAATCGTAATCTAACATTCTTTGGATTGCAGTTTTATTGTTGTTCCAAAAAATTGCTTGTGTATCTTTTGTAAATAATCTATTTTGCATCTACTACCCCTTACTTCTCTAATGCCATTCTTACAATATCTGTAACATGTGTTTCTGGTCCATAAACTTCTATGTCCAAACCTAATCTATCTGCCGCTTCTTTGATATCTTTTAAACCTTTTTCATAGTTTGGTCCACCACGGCGAACATATATCTTTGTTTTGTGTGCTTTTAGTTTCTCTGCATAATTTTCAAATGCTTGGATAATTCCTGTAAATGTCTTTGCAACATCTGTAAAGTTTGCAATAGCACCACCAATAATCAAAATTTTACCTCTTGGATCTTCGTATCTTGTCATAAGATCAAAGATAGTCTCTGCATAAAATTTTGTCTCACCTGTTGTTGGTCCACCAGAGTATTCACCATAGTTTGCCAAATCTTTAACACCAGCTAAGTCTGCAATAGTATCTGCATATACAACAGAAGCACCACCACCGGCAACCATTGTCCAAATTCTTCCTTGTGGATTAAGGATTGTAAGCTTCAATGATGCACCAGATTTGCTATCTGCTTCTGCTATTGCCTCTTCTTCTGGAGACTTCTCTTCCATACCAAATGCTGTTGGGAACTCTATATCACCCCATGCATCTTTCATTAGGAAACCTGCTGTGTCATCAAGTCTTGCAACAAGATCCAAGATAGCCATTTCGCCACCATCTAACATAACAATTGGGTTTATCTCCAAATATGCAAAGTTCATATCTCTATAAAATTTAAAGAATTGAATTGCAAATGATGCAAAAGCTTCTTTGTTCTCAGCAGGAATATCAGCAGGAATATTTGCACGAACTGCCTTTTCCATATCTGCATCGCTCATATTGATTGGGATATGAACTTCATTAACTTTCTCATCCCAACCCTCTTCTACTTCCATTCCACCTTCTGCTGACATATATAAAACATCATCTTCACCAACAGTTGTAGCTGAAATATAATACTCTTGTTCTTGAGTATGAGGAGTAAATGGCTCTACTATAAAGTGTGTCAAATGCCCTTTTTGACCTGAAAGAAGTGTAACTTCATGAGATTGTTTCTCATCAATCCATTTTGCAGCATCTTCAAGTGTAACATCACCTGGTTTATCTACTTTAAATAGAACCAAACCATTTTTACCTCTTTTACCAAATAGCATATCTGGCTTTGCTACTAAAGGCTCTTGATTTAGCCACTCAAAACCATGCTCTTTAGCCTTAGCTCTTAACTCATCACCACTAGTTACCAAAACAGATTTAAATCCATAATGAAAACCATCAAAATATTCATTCCAATGTTTAGCAAAGATTGCTTTGCCATCATACTCTCTTATCGCCTTTTGAGCCATCGAGTTCTCCTTTTTAAAGATTATGCAAGAATAATATCATCACATTTATTTAAAGCTAGATAGATAGCCAAAAGTTATTAAAATTATAATTATTTTGTGTATTTTAGAAACAAATCTACTTACACTCTTCTATACCATAGTATCTATATAAACTCTTTTCTCTCCTAGATATATTATTTTTACATCTCTTTATGTTACTATTTGCACTCTCTTCTATTTTATATATAGAGCTATCTATCAATCTATCACCTTTTGGTAAATATTTATATATGGGATAGTGTAAAATGATAATAAGTGTCTCTAAAAGTAGCACTAAAACAATTACTTTACAAACTAAAAAATAACTTTTACGAAATATACTTAACCTTACTTCTAAACTACTTTTAAAGATATTAACAACTAGTGGTATAGCCATGGTTAAGTATGGTGAAAAGTCTGTAATTTTTATATTTTGCCTCATAGATAAAATTACAGATATAATAAAAGCTACAATAGATATATACCATAAAATATCTTTTTTACCATTAATAGCCATTTTATAGAGAGAAAAAATAATAGCTAAAAACATTAATGGAGAAAAAATTGCACTATATATACCTACTAATTGTAATAAATGTCCTTTTGGTATGCCATCAACTCTATAGTAAGAGGCAAATATTGAAAGTAGTAATAGTAAAATAGAAAGACTCATTAATAAATACTCTTGTCTCCTATATGTATATAAAATAATTGCTATATATACAACAAAAGAAGCAGTATGTGTAAAAAAAAGTAACACTAAAGAGATTATTTGTAGAGTAAAAATACTTTTTTTATAAGAAAATATAAAAATAAGTGTTAATAGTATTGGTAAAGTTGCATAATTAACTAATATAAAAGATAAAAAAACACCTGGAGTTATTAAAAATATAAAAATTGATAAATTATAATAATAGCTATCTTTAAAGTAATCTTTTAAAATATTAACATATAGAAATAAACTTAATAGAGAAAATAGATAAAAAGGTAATCTTAATGCCCACACACTATTAGAAAACTTACTTATATATTGAACTATAAAAGATTCTATACTAAAATCTGTGCTATACAAAATATCTGCTTCAGAGTAACTAAATGGTGTAGTTACTAACAAAAGTAGTATTAAAAAGATATATATACCAATAAAGAAATATATACCTCTATTTGATATATTACACTCTTTCATAAACTTAAAGAGATAAAAAATTATCTAAAATTTTATGACCAAATTGGCTTTTTATAGATTCTGGATGGAACTGAACACCATAAATTGGCTTATCTTTTATTTGAATAGCCATAATTTCATTATCATCTTTACTTCTTGCAGTTATCTCTATACTATTTGGAATGCTCTCTTGTTCTACAACTAAAGAGTGATACCTTGTAGCAATAAACTCACTATCAACACCATTAAAAATAGGTGTATTTGCCTCTTGTTTTACTTCAGAAGTCTTCCCATGCATCATATTTTTTGCTCTAATAACTTTTGCACCAAAAGCTTGAGCTATACTTTGATGCCCTAAGCATACACCAAATAGAGGTATTTTATCACTAAACTCTCTAATAACATCTAAAGTTACTCCTGCATCATCTGGAGTTGATGGTCCAGGAGATAAAATTATCTTTTCTGGATTTAAAGCTTTTATTTCATCTATATCCATTTCATCATTTCTAATAACTTTTAAATCTGCTCCTAACTCTTTACAGTATTGAACAATATTATATGTAAAACTATCATAATTATCTATCATAAGAACCATTATATATCCTAAAATATTTATTTAAGAGTTATAAACATTAGCAATAATTTGCTAATGTTCCATTTTTTACTTGAAGATAACTCTCTTCTCCTACAAGTTGTTTAACAATCTCTAAAGCAAAACAAATTGCTGTAGCTGGACCTTGAGAAGTTATAACTTTATCTTCTACTACTACAATATCATCTACTCTATCTTCTGGACGAATCTGCTCCTCTACACTTGGGTAACATGTATATTTTTTACTCAATACTCCTGCTACATGCAAGGCATAAGGTGCTGCACACATTGCTGCTACCCATTTATTATCTTCTTTAAATTTCTTAATTACATCTTGTGCCATAGCATTTTCTGCCAATCTATTAGTTCCACCCCAACCTCCAGGGAGAACTACAATATCATACTCTTCTACTACAGCACTCTTTAATGGAATATCTGCTTCTACAGTTATACCATTAGCACCCAAAACTAAATTTGTTGCAAACTCTCCATCTAAATAGGCACTATTTACCTCAATACCACCTCTTCTTAAAATATCTATAATTGTAACTGCCTCTATCTCTTCAAAACCTTCTGCTAAAAGAACTAATGCACTTGCCATAATACTCTCCTTTTTATATATTTTTTCTTGGGTCATTTTCTTGATAGTGTTTCCAAATTAGTCTTCCACCACCTAAAATATGAAAATGTAAATGTTTAACCTCTTGACCACCATCACTACCTACATTTGTAATTAATCTATAACCATTCTCTACTAATCCCATCTTTTTTGCAACCTCTTGAATAAATGGTGTCATTTTACCCATAAGTTCAGCACTAATATCATTAAATGATTCTACATGCTCTTTGGGAATAACTAAAACATGTATAGGTGCTGCTGGATTAATATCGTGAAATGCTAAAAAGTTTTCATCTTCTAATATCTTATTACTTGGTATTTCACCATCTACGATTTTACAAAAAATACACATCTCAAACTCCATATAATTAAAATATAGTCATCATTATAGCATATTAAAGTGCTTTTAGATACAATTACGCCAATAAAAATTTTAAAGAGGTCAAATTGGAAGAGTTAAGTAAAAAGATTAAAAATTGTACCAATTTAGATGAACTAGAGTCAATAAGAGTTGAGATATTTGGTAAAAAGGGGATTTTAGCTGCTGAGTTTTCTAAGTTAAAAGATATTCCACCTGCAGAGAAAAAAGATTTTGCAAAGAGTTTAAATGATAAAAAAGTAACTCTTTTAGAGATTTTTGAAAATCATAAAGCTAACCTTGAAGCACAAGCATTAGAGGCTAAATTACAAAGTGAAGCTATTGATATATCTCTTTATGGATACGAGGTAAATAAAGGTGCTTTACACCCTGTTAAAGATACGATGGATAAAATTATAGATTACTTTGTATCTTTAAACTTTTCTGTAGAGAGTGGTCCATTAGTAGAGAACGATTTTAATAATTTCGAAGCTCTAAACCTACCTAAGAACCATCCTGCTAGAGAGATGCAAGATACTTTCTTTTTTGCAGATAAAAATCTACTAAGAACACATACTTCACCTGTGCAAATTAGAACAATGTTAAACAGCCAAATCCCTATTAGAATGATAGCCCCTGGTGCAGTATTTAGAAGAGATTACGACTTAACACATACACCAATGTTCCATCAGGTAGAGGGCTTAGTTGTAGATAAGAGTGGTGTTGTGTCATTTGCAAATTTAAAAGCAATTTTAACAGACTTTTTACACTATATGTTTGGAGATGTAGATGTAAGATTTAGACCTAGCTTCTTCCCATTTACAGAGCCTAGTACCGAGGTTGATATAAGCTGTATCTTCTGTGAAGGCAAGGGATGTAGAGTATGCTCTCATACAGGTTGGTTAGAGGTTTTAGGAAGTGGTGTAGTTGACCCAAATGTATTCAAAGCTGTTGGATATGAGAATGTAAGTGGTTATGCATTTGGTTTAGGTGTAGAGAGATTTGCAATGTTAATTCATAAAATTCCAGATTTAAGAACACTCTTTGAGGGTGATATTCGTTTATTGGAGCAGTTTAGATGATAGTTACAAGAAGTTGGTTACAAGAGTATATAGATATAAGCGATATTGATAATGATACATTAAATAAAAGATTTAACGAAATTGGTTTAGAGGTAGATTCTATAGTTGAGCATATAATTCCTAAAGGAGTTGTAGTAGGCGAAGTAAAATCGTGCGAAAAACATCCAGATGCCGATAAGTTAAATGTTTGCCAAGTAGATGTTGGAAGTGAAGTTGTTCAAATTGTTTGTGGTGCTAAAAATGTAGTTAATGCTAAGTATGTTGCAGTTGCAACAGTTGGCTCTGTGCTACCTGGTAATTTTAAGATAAAAAAAGCAAAACTAAGAGGTGTAGAGTCTTTAGGTATGATATGCTCTAGCACAGAGCTTGGTTTGCCAGAGTTAGAAGATGGCATTATGATTTTAGATGATAGTATAGGCGAGTTAGTAGTTGGTAAAGAGCTAAATGAATATCCTAAGTTTGCAGATACCACAATAGAGTTAGAATTAACAGCAAATAGAGGTGATTGCACAAATATTCATGGAGTTGCTAGAGATTTAGCAGCAGCATTTAATAAAGATATAAAACCAATTGAATTTGAACCTAAAAAAAGGTCTATAATTGGTGTTGCAAAAGAGTTAAATATAAACTTGAAAGTAGATGAAAAGTTACTATTAGATTACTCTATTTGCTCTGTAGAAAACTTAACATCAAACTTTTTAAATAGACTTCGTTTAGCATTTGTAGGTATAGATGTAAAAGAGGATATAGATATTTTAACAAGATATGCTACACACTCTTTTGGCTCACTATGTAGAGCATATGATTTTAATAAAATAAGTGAAGATAATAGAGTTAATATAGAAATAGTTAAAAAAGATAATGGAGCTATTGCTGTAGTATCTAATAATAGAGAACTTAGCTTAGTTGGAATTAGCCAAAATAAGGAGTTTAAAGCTAATAGTAACTCAACTAAAATACTACTAGAGACAAGCTATATAGAGCCTGATTTGGTTGTAGATATTGTATCAAGCAATAAGTTAGAGAGTGATGAACTATATTATAATAGCTCAAGAGGTAGTGAACCAAGAGTAGTAGATGGTATAAAAGTATTACAAAAAACTATTTATCAAAGTGGTAGTAATATTGAGTTCTCTAGTGGAGAAGTTGCAGTTGGCAATCAAATCGAAGCAAGAAGAATTGCTATCGATATATATAAACTTACAGCAATTATTGGAAACCCAATTCCAACAAAAGAGATTATAACTATACTTTCATCTCTTGGCTTTGAATTAACTAAAATAGATGATAACTCTTATGTAGCAGAGATTCCATTACATGCACACGATATTAAAAATCTTCAAGATATAGCCGAAGAGGTAATGAGAATATATGGAATTGATAATATTACTTCTATTCATTCAACTATTGTAGAGAAAAATAGAATAACTCCTACAAAATTAAAATATGATAAACTTAGAGATTTAAGAAACAAGGCAGTAGGTGCCGGTTTTTTTGAAGCTCTTACATATATATTTGCCAATAAAGATTTATTACAAAAGTATAATTGTGAAGTTTTAGATGAAAAGTTAGAGTTGCTTAATCCTATTGTAAAAGAGTTAAATACATTAAGAACTACTATTGTATTAAACTTATTAGAAGCAGCAAGCCAAAATGCTAAATATGGTAAAAAAACTATTGCCCTATTTGAAGAGGGAATAGTATATAACCATCAAAGAGAAGAGAAAGAGGTAATTACTTTTCTATTTAGTGGAGAAGAGGAGAGAGCCTCTATTTTAAACAGTGCAAAAGCAAAGATAGTAGATATTACAAGTTTTACTAAACGATTAGGCTCTATTATTGGAGAGTTTAAATTAAGAGGTAAAGAGCCAATAAATAATTTAGCTCATCCATATATTTGTGCATCTATTATAAAAGATAATAAAGAGGTTGGATATTTAGCAAAATTGCATCCTAGTGTAGCTAAAGATTTTAATTTAAAAGATACATTCTTTGCAGAGCTAAATCTTGATGATATTTTACCAAAACATATTAATGCAAAACCTCTATCAAACTATCAAGCTGTAAATAAAGATTTATCTATAGTTATTGATGAAAAATTAAATTTTTATAATATAGCAAAAGAGTTACAAGAGTTAAAAAAAGAGGAAGAGTTAATTAAAGACTTTTATCCACTAGATCTATATAGTGATGATAGTTTAGGTGATAAAAAGAGTTTAACTATAAGATTTACAATTCAATCAGATAAAGATACTCTAAGCGATAAAGAGATAGAAGAGGTAATGCAAAAAATATTAAATCTACTAAAAGAGAAGTTTGGAGCAGAACTTAGATGAAAATAGCAAAAATATCTAAAATAGATAATAGCTTTGAGCTAACAATAGATAATATTGCACCAGATAAATCTATATCTCATAGATGTGCAATGTTCTCTTTACTTAGTAATAAGCCATCAACTATAAAAAATTTTTTAAGAGCCGAAGATACCTTAGCCTCTTTAAATATTGCAAAACTTCTTGGTGCAAAAATAGAAGATAAAGATAATATTATAACAATAACACCACCCAATAAATTAAAAGAGCCTTTTGATATACTAGATTGTGGAAATGCTGGAACAGGAATGCGTCTTTATTGTGGTCTTTTGAGTGGAATAGATGGCTCTTTTGTATTAACAGGAGATAAATATCTTCGCTCTCGCCCAATGGCAAGAGTTACAAAACCTCTTCGCTCTATTGGTGCAAAAATTGATGGTAGAGAAGATGGAAATAAAGCACCTCTTCATATTAGAGGAGCAAAACTCAAATCTTTTAAATATGAATCTCCTATAGATTCAGCCCAAGTAAAATCAGCTCTAATATTAGCAGCACTTAATGCAGATAATATTAGCTATTACAGAGAAAATCTACTAAGCCGTGACCATACAGAAAGAATGCTTAGAGGGATGGGTGCAACAATTAAAAATGTAACTATTGATAATAAAGATTATATAGAGATACACCCTCTATCTAAAGCTCTTGAACCACTAAATATAAAAGTTCCTGCTGACCCATCTAGTGGATTTTTCTTTGCTGTTGCAGCAGCAATAACAAAAGGGGCTAAAGTTGCTATAAAAGATGTAACTCTTAATCCAACAAGAGTAGAAGCATATAAAATATTAGCTAAAATGGGTGCTAAAGTAGAATTTGTAGAAAAAGAGAATATATATGAACCAATAGGTGATATTATAATCTCTAATAGTGGAGAGTTAAAAGGTGTAGAGGTTAACTCTAATATAGCTTGGTTAATAGATGAACTACCTGCTCTATCTATTGCTATGGCAGTTGCAAATGGTATAAGTATTGTGAAAAATGCAAAAGAGTTAAGAGTAAAAGAGAGTGATAGAATAAGTTCTGTAATTAACTCTTTAAAAAGTTGTGATATTGAATGTAAAGAGTATGAAGATGGCTACGAAATAGTTGGTGGAACACTAAAAGATGCTACAATTAATAGTTATGGAGACCATAGAGTTGCTATGAGTTTTGCAATTGCAGGATTGCACACCAATATAATAATAGAAGATATTGAGTGTATAGATACCTCTTTTCCTAATTTTTTTGATATACTAGAAAAAATTACAGGAGTTAAACTTGAAAATTGAATTAGCCGAATCTTATGGATTTTGTTATGGTGTAAAAAGAGCTATAGATATAGCCCAAAAACATCCAAATAGTGCAACATTTGGTCCAATAATACATAATCAAGATGAGATAAATAGATTAAAAAAAGATTTTAATGTAGATTTAGTAGAAAATATTGATAATGCTCTAAATTATGATACATTAATTATTAGAACTCATGGAATAGAAAAGGAGAAACTAAAGACCCTTAAAAAAGAGGGAAAAAAAGTTATTAATGCTACTTGCCCTTATGTTACTACTCCACAACAAATAGTAGAGAAAATGAGTAAAGAGGATTATACCATCGTTATATTTGGAGATAAAAATCACCCAGAGATAAAAGGTGTTGCAAGTTACTCTGTAAATCCTGAAAGAACCCATATCATATTAAGTGAAAAAGAGCTTATAGGCTTACCTCTTGGTAGTAAAGTTGCAGTTGTAGCACAAACTACAAGAAAACCACAAATGTATCAAAATATAGTATCATCACTAGTTGTTCGAGTTGCTGAACTTAGAGTATTTAATACAATATGTAATGCAACATTTGAAAACCAAGATGCAACAGCTAAATTAGCACAAAAAGTAGATGTTATGATAATTATTGGAGGTAAAAACTCATCTAATACAAAACAATTACACTCTATATGCAAAACTTACTTAAATGATTGCTACCATATAGAGAATGAAGATGAACTTCAAAGTAGCTGGTTTATAAATAAAAAACATTGTGGAGTTACTGCTGGGGCATCTACTCCAGATTGGATTATTCAAAAAGTTATTGCCAAAATTGAAAAAATATCCAACAGTAATTAAGAAATTTTTTAATAATTTAGCTATTTTCTACTCCTTTTAAATAAAAAATAGTATAATATTTGCCATATTTGGTAAAAAGGTTAGGTTAATGAAATTCGAAGATATCGAAATTGAAGATGTTGACTTTGAAGCAATGCTTGAAGAGTCATTTAAAAAAGAAGATAGCGGAAGCGATTTAGTAGAAGGAACAATAGTTAGTATTAATGAGGATGATAATCAAGCGATTATCGATATAGGTCGTAAAAATGAGGCAATAATTTATTTAGATCAATTAAGAAATAGTGATGGCTCTCTTGAATTTAAAGAGGGTGATAAAATAGAGGTAGTAATTACAGGCTCCAAGGGTGAAAGACCAATAGTATCTTATGATCTTGCACAAAAACGAGCTGCAATGAATGAATTTATTGAAGAGTATGACCCAGAACAAGAGTATATTATAGAAGGTAAAATCACAAAGAAAAATAAAGGTGGTTTTATTGTAGATTGTGATGGCTTAGAGTTCTTTATGCCAAGAACTCTATCTTATATCAGCAATAAAACAAACCCTATTGGTAAAAAAATAAAAGCTATTATTGTTAAAGTAGATAAAGAGAGTGGCTCAGTTGTAGTTTCAAGAAAAGAGTTGATAGAAAGAGAAAAAAGTAAAGTAGAAGAGATAATTAAAAATCTATCAGAAGCTACAGAACCAGTAACAGGTATTGTTAAAAAGATAACAAGTTATGGTATGTTTGTAGATGTTGGTGGAATTGATGGCTTAGTTCACTACTCTGAAATATCTCATAAAGGTCCAGTTAACCCTGCAAAATACTATAATGAAGGTGATGAAGTTAAAGTAACAATGCTAGATTATGATAAAAAGAAGAGACACCTTTCTCTATCCATAAAAGCGGCAACTTCTAATCCTTGGGATAAAATTGATGAGATTATAGAAGTTGGTGATACAATTGCTGTAACAGTAAGCAATATCGAACCTTATGGTGTATTTGTTGATTTAGGTGAAGATTTAGAAGCCTTCTTGCATGTATCAGAAATCTCTTGGGATAAAAATGTAAAACACCCTAAAGATTACTTAAGTATTGGTCAAGATATAAATGTTGAAATTATAGAGATAGATAAAGAGAATAAAAGACTTAGAGTAAGTCTTAAAAAATTACTTCCAAAACCAATAGAACAGTTTAAAGCAAATCACAATATTGGTGATACAATCAAAGGTAAAGTAACATCTGTTACAGACTTTGGTGCTTTTGTTAAAGTTGGTGAAGTAGAAGGTCTTTTACATAACCAAGAGTGTTCATGGGATAAAAGTGTTAAATGTAAAGATATCTTAAAAAAAGGTGATGAAGTAGAAGTTAAAATTATCGATATAGATACATTTAACTCTAAAGTATCACTTAGTAAAAAAGCATTAGAGAAATCACCAGCAGAAGAGTTTGCAGCTAACCATAGAAATGGTGATATTGTAGAAGGAATAGTAAAAGATAAAAAAGATTTCGGTGTATTTATCTCTTTAGAAAATGGTGTAGATGCATTAATTAGAAGCGAAGACCTTTATCCATTAAAAATGGAAGAGATAGAAAAAGGTCAAAAAATTCAAGCTGTTTTAGTTTTCATAGACCCTAAAAAAGATAGAATTAGAGCATCTGTAAGAAGATTAGAGAGACAAAAAGAGAAAGAAGCTGTAGCACAGTATAGTGATGACACTACTATGACACTAGGTGATATAGCTAATATTAAAAAGTAAATAGGATAGTTTTTATGAGTAAAATAAAAATTGTAGTTTGTGATCATATTCATCAATCTGGTTTAGATATTTTGGCAAAAAGTAGCGATATAGAGTATATAAATGCTGCTGATGAACCAAAAGATAAATTAGTAGAAGAGATAATCACAGATGCAGAGGTAATAATTACAAGAAGTTCAACAGATGTAGATAACTACCTCTTAGAGCATGCAAAAGAGTTAAAAGCAATAGTTAGAGCTGGTGTAGGTGTTGATAATGTAGATATAGATGCTTGTTCCAAAAGAGGAATAGTTGTTATGAATGTTCCTACTGCAAATACTATAGCTGCAGTTGAACTTACTATGACTCATATGCTCTCTTGCATGAGACAATTTCCCTATGCTCATAATAACTTAAAACAAGATAGAGTTTGGAGACGCCAAGATTGGTATGGAATTGAGCTTAAAGATAAAAAGCTTGGAATTATTGGTTTTGGTAATATTGGTTCTCGTGTAGGTGTTAGAGCAAAAGCTTTCGAGATGGATGTTGTAGCTTACGACCCATATATAGACCCAAGTAAAGCTACTAATTTAGATATTACCTATACAACAAATTTTGATGATATTTTAGCTTGTGATGTAATTACAATTCATACTCCTAAAACAAAAGAGACAATAGGAATGATTGGCAAAGAAGAGATTGCCAAAATGAAAGATGGTGTTGTATTAATTAACTGTGCCAGAGGTGGTTTATACGAAGAAGAAGCTCTTGTAGAGGGTTTAAAAAGTGGTAAAATATATATGGCAGGTATTGATGTTTTCGATAAAGAACCAGCAACTAACCATCCACTTTTAGATTTAAATAACGTTACTGTTACACCTCATTTAGGTGCTAATACTAAAGAGTCTCAAAGAAATATTGCAATTCAATCAGCTGAAAATGCTATCTTAGCAGCAAGAAATATCTCTTATCCTAATGCTCTTAATTTACCAATTAGAGAAAATGAGTTACCAAGTTTTGTAAAACCATATTTAGAATTAGCTCAAAAATTAGGTAATATGGCAGCACAAATTACAAAAAGTGGAGTAAAATCTATTAAAGTAGTAACAGATGGTGATATAAATAGTCATCTTGACTCATTAAGCACATTTGCCACTGTTGGAGTATTAAGTGAATCTTTAGCAGACCAAATTAATTATGTAAATGCAGAATTTGTAGCAAAAGAGAGAGGTATAAATATCGAAAAAGATATCTCTACTAATAATAGTGGATTTAAAAATCTTATAACAATAAAAGTTTCTACTCAAAATGGAAATGTTGTAAAACTTAGTGGAACAGTATTAGAAGAATCTCTACAAAGAGTTGTAGAGATAGATGATTATACACTAGATTTAGAACCAAAAGGTAACTTAATACTATTTAAAAATAATGATGAACCAGGTGTAATTGGAGATGTTGGAACAATTATAGCTAAATATAATATTAATATAGCAGACTTTAGATTAGGTAGAAATAAAAACTCTCAAGCATTAGCTGTTATTAAAGTTGATGATAATATCAATAAAGAGTTGATAGAAAAGCTATCTAAATTACCAGCTTGTATTAGTGTAAGAGGCGTAACTCTTTAATACTACTAAGTAGCTAATAAAAATTAAACATAAATAACTTTCAAAGGAGAAGAGGTGTAGAGAAAGTAACAACATATTATCGGTTTACTATCTCTACCCCTTCACACCCCTATACCTATACTCCTTGATATTATATTAGATTTTAGTTTTATGTTACTACTTATACTCTTTAACTTGAGGGTAATGATAATAAAATAAGTATTTTATTCTTTTTAGTTAGTGAGACTATAAACCTAAGTTCGACAGAATATTATAGCCACAGCTTTATGAGCTTAATCTTTAGCTAAATTAAATTTTTCTCAAAGAGAGTGCAAACACAAGGCAGGACTAACTGGTTAATTCAAAAAAATTTGAATCGGCATAAGGGAAAGCTCATAAAGTCCGAGAGGGAGCCAAAAATAGGCAATCTTTTCCAAATAAAACTCTTGAAATTACCTACGGGTAGTCCTATGAATTAGATTTAAAATTTCTTTGCATTCTTTAGTTTCTGTGGCTATGCTATTCCGTCGAACTCAGGTTATAAGCCTTTTCTTCAGAATCGAAGGCTTTTTACACCCCATTTTTTGGCTTTATTGAAAATGAAACACATGATACTTAACTTAGAAGTTCTAGGAAAAATATTTACACTTTTGCCTTTAGCTTTAAGCAATAAAATAAAGCTTATTTCATTGACATTGACTCCCCCTTCAGCCTAAACAAAAAGCTTTTAGCTTTATGCCTTTGGCTTTTAGCATAGATATACTTTTATCTAATAACACTTATAGGTTCATCTTCTCTTACCAAATGTATATTAAGATGTCGTCTATATATATCTACTTTTATAATAGGATTACCATCAATAATTGCTCTCCTTGCACTTCTTGAAATATAACCCCTTCTTAACATTCTCTCCATAGTTGCCCTATTCTCTTTACTATCAAAATATGGGTCATAAGTATCTTCAGGATCTCTTATATGCCTAATATGAAAATTAAACCTATCTTGCCTTATAATAGCAGCAACACTATATAATCTCATCCCTCTACTATTATAATGGTCAGCATAACCTAATCTAGCATAATAAGTCCCTATAAACTCATCTGCCATACCTAAAGTAGAAAGAGAAGCAATTATTAATAATTTACCTATTAAAGATTTCATAATAGTACCTCCTTTTTTATAATTATATCACAAAAATTAATCTCTTAAGTATTGAATAAAAATTAAATACTAATAAATTTTAAAATAGTATAAAAATGCCATCATATTATCTATTTATTTTCTTTACTCCTTCACACTTTTAAACCTATAAACCTTAGTTTGGCAGAATATAAATCAATAACTGCTTTCCTTACAATTCTTCAAATACAACCCTTTTTAGTATCTCATTCATAGTTATACTCTTTTTTTACTATCAAAATAGTAGTCGTAAGTATCTTAAAACTAACATTTATCTATGTTATTTTTTATATCACTTCATAATATTTTCTCATCTTTTCAGCCATTAATTCTCTTCTTTGAATTAAAAAATCTTGATAGTCACCCATTTCCATTTCAAAAATATTTAACGGAACAGCATTTTGTTTAAAGTTTTCAATAATTAAATTCCAATCTGATATTCCACCATATTTTAACTCTCCACCATTACATTGATCTTTAACTTCTTGCAAATATTTTTTAATAGGTTTATTCCCTATTTTTATATTTATTTCACTTTGAGTATAAACATAGTTTGCGATTTGATTATATTGTCCTCTTGTTAAACCTTTCTTTTTAAGTAAATCTCTTGGGAAAATATGATGAACATCTCCTCGTTGTTCTATTAGATTTTTAACTGCAATATCTTTTGATAAAAATCCTTTGTCATTGAAATAACATTGTGAGGCAAGAAAAACATTAAAAACAGGGCTTGTTGAACTTGATGTGTTTAATCTTTGTATTAATTCAGCATTCCAAAATGCATCAGAAAGTTGAGCATCCTCAATTTCTTTTAAATAATCACCAAAATCTTTTTTAGAAATATTTTTAATATCAAAATCAAATCTACTTTCAGGTGAACCAGAATATCTACCGGTTAATAATGTTAATACAAACCACTTTTTCACATATTTCTCAATTAAAGCTGGATTATACCCTTGTTCTTTAAGTTTTAAATAAAGAATATATGCAAAATTCATAGCATTTACAGACCTGATTAAACGATTGTCAACAAATCCAGCAGATGTAATAATCATTAAAAATCTTTTGAAATTTGTTTCGTTTATAAAATCTTTAATGCCTGTAATTAAGGTATCATAAGATTGTTTTGCTATCTCCTCCTCATATTCTCTTGTTTCAAAATTCCTTCCAGAAAGTAAACTAACTAAATCACTTAATTTACCACGATTAAATTTGAAAGTAAAAGCTACACGCAAAATATCTTTGTAAGTTGGGTCGTATAAGTCGCCATTTTCATTTTTAAGCCAACTTATTTTTTGAAAATATTCAGTTTTTGAAAAATCTTTATCATTTTCTGCTATATGTGAATAAAATTCAGGTGCAACAGATAGATGACTAAAATAGTCTATTGCTTTTCTTAATAAATTTCCCCCATAATTTTTATTAGCTGCAATTTTAGACATTACAAAGTCTGCTTGACTTAATTCAACGCCTTGACTATTTATTCGAATAAAAATTTCCGTAACCTTTTCAATATCTAATTCACCACTTAATTCAATAAGTCCAATTTGTTTTTTGAGAATATTAATCAAATCTTGAAAAACTGTTTGTATTTTGATTTTATCAGAGTCTGGGTTTTGTTCTAAATAATTTCCTACTATATCAAATAAATTTCCATTGAAGACATTTGAAATGTCATCAATCCACTTTTTGTCTTTTGTAATGGCAGGTGTTAATGTTTCAAATTTTTCTTCAAGTGGATTAAACGAAATTTGTATTCTAATTTTTTTATAGTCTTTGTTTACAACTGATTGTCCAATTATTGCAGCAGTTAAAGCAGTAACTCTTTGTTGTCCATCTATTAATATTTTTTTACCTTCTGATAAACTTCCATCTTTCAATCTAATATTTGGATTTCTCCATGAAATAATATATCCAATTGGATAACCTTGATATAAACTATCCATTAAATCTCTAACTTTTTTAGAACTCCAAACAAAAGGTCGTTGTATTTCTGGGATGGCAATTTCTCCCGATTTAACCCAAGATAACAAAGTTTCAATTAATGGCTGATTTACTGAATATTTTTGTGAACTCATAAAAATATTTTCCTTCATTTATTTCAATTTTTTCTCATGAAATATAGTCCATATGTATAACTAACTGCACATATCACTATATAATTTATTTTTACCTTATTCTTTTATTATATTCGACTATTCTTAATGTTTAAAATATATTTCGATTAATATAACATTTAATTTTAATTCACTACTTACAAATAAACTAAAATTCAAACTCAAAAAAATCCTTTCAACTTTTTATAACTAACCTTGCCAATCCAGTTTTCTTTTACAATTAGGTTGTGTAACTCCTCTTTCACTTTTATAATTTTATCTATTTTTTGTGATAAGTCTAAAGACATTGATATTTTTTCTTCTCCTATTCTAAAAACCTGAGTTCGACGAAATATCATAGCCACAGAAGCCAAAGAATGTATAGATATTAATGTAAATAGCTTATTAATAAACAAAAGTAATAAGTTTAATATTTTGTGAGTGCTTAATAAAAGTATAAAGCCTTAAGCTTATTGCTTAAAGCTTTAAAGATAAATTATCCATTTCTCTTTTCGATAATCTCTTTTGCTACATTTGCTGGAACTTCTTCATAGTGGTCAAATTCCATAGAGTAAGTTGCTCTACCTTGTGTCATAGATCTAAGGTCTGTTGAGTAACCAAACATCTCTGCTAGTGGAACAAATGCGTCAACAATTTTATTTCCTGCTCTATCGCTCATTCCATTTACTTGACCTCTTCTCTTAGACACATCACCGATAACATCACCCATATACTCTTCTGGAACTTCTACTTCTACTTTCATCATTGGCTCTAAAATTACAGGGTTTGCTTTTTTAGCACCTTCTCTGAATCCCATAGAACCAGCAAGTTTAAATGCCATTTCAGATGAGTCAACATCGTGGTAACTACCATCATAAAGAGTAACTTTAACATCTTCTACAGGGTAACCAGCTTGAATACCTCTTTGCATTGCTTCTTGAATACCTTTATTAACTGGTTGAATAAACTCTTTAGGAATTACACCACCTTTAATATCATCGATAAATTCATAACCAGCACCAGCTTCTTGAGGTTCAATTTTTAAGAATACATGACCATATTGACCACGACCACCAGATTGTTTAGCATATTTATACTCTTGCTCAACAGAACTTCTAATAGTTTCTCTATATGCAACTTGTGGAGCACCAACCTCTGCTTCTACTTTAAATTCTCTCTTCATTCTATCTACAATAATCTCTAAATGAAGCTCACCCATACCAGAGATGATTGTTTGACCAGACTCTTCGTCTGTGCTTACTCTAAAGCTTGGATCTTCTGCTGCTAATTTACCTAGTGCAATACCCATTTTCTCTTGGTCAGCTTTTGTTTTTGGCTCAACTGCAACAGAGATAACTGGATCTGGGAAGTCCATTCTCTCAAGAATAACTTTATCTTTTTCTGAGCATAGTGTATCACCAGTAGTAGTGTTTTTAAGTCCAACAACTGCACCAATTTCACCAGCATAAATCTCTTTAACCTCTTCTCTTTTAATTGCGTGCATTTTCATAATTCTACCTACACGCTCTTTTTTGCCTTTTGTAGAGTTAAGAGTATATGAACCTGACTCTAGTGAACCACGATAAACTCTAATAAATGTTAATTGCCCAACATATGGGTCTGTCATAATTTTAAATGCAAGAGCAGCAAATTCACCATCATCAGTTGATTCTACTTCTACTTCTACATTTTCATCATCCATTAAAGTTCCTTTAATTGGTGGAACTTCAGTTGGAGCTGGTAAGTAATCTACAACTGCATCAAGAAGTGTTTGAACACCTTTATTTTTAAATGCAGTACCACAAGTCATTGGAACAATTTCCATATTAATTGTAGCTTTTTTGATACCTTCCATAATTTCAGACTCAGTTAACTCTTCGCCCTCCATATATTTTTCCATAAGGTCTTCGTTAACTTCGCACTCACTAATGCCTTCGATTAATTTTTCTCTCCACTCTTCAGCTTGTTCTACTAAATCTTCTGGAATATCTACAACTTCAAATTTTTGACCCATTAAAGTTTGGTCATCGTCCCAAATTACAGCTTTCATCTTAACTAAATCAACTACACCTTGGAAATTATCTTCTGCACCAATTGGTAGTTGAATTACTAAAGGGTTACCTTTAAGTCTATCTCTAATTTGTCTCTCTACTTCAAAAAAGTCTGCACCAGTTCTATCCATTTTGTTTACAAATACAATTGATGGAACTCTGTACCTGTTTCTTTGTCTCCATACTGTTTCTGATTGTGGTTGAACCCCACCAACAGCACAGAATACTGATACTGCACCATCAAGAACTCTCATAGATCGTTCAACTTCGATTGTAAAGTCAACGTGCCCCGGAGTGTCGATAATGTTAATTTGTTTACCTCTCCACTCACAAGTTGTCGCAGCAGAAGTAATAGTAATACCTCTCTCTTGCTCTTGTTCCATCCAGTCCATTGTAGCTGCACCTTCGTGAACCTCACCAATTTTGTGCTCTACACCTGTATAGAAAAGAATTCTCTCAGTTGTTGTTGTTTTACCAGCATCGATATGTGCTGCAATACCTATGTTTCTTAAATCTTCTAGTTTATGAGATCTTGCCATAATTTAGTCCCTTACCATCTATAGTGAGCAAACGCTTTATTAGCTTCTGCCATTTTATAAGTATCTTCTTTCTTCTTGAATGCTGCACCTTTTTCTGTTGCTGCATCCATAAGCTCGTTACTTAATCTCTCTATCATTGTTCTTTCGTTTCTTTTTCTTGCAGCATCAACAATCCATCTAATTGCAAGTGATTGTTGTCTTACTGGTCTTACTTCGATTGGTACTTGATATGTAGCACCACCCACACGGCGAGATTTAACTTCCATTACTGGTTTAACATTCTCAATTGCTTTATTGAAAACATCAATACCTTTCTCACCGCTTTTAGATTCAATTCTCTCTAAAGCGCCATACATTATCTTCTCAGCAGTATTTTTTTTACCGTCTAACATTACTTTATTAATAAATTTAGTTAATACCTTACTTCCATGTACTGGATCTGGAAGGATAGGTCTAACTGGAGCTTTTCTTCTTCTCATTTGATTCCCTTCAATCGATTTTTTGATTTACTCAAACTTTTTGCACAAAGGTTTTTACCAAAAAGTCTGTTTGTTGTGCTGTTGCACAAACCTCTATTTTAACTAGCTTTTAAAAGATTATTTAGGTCTTTTAGTACCG
>Ga0256833_1001168_pt1 | contig 19635 bp, 19 predicted proteins | sample 356284metaG_FD_190535 | JGI IMG/M metagenome (GOLD analysis project Ga0256833, IMG submission 190535) | Hydrothermal vent microbial communities from Mid Atlantic Ridge, Atlantic Ocean - 356-284 | ecosystem: Environmental > Aquatic > Marine > Hydrothermal vents | place: Atlantic Ocean: Mid... | reverse complement strand
AAAAAAATGAAGGAATTTAGTGGTGACCCCTAGGAGATTCGAACTCCTATAACATGGATGAAAACCATGGATCCTAACCATTAGACGAAGGGGCCACTAAATTTAAAAAGTATAAGCTACTAAATGGTGACCCCTAGGAGATTCGAACTCCTATAACATGGATGAAAACCATGGATCCTAACCATTAGACGAAGGGGCCATTTGATAACTTATGGACGAAATTATAACTTAAAATACTTAATAAAAACTTAAATAAGAAATAAATTAATTTTGATATAATAGTTAAAAAAAAGAGGATAAAAATGTTAAAAAATAAATGCTTGTTATTAGGGCTAATTTTACTTTTCAATGCGTGTTCAATTAAAGAGGTAAAAAAACAGGAGAGTGCCTTTATTGTAATGAAAACCCCCAGCATAAAATTTGCAGATATGGGGTTTATCTATAATGATGATGAAAATATCAAAGTTGAAATATATACCGCGGGACAAGCCTTGGTTGATTTAAATATTAATGCTCAAAATATCTGCTTGTCACTGCTTCAATGTATGGAGAAAGAGGAGTTTAATGAAAAAGTTTTATCTGCTTCTTATCCTAGCACACTACTTGAAAATATTTTTAAAGCAGAACCTATTTTTGAAAAAGAGAATTTAGAAGAAGTAGCAGGTGGTTTTGAGCAAAAAATCACCAAAGAGGATAAATATGATATTAGATATTCAGTCATAAGTGGAAAACGAACTTTTCGTGATAAACTAAACAAAATTTTAATCAAAGTGAGAAAACAGTAATGAAATTTGTAGGCGCACATGTTAGTGCAAGTGGAGGAGTTGATAATGCCCCTTTAAATGCTATGAAAATTGGGGCAAAAGCATTTGCTCTTTTTACCAAAAATCAACGTCAATGGGTCGCCAAACCCTTAGAGCCTAAAATGATAGAGAGCTTTAAAGCCAATTTAAAAGCATCAGGTGTTTTACCTAAACATGTTTTACCTCATGATAGCTATCTCATTAATTTAGGTCACCCTGAAGTTGAGAAGTTAGAAAAATCTCGTGAAGCGTTTATTGATGAATTGGAACGATGTGAACAGCTTGGACTTGAACTTTTAAATTTTCACCCTGGAAGCCATTTGCTAAAAGTTGCTAAAAAAGACCCAGAGTATGATGACAAAATCATTGAAGCAGAGCTTAACTGCTTAGATGTTATTGCAGAGTCGCTTAATGTAGCCATTGAAGCGACTAAAGGAAGTAAGGTTAAACTTGTCATTGAAAACACAGCAGGACAAGGAACAAATTTGGGCTATAAATTTGAACATTTGGCACATATTATCAATAAAGTTGAAGATAAAAGCCGTGTGGGGGTTTGTTTGGATACTTGCCATACCTTTACAGGAGGCTATGATTTACGAACACGTGAAGCGTATGATAAGACAATGGACGAATTTGAGCGTTTGGTAGGCTTTGAGTATTTATCTGCGATGCACATCAACGACTCTAAACCCAAATTAGGAAGCCGTGTCGATCGTCACCACTCTTTGGGTGAGGGAGAGATAGGTTGGGACGCTTTTAAATTTATTATGAACGATGAACGAATGAATGACATTCCTTTGGTCTTAGAAACCATTGACGAGACCATTTGGGACAGAGAGATAGAAGCTTTATACGATATGGTGGAGTAGATGAAACTATACGCCCCTTGGGAGAGAGCCTTTAAAAAGGTCTCTACCCCCTTTGAACACTTTTTACACGCACAAACAACCACAGGTATTATTCTGATATTTATGACTATATTAGCATTAATACTTGCTAACTCACCACTTTCAGAGAGTTATGCTCACTTTTTTCATACTAAAATAGATTTAAATATTGGCTCTTGGGCATTATCACATACACTACATCACTGGATAAACGATGGACTCATGGCTATCTTCTTTTTTGTAATTGGGTTAGAGATAAAAAGAGAAGTTTCCGTAGGCGAACTCTCAAACATCAAAGTAGCTATTTTACCGATTTTATCAGCTATTGGAGGTATGCTATTCCCTGCTATTATCTATCTTTTTATGACACAAGGAACACCTGCTTCAAATGGTTGGGGAATCCCAATGGCTACCGATATTGCTTTTGCTATCTCTGCTTTGGTACTTTTAGGAAAGAGAGTTCCTACAGCACTGGTAACTTTTTTGGTTGCACTTGCCATTGTTGATGACCTTGGGGCTGTTTTAGTCATTGCTATTTTTTATACCGAGCAGATTCAATTTTTGCCTTTAGCATTAGCAGGTGGAGCTTTTTTAGTAATGCTTGCCTTTAACCGTTTTGGAATCCATATGGTTCTACCCTACTTTGTCATGGGTATTTTAATGTGGCTATTTATGCTAGAATCTGGTGTTCATGCAACCATTGCAGGTGTTATTTCGGCAATGGCTATACCCTCTACCCCCAAAGAAGCACCAAAACACTTTACGCAAGAGACGAAAAATCTTCTTGAAGAGTATGATAACTATCCAGCATCAGAAAATAACCTTTTAAATGAACAACAAAAGGCTATTTTATCCAATATCAAAGATAGAATTAATGCCATTGGCACACCTGCATCAAGACTAGAACATGATTTACATCTACCTGTGGCACTAATTGTCATTCCTCTGTTTGCCTTAGCCAATGCAGGAATTGCTATTGATTTTAGCTCAATGGCTACAACCATAATGCAACCTGTCTCTATGGGTATTATTCTAGGGCTTATTTTAGGAAAAGTTATTGGCATCTTTGGTGTTGCATACTTAGCCATCAAACTCAACATTGCCAAACTCCCTAAAAACAGTTCAATCAGTCAACTATTTGGGGTGGCTTTTTTAGGAGGAATTGGATTTACAATGTCTATATTTGTATCAGATTTAGCGTTTATCAATACACCTGAACTTATATTTCAAGCCAAAGTTGGAATTTTAGTCGCTTCACTCTTTGCAGGCTTATTTGGCTATTTTTGGCTTAGATTTTTAGCAAAATAAAGTTATAATTGTTTAGAAAAATTAATATTTAAGGAATACAATGAGCTTATCAGCACAAACACAAGAGATATGTAAAGCAACAGCACCTGTTATTACAGAACATGGAGAAGCAATTACAACAAGAATGTATGAAATTCTTTTTGAAAATCATCCAGAAACACGAGAACTTTTTGGAGATGCTCCAACTGACCAACATAAAAAACTAGCAAGTGCCATCGCTACATATGCTTCAAACATTGATAATCTTGATGCACTTGGTGGTGCTGTGGAGACGATGGCAAAACGTCATGTAAAAACTAAGGTAAAACCAGAACACTATCCTATGGTAGGAGTCTCTTTACTTCAAGCAATTAAAGAGATACTTGGTGATGCAGCAACAGACGATGTTGTGAATGCATGGAAAGAAGCATATTTTTTCCTTGGAGACATTTTAATTACCAGAGAGAAAGAACTTTACTCTCTATAAATTTTAGATTAGAGTTAGTAAAACCTAATTCTAATCTAAAAGCTCTACAAAATCATCTACTTGAAGGCAATGGAAGTTGCTTTTTTCTATTAATTTCCTCTTTATAAATACTACCCTATTACATTTCTTTATTAAGTTGATTTATTTTTATCCTCCAATTTTTTATTTAATTATGTTTTTAATCATTATGATACAGGCACAAAAAAATTAAGGAGTAAGGTAATGATTAAATTCAAAAATACTTTTCGTAGTCTCTTCATTTTAATAATGATAGGGATTTTTACATCAACAATTCAAGCAAGTAGTTTATTAATAGCTAAGGCAGGACCAGACATAAATCATATGGTTATTATTGGAATGTTTTCACTTTAAATGATAGTAATATTAATGATACTATCTATTGAGAGACTCTGTGTCAATTACAGTTAGTTCCTAAAACAGTCTACCCTCGAAAAAAATATCAAGTTTAGAGAGGGTAAGACATTGAGTTCACAAGCTAAAAAGAAAATTATTCCATTTTATTTCACCACCAAATTCACCATCTTCTTAGGTACTAAAATCTCTTTAACGACCGTTTTATCTTCAAGCCACTTCTCAACAGAAGCTTTAGCCATGGCGATAATATCTTCTTTTGATGCTCCTGCATCAACTTCTATTTCGTTACGTCTTTTTCCATTAATGGCAACGCCTAAGGTTAAACTGTCTTGAACAAATACCTCTTCTAGTACCTCTAGTTTACCTTGTAAGTTTTTAGAGTCAAAAAGCTCTTCACTTAATTCAGCACACACATGAGGGATAATAGGCTCTAAAAGATGTGTGATAATATAAAGCCCTTCTGCCCAAACTTGCTCATTTTCTTGTTTGTCTAAAGCATTTAACGCTTCCATACAAGCAGCAATGAGCGTGTTAAAGGTAAAAGTTTTTTCGTAAACATCTATGGACTTTTTAAGAGCATCATAGACTTTAGCACGGGCTATTTTCTCTTCTTTATTTAAAGAGCTGTGGTCAATGATTGGTAACTCTTTAGAGCTAACTTTGCTACGTCTATCATAAAGTTTTTTAATAAACCTAAACGCCCCCTCAACAGCTGAGTCATTCCACTCTAGCTCTTTTTGTGGAGGGGCTGCAAAAAGCGTAAAGAGTCGTGCTGTGTCTGCTCCATACTTCTCTACAAGGGCATCTGGATCAACCGTATTGCCTTTAGACTTGGACATTTTAGCCCCGTCCATCAGTACCATGCCTTGAGTAAGTAAGTTATTAAATGGCTCTTTTAAATCATCTATGAAGCCCACATCACGCAAGGCTTTGGTAAAGAAACGTGCATAGAGTAGGTGTAAAATGGCGTGTTCTACCCCTCCAATGTACTGATCAACCCCTAGCCAATAGTTTACATCTTCTTTGTCAATCCCACAAGCGTTCCATTTTTTAGGGTCGGTGGCATAACGGAACTGATACCATGAAGATTGTACAAAGGTATCGAGTGTATCGGTTTCACGTTTGGCTTCAGATCCACACTTTGGACAAGTACACTTTGACCAAGTTGGGTGATTTTCAAGAGGATTTCCCTCTCCTGTTATCTCCACATCTTCAGGAAGTGCAATGGGCAAGTTTTCTACTTTTTCAGGTACTAAACCACAGGCTTCACAATGCACAAACGGAATAGGAGCACCCCAATAACGCTGACGACTAATCCCCCAATTTCTTAGCTTATAGTTGGTTGTTCCTTTTCCTAAAGCTTTTTCTTCAAAGAGTTTAATGACCTCTGCTTTAGCTTTAGTATTTTTGATGCCGTTAAGCTCTTCAGAATTAATAAGCACCCCCTCACCTGTGTAAGCTTCACCCTCTTTTCCACCTTCAATGACATACTTTAGAGGTAAATCGTATTGGGTAGCAAACTCAAAGTCACGCTCATCATGCGTAGGCACGGACATAACAGCCCCACCACCATAAGATGCCAAAACAAAGTTTGCTACCCAAACAGGAATCTCTTCACCTGTTAAAGGGTGTATGACCGTAATGCCAAGGTCAAAACCTACTTTTCCTGCTTTGGCACGTTCTACTTCAGTCATATTGGCAATGTTTTTAATCTCTTCAATTACCTTAGCCTCTAACAACGCATTTTTGATTAAGGCTTTCACAATAGGGTGTTCAGGGGCTAAAGCCGTGTAAGTTACGCCATAAATGGTATCTGGTCTAGTCGTAAAAACATCAAATCCTTCAAATTCACCTTTTAACTTCTCTTTTGAAGCAGTAGAGAGTTTAAAGTCAAACTCCAAACCTTGTGACTTCCCAATCCAATTGCTCTGCATTGTAAGCACTTGTGGCGACCATTTTCCCTCAAGAAGTTTTAAATCTTCAAGTAGTTCATCGGCATATTTTCTAATGTCAAGATAATACCCTGGCATCTCTTTGAGTTCTACTTCATTGTCACAACGCCAACAACACCCCTCTTCTACCTGTTCATTGGCCAAAACAGTGTGACAATCTTCACACCAATTTACCGTGGTCGATTCACGGTAGAGTAACTTCTCCTCAAACATCTTAATAATAAACTCTTGCTCCCACTTAGTATAGAGTTCATCACAGGTAGCAAACTCACGTGTTTCAGAGAAAGAGAGTCCCAAAGTCGCTAACTCTTTACGCATATAATCAATGTTCGCGTATGTCCACTCTTTAGGGTGTCGTCCGTGTTTAATCGCTGCATTTTCAGCAGGCATACCAAATGCGTCCCAACCAATTGGGTGAAGTACGTTGTAGTCTTGTTTACGATAGTACCGTGCCATGGCATCACCAATGGAGTAGTTTCGTACATGCCCCATGTGCAGTCGTCCACTGGGGAAAGGGAACATACTTAAAATGTATTTTTTCTCTAAAGTTTTGTCATCTTTTGGTTCAAACGCTTCTTGTTCGCTCCATTTTGTTTGCCATTTATTTTCTATTTCACCTGGGCTATAACTCATTATGTGTACTCCATCTATAAATCTAACACGAATTATAGCAAAATTAATATTTTCATCTTATTTTAAACACAAAATAGAAGCTAAAATGTGCTTTTCGGGCTTTTATGAGAATTTCATAGTGATTTTATAAATACCTATTATAATACTTATTAAAAACTAGGATTTTTAAAAAATATGAAAACAAATTTATTATTACTCTCGACTGTCTCTTTATTATTAACAGCTTGTAGTATCAAAAACATTCAGAAAGAAAATGACACCAATACCACAAACACGCAAGAGACCAACCTTACGACGACCACACACCTAAGGCATAATACAGAAGCACCTATCGTTAGTAGTTCTGATACACCTACACCACCCGATACGATGGTTCTCCCTACAATAGAAACAAATCAAGAAGTTGCAGGTGGACTCACAGGAGAATTTGCAAATAATCCACTGCTAAGCTACTTTATTGAAAGAATGCATACCGAACATGGTTTTGACTATGATTACCTCTATAAGCTATTTTCAAATGCACATAACTCTGACTATGTAGATATTCCTTGTGACACAAACTCGGATAGTTCCAAAAACTGTAATGTCACCTTGAAACCAAAAGGAAAATGGGATAGATATAAAGGAATGTTTGTTTATGAACGCAATATCAATCGTGGTGTTGCATTTTGGAATGAACATGAACAAACGCTTAACCGTGCCTATAAAGAGTATGGTGTATTGCCAGAGTATATTATGGGTATTTTAGGAATTGAAACTGCTTATGGGGTAAATTTTGGGAAAAAACGTGTGATTGATGTCTTAACCACCAAAGCGATGCTTGGTGATAAACGTGAAGCTTTCTATACTGACCAGCTTGAAAAATTTCTACTCATGGCACGACAATCTAATTTAGATGCAGCTACCCTTATGGGTTCAAGTGCAGGAGCGATGGGTTATGGTCAATTCATTCCCTCCTCCTATCTTACCTTTGCCGTTGATTTTAATGGTGATGGGGTAACAGACCTTTGGAATGCTGAAGATGCTATTGGTTCAGTTGCAAACTACTTTTCACAAAATGGGTGGAACCGAAACATTTCACAAGTGGCTGTTCGTGCAAAATATAAAGGTAATCGCTTTAAACGACTAAAAACTGGCTATAAGACAAAATATTCACAATACAAACTAAGAAAAAAATATGGGATTAAAGCCAGAAAAAAGTTACACTATAAAGGTCCTGTTTCACTTATTAAACTTCCAAAACATGGATATGATGAACTTTGGTTTGGAACGCATAACTTTAGAGTCATTACCACCTATAACCACAGTACCTTTTACGGAATGGCTGTTGTTGTGTTAGGAAATAAAGTTAAAAACAGACGGTATGGAAAATAAACTTCATACAGAGATAAACTCTTAAAGAAGATTTACGACTAAAACTCTTCCTTCGTTTTAGCACTCTCAACAATAGAAACAACCAATGTATATAAATTAGCAATAATTGCACCAGCAACTAGACCTTTAATTAGGTCTTCATTTGAAGCTGTATTACCAAATTGGAACATAAAAAATGCAGGAAGAAGGTGTAAGTCTGCTACCAATGAACCTGCTAACAGTTCAGCTGCCAAAAGATTTCTAACACCCAGTTTTAAAATACTTGAAATGAAATTAATACTCGCTGCTGCAAAAAGTGCTGTTGCTGAATGTTCAAATAAAAATGCCACCGATGTCGTAAGTGACATCAGTGTAAAAAAAATGTAAAAGACTTTACCCCAATTCATCTATATGGTTCCTTGCTCAAATTGAGCACGTTGTTTCTCTCGCTCTTTTTGACGTTTCGCAGCGGCTGCTTCTTTTTCTCTAAACTCTGTTACTGAAAAGTTTAACCACATCAAAATTGGTGATGCCACAAAAATAGAAGAGTAAGTACCCACAACAACACCCACTAAAAGTGTAAATGAGAAACCATGAATAATCTCTCCTCCAAATAAGAAGAGGGTTAAAACCACAAAGAATGTCGTTAATGAAGTCAAAGTTGTACGTGATAGTGTGTGGGTAACAGATTCATCAATTACCTCTGCCATATTGGGTGATTTTATGGTACGAATACCCTCACGAATACGGTCAAAAACAATAACCGTATCGTTCAGTGAATACCCCAAAATAGTTAAAATGGCTGCCAAAATTGGTAGGTTAATATCTACTTGGAAAAGGGCTAACATTCCCATAGCAATGGTAACATCATGCACTAAAGCAACCACTGAAGCGACTGCAAAACGCCACTCAAATCTAAATGAAAGATAGATTAAAATCCCTAAAATAGAAAAGAGCATAGAGAGTAAACCTTTAGTTTTTAGCTCATCACCCACAGCAGGACCTACCAAATCCACACGTCTAATCTCAAATGTTCCTGTATCTTTGAGCATCTTTTGAACTTCTACTTTAGCCCCACCAGAAATTGATTTTGATGCTTGTTTTGTACGAATAACAATCTCAGCATCTGTTCCAAATTTGGTAACTGTGGCTCCTGCATATTTTGCATTTTTTGCCACAATATTTCTTACTTTTTCAATGGGGGCTACCCCCTCATATTTCACTTGAATGATTGTTCCACCTGCAAAGTCAATTCCATAGTTTAAGCCCTTAGTAAAAAGAAGAACCAAAGAAGCGATGACTAAAAAAGCTGAAACGCTAGCTGTCTTTTTGGCATTTGCCATAAAGCCTATGGCTTTTTTGTATTTAAAAACTTCCATTATTTCGCTCCTTTATTAATTCCAAACCAGAATTTTAATTGTTTCTTATCCATTTTAGGGAGTAACCATTGATAAATACCATGGGTTCCTAAAATAGCTGTTAGCATAGAAGCCAAAATACCAATACTAATGGTCAATGCAAAACCTTTAATTGGTCCTGTACCATACGCAAACAGTACCACCGACGCAATAAGCGTGGTCACATTCGCGTCCCAAATTGCAGTAAAGGCATTGTTGTACCCTTGTTCAATTGCTTTTGTGAGTGATGAACCTTCGTGTAAAAGTTCACGGATACGCTCATTAATAATAACATTGGCATCAACAGACATCCCCACGGTTAAGATAATCCCTGCCATTCCAGGAAGCGTAAGCGTTGCTTCAAACAGTGACATAATAGCCAAGATGAGAAATAAATTCGCAACCAATGCAATATTTGAGATAATCCCTGCTGCACCGTAGTAAAGCACCATAAAGATAATAACAGCTAAGAAACCTACCACTAAAGCGATGATACTCGCTTTAATGTTGTCAGCTCCAAGACTCGGTCCAATACTTCGTTGGCTCTCCACTTGAACAGGGGCTAATAACGCTCCAGAACGTAAAGCAATAGAAATATCGGTAGCTTCTTGTGGCGTAAATGCACCTGTAATCTGAACATTTCCTCCACCAATTCGCTGAATAATATTTGGAGCTGTATAGACTTCACCATCTAATACAACTGCCATACGTTTACCTACTGATTTTTCGGTAAAATCACCAAAAATTTTAGCCCCTTGAGAGTTAAGTGAAAAAGTCACCATTGGTCGTTTTGTCTTTTGCTCATACCCCATTTTAGCATCGGTAAGCATTGAACCATCTAATATTGGTACAGAGTAGAGAAGATACTTAGTGGCATTGTTTTCAACATCTGGTAAAATAATGTCTCCATAACTTTTAGCTTCTTCCTCACTCATGGAGTAAACACGGTTCGCTCGGTCTTCATCAACAGCCATCATTTGTAAGTGGGCAGCTTTAGCAATAAGTGCTTTAATACGGTTTTCATCTTTTTGCGTTTTAATCCCAGGAACTTCGACTAAAATTCGGTCACTTCCTTGTTTCGCAACCGTTGGTTCTGCTAGTCCAAACATATTTAGACGGTTACGAATGGTCTCAACAGCTTGGTCAATAGCAGATTTTTCTGTCTCTTGGGCTTGTTTTTCCGTTAAAGAAAGCGTATAAGTCAAACCTTTTTTGACCAACTTCGTATCAGCAAAATTTTCGGCTAATAGCGTATCAACATTTTTAATATCATCATTGTCTAAAAGCTCAAAAGTAACTTTGTTTCCATCAATTTTTAAAGCATCATAAACAATCTCTTCATCTTCTAAATTGTACTTCAATGACGTACCCATTGATTTAATTTTAGACTCTAATGCCACTTCAGTCTTAACCGAGAGAAGCATATGTAGCCCTCCTTGCAGGTCAAGCCCAAGGGTAATCTTTTTACCTTCATCACTCTGCATCAAAGAGGGAATAGAGAAGACTACCCCAAATAAAAATGCAAAGAGAAAAACAACGACTCTATAGTTTAAATTTCCCATTACTATGCTTCTACCTTTTTGTTTACAAATGCTTTGTCAAGTTTAACAATGCTTGTGTCGTTCAGTTTTATTTTGATAAAATCTTCTTCAACTTTAACTACTTCAGCTAAAAGTCCACCAGAGGTGACAATACTATCACCTTTAGAGAGTGCTTCTAACATCGCAGCGTGTTCTTTTTGTTGTTTTTGCTGAGGTCTAATAATTAAAAAATAAAAAATAGCAAATAAAAAAATAAGGGGCAAAAACTGTCCTAATTGTTGCATAAGGGAATCCTTTGAGTAATATAATAAAAATTAGTGCGTATTTTACCACTAAGAATATAACACGAGGCTTTTTCATCGCCCTACTTAGTGCTAGTTCTCTCTACTTAGATTGGTTTGGGGTGGTTAATTATTTTCTCAATACCCTTTTAGGACTACTTACTTTTTACTACTTGCTTCAATCTGACAAAAAAGTTTGGTTTTGGTTTGGCTTTTTTATGGCTACCTTATGGTTTTGGTGGCTTTCAATAAGTTTTAAGAACTATGGTTTTGCATGGGCAATTCCCATAGGTATTCTTTTTTCTTCTACTATTTTTGGATTAATTTTTACATTTTTTGGGACTATTTCAGAGTATTTAGCACATTATCATAAAAGTTTAAATCTTCTTTCTAAAGCTTTGATACTTTTAATTTTTTCCACCATTCACCCTTTTGGGTTTGATTGGTACAAACCAGAACTTGTTTTTACCAACTCCTACATAGGCGTTGAAAAATGGCAGTTTGCTTTAGTCTTGCTCTCTTTGGTTTTAAGTATTTACAAGAAACAATTTCTATTTTTACTGCTTATTTTAGGGGCTTATCCTTATGCTTCGCATTTTAAAGACACCAAAAAAGTAAGCCCAAATATTGCTTTGAGTAATTTCCACATCAATGTAGTCGATAAATGGAAACCTGAACTACAACAAAAACACATTGGCATGGTTTTTGACACCATTGACCAAGCCATTGCTGAGAAAAAATCATTGGTTATTTTACCTGAATCTATTTTTGCCCTATTTCTTAATCAACAGCCTAATCTTATGGAAGCCTTACTCAAACGTTCTCATCAAATTACCATTGTCTTAGGCGCACTCTATCTTGATGGAGAAGTGCCTCGGAACTCTAGCTATATTTTTAAAAAGGGGAGCTATACCGTTGCGAACAAAGTAGTGCTTGTTCCTTTTGGAGAAGTCAATCCTCTACCAGATTTTATGGGAAAAATTATCAACGACCTCTTTTTTGATGGCGCTCCTGACTATGTGGCAGCCAAAAGACCTACGGATTATGAAGTTAATGGAAAAACATTTAGAAATGCCATCTGCTATGAAGCCTGTTCAGAGCCTCTTTATGAGGGTAAACCTAAAAATATGATAGTCATTTCTAACAATGGTTGGGTCGTCCCCTCCATTGAGCCTACGCAACAAAAGATACTTTTACAATACTACTCTAAAAAATATGGAACTACCATTTATCATTCAGCCAATATGTCTGCTTCCTACATCGTTCAAAATGGAAAAATAATTAATGTGGAGTAAACTTTTTATTGCTCCTATTAAGGGCTATCAATACTTTTCAAAGATGTTACCTGCTTCTTGTCGCTACTACCCTACTTGCTCCGAGTATGCCAAGTGGCAATTTGAGTTTAACAGAGTCGATAAAGCATTAACCCAAACAACGCTTAGAATTTTACGATGTAACCAACTTTTTGCAGGGGGGATTGATTATCCAATTATCAAATATCAAGCCCCAAAGATAATGGAACTCTCTATTAATATAGAGGTGAAGTATTGGTTAGTGCCTCAAAAAAATCCATATTTTTATCTTCTCAAAAATTTTAATCACTAAAAACTCTCTTTTTTAACAATATTTGTGCAATAATCGTGGAAACTTTTCTGAGGTATCAAATGTTTATTACACTACACGCACCCCTTGATATGCACTTACACCTTCGAGATGAAGCAATGCTTGAAACCGTTGCTCCTCTTTCTGCTGAAACTTTTGCAGGAGGGCTAATTATGCCAAACCTTGTGCCTCCCATTGAGACAAGAGAGGCACTGTTAGCCTATAAAGAACGTATTTTAAAAGCTTCTAATGAGCAAAATTTTACCCCTTATATGACGCTATTTTTTAAGCCTACTTACACCAAAGAGTTTTTAGAATCTATTAAAGATGAACTTACAGCCATTAAACTCTACCCAGCAGGAATTACGACCAATTCAGAAGGTGGACTAAGTGGTTTTGACGTGGAGGAGTTACGCCCAACGCTAACAGCGATGAGTGAGTTGAACATTCCTCTTTGTATTCATGGTGAAACCAATGGATTTGTAATGGACAGAGAGGCTGAATTTGCTTCTGTTTACGCCATGTTAGCCACTAACTTTCCAAAACTAAAAATTATTATGGAGCATATTACCACCCAAGAGAGCGTGGCTCTTTTAGATAAATTTGACAATCTCTATGCCACCATTACGCTTCATCATCTACTCATTACTTTAGATGATGTAGCAGGGGGCATGTTACAACCTCATCTTTTTTGTAAACCCATTGCCAAACGTCCAGAAGACAGAGAAGCTTTACTTAAAGTTGCACTAGGGGGTCACCCCAAAGTGATGTTTGGTTCAGATTCAGCCCCTCACCCCCAACATGCCAAAGAGGCGTGTGGTTGTGCAGCTGGTGTCTTTACGGCACCCATTGCCTTACAAGTTTTAAGTGAACTCTTCATGAAACACTCAACCATGCAAAAACTACAAGCTTTTGTTTCAGATAATGCACAAAAAATATATTCGAATATTAAAATATCTCCTAAACTCGTTACCCTAGAAGAGAAAGAATTTATCGTACCACATCACTATGGTGAAGTTATCCCTATGTATGCAGGAGAAAAACTGCAATACTCTATTATAGATATAAAATAAAAAATATTAAGTTAAGAAAGGTAAAAAATGATACATCAAAATATTGAAGGACTTATTGGCAATACTCCATTAGTAAAATTAAACAAACTCTCCGAACTTACAGGAGCCACCATTTTAGGTAAATGTGAATTCATGAATCCTACCTCTTCGGTTAAAGATAGAATTGCGATGAATATGATTAACCAAGCATTCAAAGAGGGAAAAATAGACCAACACTCAACCATTATCGAACCAACTTCAGGAAATACAGGTATTGGCTTGGCTGCTATTTGTGCTTCAAAATCACTCAAACTTGTGCTAACCATGCCTGAGTCTATGAGTATTGAGCGTCGTAAACTGCTAACACATTTAGGTGCAAAGATTGTACTCACCCCTGCATCAGAAGGTATGGGAGGGGCAATTAATAGAGCAAATAGTTTAGCCAAAGAGCTAAATGCTTATGTATTGCAACAGTTTGATAATCCTCATAATCCTGAAATTCACCGACAGACAACAGCATTAGAAATTTTAAAAGACACCCAAAATAGTGTTGATTATTTTGTTGCAGCTGTCGGTACAGGAGGAACACTAACAGGCACATCTGAAACTTTAAAAGAACATGTTGCTACGCTTAAAGCCATTGCTGTTGAACCAAGTAACTCCTCAATACTCTCAGGAAATGTTGCTGGTCCTCATAAAATCCAAGGTATTGGTGCTGGGTTTGTTCCTAATATTTTAAACACAGACATCTATGATGAGGTGATTCAAGTCTCTGATGAAGAGGCGATTAAGTATGCCCAGAAGGTAGCCGTTGAGGAAGGTTTATTGGTGGGTATTTCATCAGGTGCAAACATTTCAGCTACCGTCAAAGTTGCTTCAAGAGAAGAGAACAAAGGCAAAGTATTTGTAACCATACTTTGCGATACAGCTGAACGTTATCTATCAACTGATTTATTTTAAGATTAAATGCACCCTAGTTGTTTTGAAACCATTAAGATTAAAGATGGAAAAATTTTCAATCTTGATTGGCACAATAGACGTTTTAACAAAACACAACAAACGCTTTTTTTAAACTCTTCTACGATGGATTTACAAACAGTAATTAGCCCTCCTAAGCGTGGACTCTATCGTTGTAAAATAATCTATGGCAATAATAGCATTCATTCAATTGAGTATTTTCCCTATAAAGCAAAGGAAATTACACACTTTACCATTGTTAAAAGCCATCTTGACTACCAATACAAATACACCGACCGTTCAAGTTTTCAAAAACTTCTCTTAGGGCATAATGAGATTATTATTGAAAAAGATGGATTATTAACCGATACTTCCATTGCTAACATCGCTTTTTTTGATGGTACCTCATGGCTTACGCCTAAAACACCCCTACTAGCAGGAACAACAAGGGAAAGACTTTTGGAAAAAAACTTTTTAAAATTAGAAAATATTAAAAAAGAAAATCTACACAACTATTCAAACTTTGCTTTAATGAATGCTATGATAGGATTTCGCATACAAAAGTCTGTAAACATACAGCAATAAGAGGGATATTTCATGACCATAAAAGCACTAGAGACAGTAGCATACCAAGAGCTAATGAAAGAACATATTTATGCAACCGTAGAGTACATGTTTAATCAAGATCAAGAATTTGGTATTGCTTGTGAAACTTCCAATGTAAATTTTAACCCAGAGTTACCCAGCAAATTAAAAGCTTCTTTACCTGATGTTACCCTTTTTATGTTGGCAAACTACTCTTTTGAAACAGCCAGTATTGACACTGAGTATATCTCATTTGAAGCTGGTTTTGGAAGTGAAAATTTTGGTTCATTGGTACATATTCCACTACTTGCTGTAAAACAAATTTTTGTAGATGAGTATCCTATACTCATTAACATCGTCAGTATGCACGTAGAGGAAGAAGAGACATCTAACGAACCTGTGGATTCTATGGCTGCACTACTCAACAACCCAGAAAATGCGAAGCTCTTAAAAAGAAAATAGTCTAACTATCGCATTTTCCTGCAATAATATAATTGACCACATTATCAACAAATACATTGTTTTTATTCTCTTTAGAATATACAATGTAAAACTTACGGCTCATAGTGTATCCATAAATACGTGATTCAAATAATGCACCACGAGCAACCTCTTCTGCAATGGCATACTTTGAAATCATTGATACAATTGGCTTGGCTTCATTTTTTGTTGCCCGTTTAACGCTTTGAAGCGCAGCAGTTGAGTTGGAAACTTCTGAAAGCACATCAAAACTTTTACAAGAAACCCCTAGCTCTCCAAATACTTCTGAGATGAGTTTTCTTGTATGAGAACCCTCCTCTCTACAAATCCATTTATAGTCATAAAGCTCTTCAGTATTCACCGTTTTAGGGAGTTTTACATTAGAAAAAAGTACCAACTCATCGTCAAACCATTCTCGGTAGATTAAATCATGATCCATCACAGGAGACTCAATTAAGCCCACATCAAACTTACGCTCTTTTAGTCCTTTAACAATATTATCACTCGTATCAATGGTTAAGGCTATATCGTTCCCAATACTTTTTCCAATAGAGTTTAAACATTTACCAGGAATCACATAAGAGCCAATGGTATATGAAGCTGCCAATCGAAAAGTCATCTCTTTTTTAATAATTTTTAAAACATCTTTTTCAAGGCTAAAAATTGACTTTTCTAATTGGGTAACAACCTTATAGAGTTCTTCTCCCTCAGGTGTTAGTTTAATACCATTTTTCTTTCTATCTATAATCTTTGCTTCTAAATAGTTTTCAATATATTTTATCTGTTGTGTTACGGCAGGTTGAGAGATTCCTAGTTTTGCAGAAGCCTTAGAAAAACTACGTTCCCTAGCAACGGCAAGAAAGGTTTCCATCTTAACAAAGTCTTTTAACATTTAAACACCTTTATATAAATTTATTTTTATTATAATTATTATATCAAATTATAATTAAACTACTATAAGTCATTCAAATAAACTATAATATTTATAAAACATAGTTATTACTGCTCCTCTACCTGTCTAAAGTGAACTATGAGGGTTTAACCAAAAAAGTGTTATACTAAATTAAAAAGTATTAAAAAATGCAAGAAGTAATCACTGCCTTAAATGAGGCACAACAAGAAGCTGTTAAACATATTGATGGGCCACTACTCATTCTAGCTGGAGCAGGTTCAGGTAAGACAAAAACATTAACAACTCGACTCGCCTACCTCATTGCTGAAGTAGGAATTGACCCCCTAAACACCTTAACTCTCACCTTTACAAACAAAGCCGCGGCTGAAATGCGTGAACGTGCTTCAAAACTTATTCCTACTAACGCTTCTCTACCGTTGCTCTGTACTTTTCATAAGTTTGGTTTACTCTTTTTAAAATTTCATATTGAAAAATTAGGAAGAAAAAACAATTTTGTCATTATTGATTCAGATGATAGAAAGCGTATTTTAAAACGTATTGCCAAACTCCATAGCATTGATTTAAACATCGCATTTATTGCTTCTGAAATTTCAAAATATAAAAATACCCTACTCACAGCCGATGAAATTTTACAAAAAGCCGAACTCCCCGACTATCGTAAAATTGCCAAGATTTATAAAGACTATGAAACAGAAATCACAGAAAATAATTTAGTAGATTTTGATGACCTACTCATGCTCACCTACCAAATTTTAGAAAAAGATAAAACACTTAGAAAAGAGACCTCAGAGCGTTACCAATACATCATGGTTGATGAGTACCAAGATACCAATGAGTTACAATTTAAACTCTTAGAACTTTTGGCATCGGAACACAACAATCTCTGTGTGGTCGGAGATGATGACCAAAGTATCTACGGTTGGCGTGGGGCAAACATTAGAAATATTTTAGAGTTTTCCAACTATTTTCAAGGAACAAAAACAGTCAAATTGGAAACGAACTATCGTTCAACTTCTCCCATTTTAAAAGCTGCCAATGAACTCATAGAACACAATTCACAAAGAATTGGTAAAAAACTCACCTCGTTTAAAGGGGAGGGAGAGAGTGTTAAACTGCTACATGCCTTAGATGAATCGTTAGAAGCAAAAAGCATTGCACGAGAAGTTCAAAGCCTACTAGACAAAGGGGTCTCTTCTGATGAGATTGCTGTTCTTTACCGAATTAACGCACTTTCACGTTCTCTTGAAGAGGGATTTACAAAAGAAGGTTTACCCTTTAAACTCTTAGGAGGAATGCGTTTTTACGACCGTGCCGAGATAAAAGACATGATCTCTTACTTTAGAGTCCTTGCCAATCCTAACGATGATTTCTCTTTAGAACGCATTATCAACAAACCAAAACGTGCCATTGGTAAAGTCACAGTAGATAAATTAAAAAAAGCAGCTTACGAACAAAACACTTCTATTTTTAACTTTATTAAAACCCATGATGTCAATAGCATTCTTAGCAAAAAAGCGAGTACTTCTGTAAGCAAACTTGTTGAACATATTGAACTGTTACAACAGGAACTAAGCCATTCTCTACACAACTTCATTGAACTTTTTGAAGAGACCATTGGCTTAAAAAACTATTATGCTTCAATGGTTGATGGAACTGAACGGGTACAAAATATTGATGAATTTATTGGTTTTTTTCGAGAAGCCATCATTAAAACACCCAATCTTTCACTGGATCTATTTTTAAATGAAATTTCTTTGCAAAGTGACCAAGACAACATTGAAGAAAATGCCATTACCATCATGAGCATACACGCTTCAAAAGGTTTAGAGTTTGAACACCTTTACGTCATAGGATTAGAAGAAGAGTTTTTCCCTCTTTTGGGTGAGGGAACAAACATCGAAGAGGAACGCCGTTTAGGCTATGTTGCCATCACTAGAGCCAAATCAGACCTTACGCTGTGTTATGTTGATTCACGTTTTTACAAAGGGCAAAGAAAACGCATTGACAAAAGTAGATTTTTAGGAGAAGCTGGACTCATTCAAGGCGAAGCACTTAAACTCTCTAAAGCACCAAGCTACAAAATAGGTGACTTGGTAAAACACAAAATCTTTGGTATTGGTCGCGTACAAGCTGTCAATAAATCAGGAAAAGAGTACAAACTAAAGATTAACTTTGGTGGTAGTAAACGCGAGATTTTAAGCTCATTTGTGCAATCGGTGTAAGGTAAAAATGAACCGTCTATTTGTAGTAAACAAACCCATTTTTAAAAGCTCAAACGGCTATATGGGTTATGTTAAAAGAAAATATAACACCAAAAAAGTAGGTTTCTCTGGCACACTTGACCCTTTTGCCACAGGCTGTCTCATTGTCGCCACAGGTCAATACCCAAAGCTTTTTCAGTACCTCAAAAAAACACCCAAATCTTACGCTGCTACACTTTGGCTTGGAGCAAACTCTGAAAGTTTAGACATTGAAAATGTAGATTCAGTTAAAATTATTTCTAAGCTCAATCTTGCAGTTATAGAAGAAGCATTAGAGAGCTTAAAAGGGGAACTTAGCTATTATCCACCAAAATTTTCAGCCAAAAAAATCAATGGGAAAAGAGCTTACGACTTAGCAAGAGCAGGTGAAGAGGTAAAATTAAAAAAAATAGACTCCACTATTTACGACATAAAGCTCATCAATTACAATCACCCCTTTGTACACTTTGAAGCAACTGTTTCAGAGGGAACATACATCCGTTCTTTGGGTGCTATGTTGGCTGACAAATTAAAAGTAGATGCCACCCTTTCAAGCCTAGAACGTTTAAATGAAGGTGCATTTTTTTATGACAACGAACAAGCCCTCGACCCCTTAAAGTTTTTAAAAATTCCTCAAAACATCTACACAGGTGATGAAGCATTTTTAGAACTTGGGAAAAAACTCTACCTTGACTATTTTGAAACAAAAGAAGATGGAACTTACTGGGTAGAGACAAAGGACTTTTTTTCTGTCATTGAAGTACTTAATGGAGAGATTTCTTACAAGTTGAATCGGGTGCATAAGTTTAA
>Ga0256833_1001167_pt1 | contig 19637 bp, 13 predicted proteins | sample 356284metaG_FD_190535 | JGI IMG/M metagenome (GOLD analysis project Ga0256833, IMG submission 190535) | Hydrothermal vent microbial communities from Mid Atlantic Ridge, Atlantic Ocean - 356-284 | ecosystem: Environmental > Aquatic > Marine > Hydrothermal vents | place: Atlantic Ocean: Mid... | reverse complement strand
GTAACTGATGCCCAGTAATCATTTTCGTATTCAGTACCTTTAAGTTGAACAGGTACACCTTTAGCATTAACTGTGTGACAAGCAGCACAAGTTACAGGACCAGCATATTCTCCATCTGGTGAGAATTGAAGTGCTTGTTCATGAGTTGTAACATCAACAGTTTTATCTTTACCGTCAAATCTTGTAGAGTAAAGACCATGTGCTGATTCGTGACATGATTGACATGCAATACTTCCATGAGCTTTAGAGTATCTAAATAGTGAATATTTGTTTGGTAAATCAATTGGGAAGTATTTACCACCAGTTTCACTCTCTACAAATGGAGCAGCGTGACAGTCAGCACAGTGAGGTTCAGCAGCAGCTAACCACCAGTCGTTACCACCAGAAGCAGCAGCGTAAGGAACTTCTCCACCTTCTGCATTATTCCAAGGTTTAAGGTCTAACTTACCATCTTTTCCAACATTTTTAACCAATACAGGTGATTTGTGGTCAATGTAGTAAGAAAGTACGTCATTGTTTCCTGTTGATTTAGGGTCAGCCATAGTAGCAAACTTTTTCTCATCTCCACCAGCAATGGCAGCAATCATCTCTTTAAGTGATTTATTTCTCAATGATGTACCAGCTTGTGTGCTATCGTGAGTAATATTGTCAGCATTTTGGAACGCTTGAGCTACTTTTGTGTGACAGTTTGTACAGTAAAGTCCTCTCATTGCCGTATCTTTTCCATGCTCATCTTTTGTAGAAACATTTTTATATTGCCATTTACCATATTCGTTTAAGAAGAATGGTGGTTTAGCATTTGGATTAGAGTGAGCATCACGTCTTACGTAACAACCTCCACCAGATTTTCTAATATCACCTTTACTAAATCTACCTTCACCATATCTGTCCGTTACACGGAATGGATTTGTATCATCATTCATGTTAGGATTTTGGAAGTGAGTAGGGTGACAAGATTGACATGCTTGTGAACGACCAGCTCCATCAGGCATAGGAACCATCGCAAGGTGGAATCCATGAATTGCTTCAGAAAGTGGTTTTGCTTTGACCGTTTTGTAACCAGAGGCTGTTGGTCTTGGTTCTTGAAGGTTACCAGAAACGTTGTCACCATGACAGTCAGCACAGTTTACTAAACCAGTTGAACCTAATCTTCCTGAAGATGCTTTTTCATTGTAGTGACTTGTGAAAGTTGTACCATGGTGTGCATCGTGAAGACTAAGAATATTGAGTGAAGACTCTGCAAGTCTAGCCATATATTCACTCTCGTCAGCATAAGTTTTCCAGTAAGCATACTCTTTATCAGATAACTTAAGACCCTCATCTCTTGCCATTTGAGCTGCTTTACCATCTCTTGAGTGACAAGCATAACAGTTAGGAATATCAACAGGGTTAGTACCAAAGTTAGCAATTACTTGACCTTTAGAATTTTTAATCTGTTTACCACTATTGTCATGTAGCTCAACCGTAGAGTATTGGAAAGGTTGGAAATCTTTTTCAGTTACTGAACGGATTGAACCTTTTCTTGTGCTGTCGTTAAAAGCAGTTAAAGGAAGACCAAGTGCATCCCAAATATGTGAAGCTGTTAGTACTAATTTTACATTTTTAACAGCAGGTACAAGTGTATCGGTCATAACAATGTTACCACCATGTTTACCTGCGTATTCTAAATATGCACCAGAAACAGGTTTTCCTGAAGGTCCACAGTCCACTTTAACAGGAACTTCTCGCCCAATTCTTAGTCTCTCTTTATCTCCAGCACCTTTTGGAATAGTTCCTTCTAAGTCTTTATAGATAAATAGGTGATTCCAAACATAGTTAGCTACGTTGTCTCCAGCTGAATCAAAGTGACCATCACCATCAACATCTTTCGCAACTGTCCAATATTTCATTTTATTACCTTCACTGTAAGAGTTATCTTTTACATAGTAATAAAGTTTAACATTGTCTTCTGGTGAAAGAAGTGTTGGTACTTTTCCTCCCGCTCCTGTTTTAACACTTTGTGCTTGAATTGAGTTGTATGGGGGAATTACACAACAGTAATCCATAGAGAACCCAACACAGTGCATTCCTAACTCGTAGTTCACAAAAATGTTATATTTGTTTGCTGGTTCGTAGTTCTCACCAACTTTTTTTAGCTTAGACATTGAGAATGGGGGAGTTTTCTCATAAGCAATTGTAGAAGTTGTCGTCATACTCATTAGTGCACCTATGGCTACCAATGAAGTTAATACGTTTTTCTTCATTTTTTTCTCCTTGTTGAAATTTCAATACATAAATATTATAATATGATTATTATTTGTTTATCCTTTTATTTTACATAAAAAAAAATTATAGATTAAAATTATGGATTAAAATCATAGATTATATCTTTAAATGATAGATTAAATAATTAACCTTTTTTAGGTTAGAAAGTGCTATGATTTCTTATCTTATTTGATATAAGGATTTAACATGAAAAAAATTGTATGTGCTTTACTGATACTAAAAGTAACATTATCTGCTGGTTTTTTTGAAACAGAAGAAGAAATAGCACAAAAATATCAAGCTGAACGGGAACATTATTGTAAGTTTTTTAAACAAAAAGCGATTGCCTATAAAAAAAATATGCGAAAAGATGAACTCGCTTATGTAACATTGCAATCCTATAATAAGCGTGCTAAAATTTATTGTTCTTCTGAAAAAAAAGCAGAAGTAAAACCTAAAAAAGTAGAAATAGTAGAACCTGTTACGCTTAAAAAAAATATTACATTAGAAGATGAACGCCTTTGTAAAATATTTAAAAATAAAATAACACGCTATCAAAAAAATATGAGAGACGATAAATTAGCTCAAATTACTTTAGAGTCTTATAGAAAAAGAGCTTATATATTTTGTTCTACGGAAACTTTAGAGAAAAAAGAGAAAAAAGTAAGAGAGGAAGATGAAAAATTATGTCATCTTTTCAATCAAGCACCTAAAGTTTGTATTTTATTTGAAAAAAAGCTTATAGCTGATAGTAATTCAAGTGTTGTTCAAACAACTTTAAACTCCTTTAAAAAACAAGCTAAGATTTTTTGTTCTGATGCTGAATTGGAAGAGAAAGATAATAAAGTACACATAGAACATGAAAAACTTTGTCATCTTTATCATGATAAAATGACACTATATACTAAATTAATGTCAAAAGATAAAAATTATGTTGAACATTTTAAACTCTATGAAAAAAGATTTAATTATTTTTGTGGAACTTCAAAAACAATAAAATAATAAATTAATTCAAGTATCGTTAATAAACTTTGGTTAAAATAGCCACATATTACAACGATTAGGACATAGCTATGTTAAAAAAAATCTTCTCCATGAAAATTGCCGTTTTGGTACTCTTCTTATTTGGGGCTATTATTGGGGGTGCTACGTTTATTGAAAACGATTATGGTACCCAAACAGCACGGGCAATTATTTATAATGCTCATTGGTTTGAAGCCTTTTTGGCTTATTTTATTTTTCTTATGCTTTACAATATGGCAAAATATAAAAGCTACAAAACAAAGCCCTCCGTTTTTCTTTTTCATACAGCTTTTTTAATCATTGCTTTAGGGGCAACAATTACTCGTTATGTTGGCTATGAAGGGGTGATGCATATTCGTGAGGGACATATTGCTTCAAGCATACTCTCTGCTAATAATGTCTTAAAAATTCATGTAGGAGAGGGGAAAGATGCGATTGATTATGAACAAGATATTCTTCTCTCTTCAATGACAAAAAACCATTTAGAAAAAAGCTGGACGATTGATGGGAAAAAAGTCTCTTTTAATTTGGTACGTTATTTACCTGCAGGAGAACAGAGCTTAGTACCTGATGCTATCAATGGTAAAAGAGTTTTAGAACTGATGGTAGCATCAGGAGGAAAAGGGCAACCTGTTTTTTTAATGGAGGGTAGTGTACATGACGCGGGAACATTTATGCTTACTTTTAATGAAACCATAAAACACCCTACTAAACCTATTTTAAACATTCGTTCTAAAGCCGATGGTACTTTTGAAATAGAGAACAATTTTCCTATTAAAACACTCTCAATGCTAACTCGTAAAGAAGCAGAACTTAGCAAAGGGATTAATCCTTTTACAAAAAAGAAACTTTACCAATTTGGAGGAAACTCCGTTGTGCTTAAAAATATTCATGACAAATCAGTGATGAAATTTGTGAGTAAATCACATAAAACTAAAAATGGAAAACCTGAAATTGCTACGTTTATGGTTGAGGTAGATGGAAAAAAAGAGAAGGTTGATTTGTTCGCTTATGCAGGAGATGTTTCTGAGATTAAAAGAGTCCATGTAAATGGTGTTAATATTGCGATGTACTTTGGTGCTAAAAAAATTCTAACACCTTTTTCAATTAAGTTGATTGATTTTAAATTAGAACGCTACCCAGGTTCGATGAGTCCTTCATCATACTCTTCAGATGTAGAACTTATAGACCCTTCGGAAGGAATTAAAAACATGCCTTATAAAATTTTTATGAACCATGTGCTTGACCATAAAAATTACCGACTTTTCCAATCTTCATATGACCCAGATGAAGGAGGAACCGTATTGTCTGTAAACCATGACCCAGGAACCTTACCAACATATTTAGGCTATATCTTATTGGCTTTAGGAATCTTGTGGAACTTATTTGATAAAAATGGACGTTTTCAAAAGTTACTTAAAGGGGCAAGAAAATTACAAGGAACAGCTGTTATTCTTACAACACTCTTCACCTTATCGAGTACAGCACCACTTCACGCTTCAAGTTTGCCTAAATTAGATGCGAACCAAACAAAAATGGTCAATGCCTATAGTGCAGAGAACATTGCTAAGTTTGGACGCTTAATTGTGCAAGACCCTAGGGGACGCATGAAACCTATTGATACCTTAGCGCATGAAGTGATTGCTAAGATTTCAACCAAAAGTAGTATCTATGGTGTTGAACCAACAGCTATGTTATTGGGTATGACGGTTGAGCCGAAAAAGTATCAGTATCTTCCAATGATTAAAGTAAATCATACACGCATTGCCAAAGAGTTGGGTTTAGCTGAAGGTGCAAAATATGCACGATTTTATGATTTTTTTACTGAAGCTGGAGAATACAAACTGAAAGCCCAAATGGATAAGTCCATTCGTAAAAAGCCTTTAGATAAAAACCTTTATGACAAAGAGTTGGTTAAAGTAGATGAACGTCTAAATGTTGCATATATGGTCTATACAGGTTCATTACTTCAAATGTACCCAGAACCTCATGCTGAAGATAATAAGTGGTTGAATCCACAAGATGCTATTGAAAAGTTTCCAAAAGAGATGTCTGAAATGGTACGAATGATGACTGTTTATCTGTTTCAAGGAGCAGGAGATATTCAAAAAAATGCTAACAGTGAGAAATTTGATAAAGCGATTAATCTACTTAGTCTGTATCAGAAAAAATTTGGTGCAGAGGTCATGCCTTCTGAAAAAGCACTCGATGTTGAAATTGAATACAATAAACTAGGACTGCTCTCTAAGTTAGTCCCTCTGTATCTTTTGGTTGGACTTATTTTACTTATTTCAGCCTTTATCAATGTGGTTAAACCAAACCGAAGTATAAAATACATTACCAATGTGGCATGGGTACTGATGATTATAGGCTTTATAATTCATGTTGCTTCTATGGCAATGCGTTGGTACATTGGAGGGCATGCACCTTGGTCAAATGCTTATGAGTCGATTGTCTTTATTGCTGGAGCGACTATGGTTGCAGGGCTTATTTTTGCACGTAAATCACCGTTTACCTTAGGTGCAACAGGACTTTTAGCAGGAATTACCATGGGTGTGGCACACATGAACTTCATTAACCCAGAGATTACTAACCTTGTGCCTGTGTTGAAATCTTATTGGCTTATGATACACGTGGCAACCATTATCTCTGGTGATGGCTTCTTAGGGCTTGGCTCTATGTTATCGTTACTTGTGATTATTTTATTTGTTATGAAACGTGGTGAAAATGAAAACATTGAGCGTTCCATTCAAGAGCTTACCAACATTGCTGAAATGAGTTTGATTGTGGGGCTTTTCCTCTTGACCATTGGTAACTTCCTTGGAGGTGTTTGGGCAAATGAATCTTGGGGTCGTTACTGGGGTTGGGATTCTAAAGAGACTTGGGCAGCTGTTACAATTTTAGTTTATGCTACCATTTTACATTTACGTTTTATTCCTGCATTTAAAAACCCATTTGCCTTTAACGTGGCTTCACTTTGGGGTTATTCAACGGTCATTATGACCTACTTTGGGGTAAACTATTATCTTTCAGGACTTCATTCTTATGCAGCAGGTGCACCAATGCCTCTACCTAATTGGGTAATACCTTCTGTAATTGCACTGTTTGTCTTAACGCTTTTATCTGCGAAGTCATGGAAAAATGTGAAAATTGTATTGATGATACTCTCCCCACTGGCTCTTTGGGTTGCTGGATTACTTTTTATGCTTAGTTAAAATGTAAGGAGAAACAACAGGCATATATTGCCTTAACTTTAAGTTTAGGCTTACTCACTAAAAAGCATGTTGGGGTTTATTTATAATTTTTTTTAGTGAGACTTTTTAAGTGCCTTTTGAGTATAATTTCAAAATTTTTCTAATAGAAATTCTATTACTTAAGGGTACTTCTTCATGCCAAAACGCAGTGACATTAAAACTATTTTACTTATCGGCTCTGGACCAATTGTTATTGGTCAAGCTTGTGAATTTGACTATTCAGGAACACAAGCAGCTAAAACACTCAAAGAGCTAGGCTATCGTGTCGTTCTTATTAACTCCAATCCCGCAACCATTATGACTGACCCTGAATTTGCTGACCGAACTTATGTTGAGCCAATTACAGCTGAGGTGATTTCTAAGATTATTAAAAAAGAGAATATTGATGCTATTTTGCCAACTATGGGTGGACAAACAGCACTCAATGTGGCGATGGATATGCATGAAGCAGGAATGCTCGAGGGGATTGAACTCTTAGGCGCTAAACCAGATGCCATTAAAAAAGGTGAAGATAGACAACTTTTCAATGAGGCCATGATAAAAATAGGCATGGATTTACCTAGAAGTGCCAATGCTTATACACTTGAAGAAGCATTAACGGCAGCCAAAGAGATAGGCTTTCCACTTATTTCAAGAGCCTCATTTACTATGGCAGGTGGAGGCTCTGGCGTTGCGTATAACATCGATGAGTTTAAGAAACTAGCCCAAGAGGGTTTAGATGCTTCACCGATTAATGAAATAGAAATCATGGAGTCTTTAGTCGGGTGGAAAGAGTATGAAATGGAGGTCATTCGTGACCAAAAAGACAACTGTATTATTATCTGTTCCATTGAAAACTTTGACCCTATGGGTGTGCATACAGGTGATTCAATTACCGTTGCTCCTGCCCTTACCTTAACCGATAAAGAGTACCAAAGAATGCGAGATGCTTCATTTAAAATCTTACGTGAAGTAGGGGTTGATACAGGTGGTTCTAACGTACAGTTCTCCATTAACCCTAAAGATGGGCGTATGATTGTCATTGAGATGAACCCAAGAGTTTCACGTTCCTCTGCTTTGGCTTCAAAAGCAACGGGTTACCCTATTGCAAAAGTGGCGACTTTGTTAGCCGTAGGTTATACACTTGATGAGATTGACAATGACATCACAGGAACAACAGCCTCTTTTGAACCTGTTATTGACTATGTGGTGACTAAAATACCACGCTTTACATTCGAAAAATTCCCATTAGCTGACTCAACGCTAAGTACGGCTATGAAATCAGTTGGTGAAGTGATGAGCATTGGGCGTACATTTAAAGAGTCTTTCCAAAAAGCACTTATCTCAATGGAGACAGGACTTATTGGATTTAATTCGATTGAGTGTGATGAAGAGGAACTTATTCGTGAAATTAGACGCTCTAATGAAAAACGTGTTTTGTATGTTTTTGAAGCATTAAGACGTGGTAGAAGTGTTGAAGAGATTTTTGAATGGTGTAAGATTGACTCTTGGTTCTTGTATCAGCTTGAAGAGTTGGCTTTAGTTGAGAGAACAATGGACGTAGCACTACTTAAAGATGCCATACGCATGAGAGAAGTTAAAGCTGATGGTTTCTCTGATGAGATGATAGCCCATCTTATTAACAAAAATGAGGGAATGAATTTTTCTGAAAATGACATTTATAATGCACGAGAAAAGTTAGGGGTAAATTTAGAATACAATGAAGTAGATACCTGTTCAGCAGAGTTTGAAGCTTTGACCCCTTATTTGTACTCAACAACCAACATTACAAAAATTCCACAAGTAGAAAAAGTAGAATCGACTGATAAAAAAGTATTGGTCATTGGTGGTGGACCAAACCGAATTGGTCAAGGAATTGAGTTTGACTACTGTTGTGTTCACGCAGCGTTTGCTTTAAAAGACATGGGCGTTAAGTCCATTATGTACAACTGTAACCCTGAAACAGTTTCTACAGATTATGATACTTCAGATATTTTATATTTTGAACCAATTGACTTTGAACATGTGCGAAATGTTATTGAACTTGAAAAACCAGATGGTGTAATTGTTCACTTTGGAGGTCAAACACCTTTAAAGCTAGCCAAACAATTAACCTCTATTGGGGCAAATATTTCAGGAACAACGGCAAAAGTAATTGACCTAGCAGAGGACAGAGAACTCTTCTCTGATTTTATTAATAAATTGGGCTTAAAACAACCAAACAACGACACCGTAGTTGAAAAAGAAAAAGCTGTGGTAGTGGCAAATCGTATCGGTTACCCTGTGCTTGTGCGTCCTTCATTTGTTTTGGGTGGACGTGGTATGAAAACAGTCTATTCAGATGAAGAGTTAAAACAATACATGGACGAAGCCGTGAGTGTTTCACATGATGCCCCTGTGCTTATTGATAAGTTTTTGAACAATGCTATTGAGCTTGATGTTGATGCCATTTGTGATGGTAAAGAAGTTTACATTGGTTCGGTGATGCAACATATTGAAGAAGCTGGAATTCATTCGGGTGATTCGGCTTGTGCTTTACCAACGATTTCTATTTCAGATAGATTGCTAGAAGAGATAAAAGAGCAAACCTCTGCCATTGCTTTAGGGCTTGGGGTTGTTGGGCTTATGAACATTCAGTATGCTATTTTTGAAGATGAAGTTTACCTCATTGAAGTAAACCCTAGAGCTTCACGAACCGTTCCATTTGTCTCTAAAGCCACAGGTGTTCCTTTGGCAAAGGTCGCCACTAGAGTAATGATTCAAGGTGATTTAAGAGAAGCTTTGAAATTTTATGATACTTTTAATATGGTGAACTTTGACAAAAAAATTATGGAACCAAATCTTAAAAATCATGTGGCTGTTAAAGAAGCAGTATTTCCATTTAACAAACTACCAGGGGCTGATTTACTTTTAGGACCTGAAATGAAATCAACAGGTGAAGTGATGGGGATTTCAGAGAACTTTGGAATGTCATTTGCTAAGAGTCAATTTGCTGCAAAAAACAACATTCCATTAGATGGTAAACTCTTTTTATCTTTGTCTAATTCAGATAAAAATGAAGCCATAAACATTGGTAAGTCATTTACAGATTTAGGCTTTGAAATTCATGCAACAGCAGGAACCCATAAAATCTTAGAAGAGGCAGGTGTGGCTTCAACTAAGGTACTCAAAATTTCAGAAGGTCGCCCAAATATTGATGATATGATTAGAAATCAAGAGATAGCTTTAGCGATTAATACCTCCGATGAACAAGGAGCAAAAATTGATGGCGTAAAAATTCGTCAATCAGTATTGCGTGAAAATGTTGCTTACTTTACCACCGTTGCAGCAGCAAAAGCAACAGCCTTGGCGATTAAAGAGCTTCAAAACTCTAAGGGTGAGTTGGAGCCTAGAGCCTTACAAGATTATTTAAATAAAGATTAACTAATACTTAGTTAGTCTTTTTTAAGAGGAAGTTCAATAATGTCTGGGTTAGGGTGATAAATATTCTCTTTGTCTAAAACATTAATTGTTTTTCCATTGAGTTCATCTAAAATAGCCAAAAATTTTCTTTCTGCTTCAAAAGAGAGGTTTCCTTCTCCTATGTAAGCGAGTATTTTTTCTGAGTACTCTTTTTTTGCTATCATCTCATCATATTTTTTCTGTTTTTCTAACTCTATTTCATTTAAATATTTTTTATGTTTGAGGTATATAAAAAGTAGTAGAAAAACTAAAAATGCTAATACAATCAAGGTGGCATTGTCTTTATTTTTATCTTGACCTTTAGAGTTAATTTTTAAAACAGCAAGTTTGCTTTCTAGTTCATTGTCTAATTTTTTTAGTTCAACCTTGGTATCATACTCTTTGTCGTGCATTTTCAGTTTACTATAAACTTCTAACTGCTCAAGTTTACGTTTATTTTCCAGTGATATTAAATTTTCTTCATGTAAATTATCAATTTTATTGACAGTAGTTTCTTGATAGTGTTGGGCATTTTGTGCAGGTTGTTCAATAATTTTTTTAAAAGCTTCTTCAGCTGAACTACTGCTTGAAAATGCAGAAAAAATTATATATCCTAATACGGCTGATAGACCAACTAACATGAGTTCTCTCATCTTCCTCCCCCTCCCTATAAAAGAGTTTAAATATTTTACACTAAAATTAATTAAAAAACAACAATTTTTAATAGAATAAATGTTTTTAGTTAAATTTATATATTATATCACTTTATTTATTGATTGTAGTATTAAATCTCACATTTATGAAAGATTTTTATTTTCTATAATATTTGATACATTTTTTGAACTTCCATGGGATAAATACTTTCTTAACTCCTGAGCTTTCTCTTTAAAAATTTCTCTGTTTATCTCATAATATTCTTGGAGTAGGTTTTTACTATTGACTTGCTCTTGTAAGAGTTCATTATGTAAGCGTGTATTATTGTGGTGTGTTAAAATAATATTGGCCAATCCAACTTGTTTAATACCTAAAATTTTAGTACCGATGAAAAAATCAATCTTTTTAGCAATATATGAGAGAGTAAAGGGTGTACCAATGAGTGCTGCTTCTAGGGTTGCTGTGCCTGAACAGATAAAGGCAAACTCTGATTTAGCCAGTGCTGTGTGTGTATTTCTTTCTACTTTAAATGCTGAAATATCTCCATAGAGTTCTTCTATTTTTTGAGTAGAAAAGCTATTTGGAATAATTAAAATAGCTTTTTTATGGGCTAATTCTTTTCTTACTTCTTTAAAGATGGGTAATAATCTTAAAATTTCACTTTTTCTACTTCCTGGCATAAAAGCAATATACTCTTTATTTATTTCTTCTATATTATCATTTATTTGAATTTCATCTAAAAGAGGATGTCCTATATATTGGGCTTTGTTTTGATAGTAATCAACTTCAAAGGGTAAAATACCTAAAAGTTTGTCACAATATTTTTCCAATTTAATTGCACGTTTAGGACGAGATGCCCATATTTGAGGTAAAATATAATAAATAATCTCTTTGTTAGGATAGGCTTTTTTAAGCTTTTTAGCCAAAGGCAAATTAAATCCTGAGGAGTCCATGAGTAAGATTTTGTCTGCTTCTTTAGCTAAGATGACCATTTCATCGGCTACTTTAAAGAACCATTTGAGTTTTTTTATGGCATCGACTACGCCCATTATTGCCATTTGGGAAATGTCATAGTGCGGCGTACCTAAAGATTTATCAAAAATACCCAAAAGCTCTACATTTTGAGTATGTTTTAAAATCTCTTTTAGGTGAAGATTAGAGGAAGGTTCAAGAGCAGAGACCAGAATTTTCATTTACTTAACCGAGTTTCAGACCAACTACAAACCCTGCTAATGCACCCACACCTGATTGAAAACTTGTGATACGCTCTTTAACAGCAGAAACCAAGTAATCAAAATATTTACTACCATTGGTGATGCTCTCTTCTAGTACTTTGTCATTAATGGTAAAAATTCCTTGAGACTCCATGTAAAATGAGATAATCAATGCGAAACCAAGAATAAAGAGTACCATTTTAAAGCTTTTTTTAATGAAAAATCCAACGGCTAAACCAATGGTAAAACTACTTCCTAATTCTAAGTAAGGAATAGGGTGGCTTGCTGAAGTTGCTGAATCAATGTTATCTAGGGGAATATCTCTATAGTAGGCTGATTGTCCCATATCTCCATTTGTTGATTGATGGAGTTTTTCCATGTATTGGTGTTCGTTCATTCTATTTCCTTTTTTTTAATTATATTTGATTATAGTGGATTAATTGTCTCCAATAAGCGCTGAACATAAGTCAAAACGATTGTGGGTCATAAGGTGCATTTTAGGGTGTATTTTTAAAATTGCATCAAAAATCTCTTTTGAAAGATTAAAGCCAACCTCTTGTTCTTTTTCATTCCCGTCCATAGCGGCTAAATCCATCTCTTCAATAATATTTTTAGGCACTGTAATACCTGGAACTTTGTCTGCAATAAAATTTGCTGTTCTGGCACGTACCACGGGAAATTGTCCTAAAATTAGTACGGAGTCTTTGGCTGTTTCTCGTACACTCTCGTGTTTACACTCTTCAAAAATCTCAATTAACTCTTTGGCATTCTCTATGTCATATACAGGTTGTGTAACAATACCCCTTGCACCATAGTTAAGCTTTTTTAACATTCCTTTTTTGATGCGACGCATGTCTTTAGCATGGGCATTGGAAACAGCAAAAGGATAGATAGGTTTAGGTTTAGGGTTTAGCTCTTTGTTAGAGTAATCAAAGCCATTGTTTAAACGATAGATAATGCTTAAAAGTAGGGTAGAATCACGCTCTAAAACCCCTTTAACCGATGGTTGGTCAGAAAATTTTGCAGGGTCGCCTGTAAGGGCTAAAATAGCACGTAAGTCAAAATCATTAGCACCTAATAGGGTAGATTGTAAAGAGAGTTTATTTTTATCACGCATACTCATAGTAGCAATAACAGGTTTTTTAAAAGCCTCTTGTACTTGAATGGCAGAGAGAACTCCTGACATTTTTAGTTTAGCTAAAGGGTTGTCTGTGACTGAAAAACCAGCTACTCTCTCATGTAGATTGAGTGCTTTTATTTTTTCAATAGTAGGCTTAATAGATGCCCCATGAGGAGGGGTAATCTCTACGGTGATAAAGTTTTTTTTACCATGAAGTGTTTTACAAAATTTTTCAAACATATAATTAATTTTAATCCTAACATCTAATTGGATATAATTCTATCGAAAAATAACATAGAGGTAATATAAATAGATGAAATTAGCAGTATTTGATTTTGATTCGACACTAATGGACGGAGAGACCATTGACTTTTTTGCAGAGGTTTTAGGATTTAAAGAGGAAGTCGTCGCCATTACTGAACGTGCGATGAGGGGGGAGTTAGATTTCTATGCTTCTTTAGTGGAACGTGTGGCTTTACTTAAAGGGCTACCTTATGCTAAAGTAGTAGAAATATGTAAGCAATTGCCTATGATGCATGGTGCCAAAGAAGTTGTTGCAGGACTTAAAGAGAGAGGTTACACTGTCGTTTGCTTCTCTGGTGGATTTAGAGATGCGACCAAGCCTGCTTGTGAAAAATTGGGCATAGATGCTGATTTTTCTAATTTTTTACATCAAGAGAATGAAGTTTTAACAGGTGCTGTGGGTGGAGAGATGATGTATTCAGAAGCTAAAGGTGATATGATTGTACGTTTACAAAGTCTTCTTGGTGTTTCTCGTGAAAATACATTGGTAGTAGGAGATGGAGCAAATGATTTAAGTATGTTTGCCTATGCCGATACAAGAGTAGCCTTTTGTGCTAAGCCAATTTTAAAAGAGGCAGCCACACATTGTATTGAAGTTAAAGATTTAAGAGAAGTGTTGAAAATAGTTTAAATAATGACGCTTTTTGATATTTTTTAAATAAACATAAGAAAATTATATAGATTATATCTATAAATTAAAACAAATTAATATAGGATTTTAGAGCATGGATATTTTTCAAGCAATTATCATAGGAATTATAGAAGGGTTTACGGAGTTTTTACCCATCTCTTCAACAGGACACATGATTGTGGCATCACAATTTTTGGGCATAGAGCAGTCGGCCGTTATTAAAGCGTATGAAGTGATTATACAATTTGCTGCAATTTTAGCAGTTATGCTTCTCTATAGAGATAAAATAAATTTAAAAGAGATTACCTTGTGGTCTAAAATTATGACCGCTTTTTTCCCTTTAGCAATTATTGGTTTTTTACTCAAAGATTGGGTTAAAGATTTTTTTACTGTTGAGACGGTAGCGTGGATGTTTATTATTGGTGGAATTGTTTTCATTGTAGTAGAATATTTTCATGAAGATGCAGAAAAAAAATCTAAAGAGGTAGAAGAGGTAACATGGACGCAAGCCATTAGTATTGGCTTTGGGCAAGTGTTTTCATTAATCCCTGGAACATCACGAGCAGGTGCTACTATTATTGCAGGTATGCTCTCAGGGGTCAATCGAAAAGCCTCTACCGAATTCTCTTTTTTACTGGCTATTCCTGTGATGATGGCAGTGAGTGGCTATGATTTATTAAAGCATTATCAAGATTTTGTTGGTGCTAATTTGACTGCATTTTTGGTTGGTTTTGTGGTTGCCTTTGTTGTGGCATATGCGACCATAAAGCTTTTTATTGTTTTTTTGCAACGCTTTACATTTGTTGCATTTGGTATCTATAGAATAATTTTTGGAATTATTCTATTGATGGTATTATAAAGTTGTCTTCAGCAGACAGCTCACGCGACTGGTCGCATTAATTTTGCAAGGTAAAAATTTGACATTTAATGAATTTAATTTTCATAAAGACCTCTTAAAAGGGGTAAAGATAGCAGGCTTTAAAGAGCCTAGTCCAATTCAAAAAGAGGTTATTCCTGTTATTGAAAAGGGTGAAGATTTGGTGGGACAAGCCCACACAGGAACAGGTAAAACAGCAGCATTTGGTTTACCTATGATGAATAAAATAGCTAAAAAAGAGATAGAACGTGCTTTGGTTATTACGCCTACCCGTGAATTGGCAACGCAAGTGAGTGATGAGCTTTATCATCTAGGGCGTTTTTGTGGCATACATACCATTACCGTTTATGGTGGAGTAGGTTATGGACGACAAATAGCCCTCATTAACAAAGGGGTTCAAGTGGTGGTTGCTACTCCAGGGCGACTAAAAGACCTGTATAAAAAAGGGAAAATAGACAACTTTAATCCTGAAATTATTGTGCTTGATGAAGCTGATGAGATGCTTGACATGGGTTTTTTAGAAGAGATTAAAGAGATTTTTGAGTATATTCCTCAAAACAGACAAACCTTACTTTTTTCAGCTACGATGCCTGAACCCATTAAAGAACTTTCCCAAGAGATTTTGACTAATCCTCAATTTGTTTCAGTAGTGGGAGAAGCTGATGTTACCAATAATATTATAGATCAAAAGTATTATGTCATTGAAGAGGCACAGCGTGATGAAGCCATTGTTAAACTACTTGAAACAGAAAAGATAGATAAAAGTATTATTTTCTGTCGTATGAAACGTGAAGTTGATAGATTAACTGACCATCTTAAAGCCATGGGCTTCTTAGCAGAGGGTTTACACGGTGATTTAGAACAGAGTGATAGAGAACGTATCGTAAAAGGGTATCGTAGAGGTGAGTCTAAAATTATGGTAGCTACAGATGTAGCATCACGAGGATTAGATGTTAAAAATGTCACCCATGTTTTTAACTTTCACATTCCTTTTGACCCTCAATCTTATGTCCATAGAATAGGGCGAACAGGACGAGCAGGAAAAGCAGGAAAAGCCATTACCCTGGTTTCAACTTTAGAGTTTAAAGAGTTACAAAGAATTCAAAAAGAGGTCGGAGCGGAGATGACATTAGCAACGCTCTCTTTATCTGGAGAAACAGAAGAAAGTGTTGTTGATTTTGCAACATTGCAAGGTGAAGTAGAAGCGGTTGAAATTAGCGATAAGGCGATTGATTTTATTGATAGTATGGAAGAGATGGATTATCATGAATTTGTTGAACGTGTGGTAACGCTGTTGTTAAACAGTAAAAACAGTTCTGAAAATTGCTTAGGTTTTGACGAAAATACCGTTAATAGTATGATTAGTAACTATCAAGATGAACAAAAAGTAGCACGTAAGAATAAGCGTAAAAAAAAGAGAGCCTAAATTAAGCATTTTCAAGTAAAATTAGCTTAAAATACCCCATATAAAATTATTATAAAAAAGGTTTTACATGGCTGATGAAGTTAATTATGTGGCTGAAGCTTTAAAATTTATGCTATTGGGAATGGGAGTAGTTTTTCTCTTTCTTTTCATTCTTGTTCAAGTAGTAGAGATTCAAGCTAAGCTCATTGCAAAGTATTTCCCCGAAGATACACCCAAAACTCCTGCCCCTAAAGCAGGTAATTCAGCCGATGAAGAGCAACGTAAAGTTGCTGCTATTATCGCTGCTGTAACAGAATTCCGTAACAATAAATCATAAAAAAGGTATAAAATGGCAAAAAAATATATTGATGTGATGGACACCACTTTTAGAGACGGATTTCAATCTGTTTTTGGTGGTCGTGTTCTCATGGAGGACTTTTTCCCAGCAGTTGAAGCTGCAAAAAATGCAGGTATAAATCACTTTGAATTTGGTGGAGGAGCTAGATTCCAAAGTTTATATTTCTATTTGCAAGAAGATGCATTTGAGATGATGGATAAGTTTAGAGAGATTGTTGGTCCTGAAGCAAACCTTCAAACACTTTCACGTGGTATTAATACCGTGATGCTTGACACAGGTAGCCGTGAGATGATTGATTTACATGCTAAGCTCTTTAAAAAACATGGAACGACGACCATTCGAAACTTCGATGCTTTGAACGATGTCGATAACTTAGCCTATTCTGCTTCTTGTATTAAAAAACATGGCTTAAACCATGAAGCTGTTATTACCATGATGGATTTACCACCAGGGTGTAAAGGAGCGCATGATGTAGGCTTCTATGAAAAAACTTTGCGTAATATGTTAGATGCAGGCATGGAGTTTGATTCTTTATGTTTTAAAGATGCTTCAGGAACAGCTAACCCTAAAAAAGTTTATGAAACCATTGTTATGGCTAGAAAACTTTTAGGAGAAGAGGTTCATTTACGGCTACATACGCATGAGACAGCAGGTGTTTCAGTAGCTTCTTACCTAGCAGCACTTGAAGCAGGTGCCAATGGTATTGATATGGCAGCTAGTCCTGTAAGTGGTGGAACATCTCAACCTGATATTTTAACAATGTTACACGCAACTAAGGGAACTAACTATAACCTTGGTGATTTAAAACTTGAGAAAGTGCTTAAATATGAAGAGCGTTTAAAAGAGTGTTTGGCTGAATATATGATTCCACCAGAAGCGACTCAAGTCTCACCTCTTATTCCTTTCTCTCCAATGCCTGGTGGTGCATTGACAGCAAACACACAAATGATGCGAGATGCTGGAAATTTAGAGAAATTTGATGAAGTGATTGCAGAGATGAAAGAGGTAGTGGAAAAAGGTGGTTATGGTACATCAGTAACCCCTGTTTCTCAATTCTATTGGCAACAAGCTTACGCCAATGTAATGTTTGGTAAATGGAATCAAATAGCTCCTGGTTATGGTCAGATGGTATTAGGTTACTTCGGTAAAACTCCTGTTGAACCTGATGCTGAGATTGTGGCTTTAGCGAGTGAAAAATTAAAACTTGAACCAACCAAAGAGAATCCTTTAGACCTCGCTGATGCAAAAGAGGAAAAATCTATTGCTTATTGGACTAAAGTTTTAGAAGAAGAGGGCTTGGCTACCAGTGAAGAGAATATCTTTATTGCAGCTGCTTGTGACCAAAAAGGTATTGCGTTTTTAAAGGGTGAAGGTCCTTTAATGATTCGTAAAGGTAAAAATAATCAAAATTGTGGAGAAGAAGAGATGAGTGGAAATTATACAGTAGTAGTCGATGGTAAACAATATAGTGTACAAGTAGCAGAGGGTAATGCTGATATTCAAATTACACCTTCAGCAACAGCTCCAGTAGCTGCAGCAACAGAAACACCTGCTTCAACAGGGGGAACAGGTGCTATTGAGATTAATTCTCAAACACCAGGTAATGTTTGGAAAATTTTAAAAGCAGCAGGTGATACCGTAGAAGAGGGTGAACAAATTATGATTCTTGAAGCGATGAAAATGGAGATTGATATTGTTGCTGAAAAAGCAGGGGTTATTAAATCTATTGAAGTGAATACCAATGATGCTGTAATTGACGGACAGCTTCTTGCAACTATGGACTAATTTATGAAAATTAAACAATTTATACTTGCATTATTGTTGAGTTTTTTTGCTTTAACTACTATGGCACAAGCAGAAGTAGCTGATAGTGAAAATAGTGAAGTTCAAACAGAAGTAAAGCATGATTATAAGTCTAAGACTCTTAGCGAATTGGCAATTAGCTTTTGGGAAACCACAGGAATTAAAGCGATTTTTGACACCGATGATGGAGAGATGAGTTCAGACCCAGCAGGAGAAGCTAAAGAGCATAAATTAGGTGCTTTTGAATCTTCACTTGGTCGTATTATTATGATTTTAATTGTCTTTACACTCTTCTATTTAGCCATTGCTAAAGGGTTTGAACCACTGCTTTTAATTCCTATTGCTTTTGGTGGACTTTTAGCCAATATTCCATTAGCTCATATGGCAGGGCCAGAGGGAATGCTTGGGGTTATTTATAACATGGGTATTGCTAATGAGTTCTTCCCACTTCTAATCTTTATGGGTGTTGGGGCAATGACCGACTTTGGTCCACTCTTGGCAAATCCTAAAACAGCATTGCTAGGTGGAGCTGCTCAATTTGGTATTTTTGGTTCATTGGTAGGTGCTGTTGCACTTGGATTTGACATTCAAGATGCTTCGGCTATCTCAATTATTGGTGGGGCTGATGGTCCAACCTCTATTTTTATTGCCAATAGACTAGCACCAGATATGCTAGGGGCAATTGCTGTTGCAGCCTACTCATATATGGCATTGGTTCCTGTTATTCAGCCTCCAATAATGAGAGCTTTAACAACTAAGGAAGAGCGACAAATCAAAATGGGTGTACAACGAAGAGTTCATAAATTAGAGAAGTTAATCTTCCCTATTGTTGTACTTATGTTGTCTATTATGATTTTACCAGAATCTACGCCTCTTATTGGTGCATTTGCCTTTGGTAACTTTGCCAAAGAGAGTGGTGTTGTTGATAGATTGAGTGATACCATGCAAAACTCACTTATTAACACGGTTACTATCTTCTTAGGACTTGGTGTTGGTTCAAAACTCGCTGCCGATAAGTTCTTGGTACTAGAGAGTTTAGGAATTATGATTATTGGTCTTTTAGCATTCTCAGCAGGTACAGCGATGGGTGTTCTTATGGCAAAACTTATGAACAAGTTTTCTAAAGAGCCTATCAATCCACTCATTGGTGCAGCAGGAGTATCTGCTGTACCTATGTCAGCTAGGGTTGTATCTAAAGTTGGTGCAGAAGAGAAACCAGGTAATGTTTTACTAATGCATGCCATGGGTCCAAATGTGGCAGGTGTTATTGGTTCAGCTGTTGCTGCTGGTGTATTACTTTCTATTTTTAAATAGAATTTTTGATAAAACAA
>Ga0256833_1001166_pt1 | contig 19644 bp, 15 predicted proteins | sample 356284metaG_FD_190535 | JGI IMG/M metagenome (GOLD analysis project Ga0256833, IMG submission 190535) | Hydrothermal vent microbial communities from Mid Atlantic Ridge, Atlantic Ocean - 356-284 | ecosystem: Environmental > Aquatic > Marine > Hydrothermal vents | place: Atlantic Ocean: Mid... | reverse complement strand
CGGTCAAAGGCCTCGCGCCGGACCAGCAGCTCCACCCGTTGCCCGGGATCAGCACAGGCCCGGACCTCGACGCAGAGACCGAACCGGTCCAGGAGCTGTGGGCGCAGCTCGCCTTCCTCCGGGTTCATGGTGCCGATGAGGACGAATTCTGCCCGGTGCCGGAAACTGATCCCCTCCCGCTCCACCACGTTGCAGCCCGTGGCAGCGGCATCGAGCACCAGGTCGACGATGTGATCGTCAAGCAGGTTGACCTCGTCCACGTAGAGGATGCCCCGGTGGGCCGCGGCCAGCAGGCCGGGCTGGAACACGGCCCGGCCGCTCCGCACGCTGGCGGCGAAATCGATTCCCCCGGCCACCCGGTCCTCGGTGGCATTCAGGGGCAGTTCCCGCAGGACCATGCCGGGCAGCAGCGCTGCCAGGCCGCGGACCGCCGTGGACTTGGCCGTTCCCTTCTCGCCCCGGATCAGCAGGCCGCCCACGGCCGGGTTGATCACGCAAAGCATCAGGCCAAGCCGCATCTCCTCCTGGCCGACCAGGGCGGCAAAAGGATAGGTCCGCTCCAGCCGGCAACGGGACAGGCTATTCCGATCCGGCATCCGGCTCATTCGGTCCGCTCCTCGATCTCACCTTCCATGTCCAGGTAGACATCGCGCAGTTGCTCCTCCATTTTTGTGCCTGCCTGCCACATACCCCGGGCAATGGCCTCGAGCAGCTTGTCGAGGATGTTCTCCAGGGCATGGGGGTTGACCTCTTTCATCCACTGCCGCATCTCCGGATCCAGGGCATAACTCCGGGCAATCCGCTCATACATCCAGTCCTCGATCACCCCGGCGGTGGCGTCCCAGCCGAGAACCACGTCCATCATGTGCGAGATGTCACCGGCGCCCTTGTAGCCGTGGCGCTTCATGCCTTCCAGCCAGCGGGGGTTGACCAGCCGGGCGCGCAGCACATGTTTCGCCTCTTCGGCCGTGGTCCGGACCCGTACCTGGCGCGGATCAGCGGCATCACCGGTCAGTGACAGGGGCAGGTCGCCGCGCACGCTGCCGGCAGCCGCGATCAGTCCGCCGTAATAGTTGTAATAGTCGGTACACGACATCATGTCATACTCGCGGCTGTCCTCGTTTTTCACGGTGACGTCCATCCGGGCCAGCAGGCGGCGGAAGGTCGTGACCCGGCTGGTGCCGTAGGAGCCGCGGCCATAGGCATGGGCCGAGTAACGGATATAGTTGTTGCCCAGGTCATCACGCTCCTGCCAGTTCTTCGATTCCACCAGTTCGCTGACCCCGGCGCCGTAGGTACCGGGCGGACAGCCGAAGATGCGGAAGGTGGCCTCGCGGCGGGCCTCCTCCTCTGACATGCCCCGGCGACGGTACTCGGCCATGTCGGCGAGAACGTTGCGCCGCAGGATATTGGTCTGCGGCGGCTCGTTCAGGGCGCTGACCATGGCCACGGCCTCGTCGATCTGTTCCATCAGGTTGGGAAAGGCGTCGCGGAAGAAACCGCTCACCCGCGGCACCACGTCAAGACGCGGCCGGCCCAGCTCCGCGGACGGGATCACCTCCAGGCCGCTGACCCGGCCGCTCCCCTTCTGCCAGACCGGCCTGAGCCCCATGAGATAGTAGATCTCGGCGATGTCATCACCCCGGCTGCGCATGGTGGGGCCGCCATAGACCAGGATGCCCACCGAGTCCGGGTAGTCGCCGGTCTCGGCCAGGTAGCGCTCGATCAGGGCGTCGCCCAGCCGTCGGCCCACCTCCCAGGCCGCAGGCGTGGGGATGGTGGCCGGATCAACGGAATAGAAGTTGCGGCCCGTGGGCAGGATATCCGCCTGGCCGCGGCTGGGCGCGCCCGAGGGGCCGGGCCGGACAAAACCGCCATCAAGGGCGGTCAGGACCGAGGTGATCTCCTCGTCGCAGCGCCGGATATCCGGGACCAGGGTCTCGCAGAGCCAGGCAAGGATCTGTTCGACCTCGCCTTGGTTTTTGGAGCAGAACTCCGCCGCCACCTTCCCGGCCTGCAGGGGATCAAAGCCGTTTCCGGCCAGGCGGCGCAGCAGGTCCAGAATCCGCCCGTGCACACGGCCGATCAGCTCGCCGCCGGTCATGCCGCCGGAACCGGCCAGGACACGTCCCCGGTTCGCGGCCACCTCGTCCGGGTCGAGCCCCTCTTCCCGCAGCATGGCCCGGCGCAGTGACGGGATGGCGCCGTTGTCAAGGCGGGTGAGCTGGGCCAGGAATTCCACCAGCTGTTCTCCCTCCGGCGCCTGGCCGAGCACATGCAGGCCGTCGTTGATCATGGTGTCGGCCAGCTCGGAGAGATACCCGTGCAACCGCTCCAGGAAGGCATCAAAGTCGGCCATGGCCCGTTCCCGGTCCAGGTCGAGATCACGATGCAGGTCTGCCTCCTCCACTGCCTCCCAGAGCATGCTGCGGAGGATGTCCACCTTGCCCGGGTCTTCGCTGACAGCCACCCCGTACTCCCGGACCAGTTGTTCCACCCCGGCCAGGTCCTCGTAGAGATCGGCATTGGTGGCCGCCGGGGTCAGGTGATCGACGATACAGGCGAAACTGCGCCGCTTGGCCTGGGTACCCTCGCTGGGGTCATTGATGATATAGGGATAGATATTGGGCAGCTCCATGATGGCCAGGTCGGGATAGCAGGCCGCTGACAGGCCAAGCGCCTTGCCGGGCAGCCACTCCAGGCTGCCGTGCTTGCCCACGTGGATTACGGCATGGGCCCGGAAGATGTCGCGGATGTAGCGGTACTGGGCCAGGTAGTGGTGCGGCGCGGAAAGGTGCAGATCGTGGCAGATGGCCTCGGCATGCTCCAGGTAACCGCGCGGCGGCTGGATGGTGAGAAAGACATTGCCGCGGCGCATGCCGGCAAAGAGCATCTTCCCCTGGTGGACAAAGAGCTCACCCGGCACCTCCCCCCAGTCACGCGCCATCTTGTCCCGTACCGCTGGCGGCAGTTCCCGGTTCCAGGGCAGGTAGTCGTCCGGACCGGCCTGGGCCTCGGCCCGCCGGGCCATCTGTTCCGGGCTCAGCCAGCGGCGGTCGGCGGTCATGCGGGAGAGCAGGGCCCGGGACAGGTCATCTGCCGAGGCAAAGCCGGGCCCTACCCGGTACCCGGCCGCCTCCATCCGGGCAAGCAGCAGCCGGACCGAGGCAAAGGAATCCAGGCCGGCCGCGCAGCCGATGCGGTCATCACGGGGCGGATAGTGGTGAAAGATGATGGCCACCCGCCGCTCCGCCACCGGGATACGCCCCAGTCGCGCCCAGTTGAGAGCCAGGCGGACAAGCTTGTCCACCCGTTCCGGGTCGGGTTCGTAGCGGGCCAGCAGGCCGCCGGTGACCGGGTCCTTTTCGGACAGTTCACGAAAGGCCACGGGCACAGTGATCAGGTTGCCGTCAAATTCCGGCTGCGCCGCGTTGAAACTGACATCGGCCGTGCTCATGCCCTGGTCCGAATCCTGCCATGCGGCCCGGTCAGCCAGCGACACCATGGCCTGGATACAGGGCACTCCCAGGCGCGGCAGCAGGTCTTCGTAGGCCCGGCCGGCCATGCTCAGGCTGAAGAGCATGGGGTTGATCAGCACCTGGATGCGCGGCCGGTCGCCGTCCATGAAATAGTGGGTAACGATGTGGTCAGCGCCATGGTTGCCCCGGTCCGCATCCCGGTAGCGCAGGTGAAAGACCGGGATCACGTTGGCGCCCTGACGTTCGATGGCGCGGATGAGCGCGTCGATAAAGGCCAGGTTGTCGTTCAGCCAGTAGTTCTGGTAGAACCAGAGGCCGACAGTGGGCCGGTCCGGGTCCAGGCGGCGCTGGTACCCGGTCATGTCCACCACCCTGTCCAGGTCCGGATGATAGATACCCTGGTCGGGCAGGCGGCGGGGCGGGGCGCACTCCAGGCTGGTGGCAAAGAGCAGGTTGTGCAGAAAACGGAAGAGCTGGCAGTAATTCGCGTGTCCGCCCCGCTCCAGGTAGCGGTTGATGGTGTCCCAGGTCGAGGTGCCGAAACCGTGGCTGTGTTCGGCGGCCGCGGCCATGGAGTCCTCGTCACCGCCCGAGGGCTGGATATGCAGGTACGGCCGCGCCTCTGGACCGGCGGCCGCCATGGCCGCGATCAGCTCGTCCCAGGCCGGGAAGGAGGGCTTGCCGCCATGCAGGCCGATCAGGACCACATCCGCCGCCATGCAGGCACGGACAAACTTCTGCCTTCGGTCCGGATCGGTGAGCTGGTCCCTGGTCCGGGCCCGGACCGTGATCCGACCGCCTGATGCGCGAAAGGCGAGCACACCCCGGCTCAGGCTGGGCAGTTCCAGGCCGCCCGAGGAAAAACAGCATATCGTAAAGGGTCGCATCTCTTCGCTTTCCATCAGTATCTCTCAAGCTTGTCCAGCAGCTCGCCCGGCCCGGCACAAGCGGTTATGCCCGGGGCAGGAGGAGAGCCCTCCCTGCGGAGGCTGAAGACCGGCAGTCCCAGGGCAAGGGCTTTTTCCAGCAGCAGCCTGTTGTCCCGGCAGGGGCCATCCAGGGGGCCACCGGCGTCGATGACCAGCGAACAGGCGGCCATCATCGTCGATGCCGCCTCCAGGTCTTCCTCCCTGATCCCCCGGGCCAGGGAAACGCTCCGGCAGCGCACGCCCAGGCAGGCGGCCACGAAACAGTCCAGGTCGTTGTCCAGCAGGATGCCGGTGGCAACGGGATGGCCGCGACGGGCCAGCATACGGTAGACCGGCGCGCCGCTGCCCGAACCGGCCACCACGAAGACCCGGTCCCGGTCGCCGTTGCCGCCCAGCTCTATGGAGCCCAGCCGGTTATCGAAACAGGCCTGGTCAAAGTCATAGAGGCGGGCCACGCTCTCCGCGTCAAGCACCTCCTCCGGACATCCCCAGGAAGTGACAGCGCCATCCTTGACCAGGACCACCCGGTCCGAGACCCTGGCCGCGATATCCACGTCGTGCAGGGACGCCAGGACAGTGATGCCGCTTACGCGGCACAGGTCACGCAGGATGGCCATGACCTCCAGCCGGTGCCTGAGGTCCAGGTGGGCGGTGGGTTCGTCAAGGAGCAGTATCCGCGGTTCCTGGGCCAGGGCCCGGGCCACCAGCACCTTCTGCCGCTCACCGTCACTGAGACTCGCAAAGTCGCGCCCGGCCAGATCGAGGGCATGGACCGCGGCCAGGGACCTGCGCACCACCTCCCGGTCCCGGTCATCCAGGCGGCCCAGGAAGCCGGTATGCGGATAGCGGCCCAGAGCCACGAACTGGAAGGCGGAGAACAGGGGCGGGGTCACCCGCTCGGTGAGGACCACGGCCATGAGCCGGGCCAGGTCGGCCTGGCGCAGGGAGGCCAGAGGGTGGCCGGCCACCATGACAGTGCCGTGCACCGGAGCCAGGTGCCGCGACAGGGTGCGCAGGAAAGTGGTCTTGCCGGCGCCATTGGGACCAAGCAGGGAAATGAACTGGCCGGCTGCAAACTCAAGATCAATACCTTCCAGCACGCTTCGGCCATTGTAGCCCACGGCCAGATCGCGGCAGACCAGGGGAACTGCCTGGATATCGGCGGACAGAAGGTTCATATCTGTACCTGTTTCTTCATCAAAAGCGAGATCACCACCGGCGCGCCGATAAAGGCCGTGATGGCGGACAGGGGAAGCTCCACCGGGGCGAGCAGGGAGCGGGCCACGTAATCGCAGCCGCTGGTCACCAGGGCGCCGAGCAGGAAAGAGGCAGGGATGAGCAACCGGTTGTCCGAGCTGGAAAAGAGCAGCCGCGCCATGTGGGGCACGGCCAGGCCGATGAAGGCCACCGGGCCGGCCATGGCCGTGACCATGCCCGCCAGGCCGCAGGCGGCGAGCAGGACGAGGACCCGGCAGCGACGGATATTGAGCCCCATGGAGCGGGCATACTCTTCTCCCAGCAGCAGGCCGTTGAGCGGTTTGGCCAGGAGGAGGATCATGGTGAGCAGCAGGCCGCCAGCCACAAGCAGCAGTCGGATCTCGATCCACTTGAATCCGGAAAAACTGCCCAGTTGCCAGAGTACGAACCCCTTTACCTGTTCCTTTTCGGCAAGCGCGGTGAGCACCGATGTAACGCTGTGGCAGAGATACCCCATCATCAGGCCGACCACGAGCAGGGTAAGGCCGTTCCGCACCCTGGCGGCGATGGCCACCACCAGGACCATGACCCCGTAGGCCCCCTGCATGGCGGCCAGGGTGGTGACCCAGGGCGTGATCATGGTCAGGTTCAGAGCCAGGGTGGTCAGCATGACCAGGGAGACCATGAGGCTTGCGCCGGACGAGATGCCGAGAATGAACGGACCCACCACCGGGTTGCGGAAATAGACCTGCAACAGCAGGCCAGAAACCGCCAGGTAGCCGCCGCCGAGGATCGTGGCCAGGGCCCGGGGCAGGCGGATGTTCCAGACAATGAAGGATTCGGTTCCCCCCTCGGGAACGGTGAGAATCCGCCATATTCGGCCCGGGGCAAGGTCCACGCTGCCTGAGCAGACATTGACCGCCAGGATTGCGGTAACGGCCAGGAGCAGCAGGATGAAGAGAACAGTCGTCCGGTCGGGACGATAGTGGACAGTATGCAGGACGGTGACGTTCATTTCTCTTTCTTCTCCCGAAGGTCGGTTGCCGGCAATTCTTTAAAGAAGCGCAGCCGGTAGCCGGGATAGACATCCGGATGAAGGATGGCCGCGATCTCGGTGAAAATGGCATCCAGCCGGTCACCGGACTGACTGTACCAGGGCCGGGGAATATAGACCCTGCCTTCCGGGCCCAGAGGCCGGATACCGGCCATGAGCGGATTGATACGGGCCAGTGCCGCCTTGGAGGTGGCGCCGCTCTTTTCGGTCCTGTAGGTGAAATATATATCTGCCTGACGGCCGGAGTAGAGAAACCGTTCCTGCGAGATCTCGATGCAGGAGGTGCCATAGACGTCCTCGAACAGATAGCCGCCGTTGACCAGGGCCACCAGCTCACCGATCCAGGCGTTGCCTGGTTCCACCAGCACCCGTTTCTCGTACATATCACCCCACATCACCCTGGGATGCAGAAGGCTGGCCGCGGTTCGGGCCCGGATGTCGGCCAGGCTGGCGCTGACCCGGTGAAAGAACCGCTCCGCCTCCTGCTGCCGGCCGAAGAATGGCGCCAGGAACCTGACAAAGCTCATGCGGGCATTGAGGCACATGGCCACCGGCGTGGTGGTGATCACGCAGGGAATGCCCATCTCGTCCAGCATGGGAATGATGGAAGGATCCCAGGTGAGCACCAGTTCCGGGGCCTGTGCCCTGAGCTGTTCGTAGTCGATGGCAGCGGGGGTGCCAAGATACCTGATCCTGCCGCTCTCCATGCCCCTGCGGACGTCGTCCACGTACCATTTCTCCCGGGGCGTGGTGACCCCGACCAGGACCTGGTCGAGAACACCGAGCACGCGCAGGGTGGCGACATCGAAAAAGCCGTAGGCCACCACCCGTTGCACCGGGGTCCGCACCACCATGGCGGGGGCGAACCCCTCCGGCGGCGGTGTGCCACGGGGGACCAGGGCCAGGGTGCGGCCGGCGCCGTCCCGGACCAGGGTAAGAGTGTCGCTCTTGCGGGTGACCGTGAACTCGCCGATCTGCAGAAACGACGGTCTTGTCCTGCCGCTTCTGCCGGTGTCGCTGCTGCCACGCCCATCCTCCGGGCGGTTGCAGCCGGCAGGCAGGAGCAGCAGAAGCAGCAGAAGCCAGATGTTCGGGTGGATCTTCATCGTCTTGTTCGTAAAACCAGGTAACTCCAGGCGGTCATGGCGGCCAGGACAAGCGCCAGGCCGCTGAGGGAAAGCAGCACGCCTGGATCGCGGCGGAGATCGACCACCACGTATCCGGGACCGTCCATGCCGGAGCGGCCGGTGGGCGCAAAGCGCTGCAGAAAAATCGTCCAGCCGCGGAAGCGGACCGGGCTGTTGAAGCCCAACCGGGCCATGCGGCGTCCATGTTCATTGCTGACCAGGAGACACCCTTCCGGCCTGATGACCCGGCCGGCAAAGGAGGGCAGCCGTTGGCCACCAAAGCGAGGCAGGCGCAGTTTCTCCAGGCGCAGGCGCAGACCGCTGACCGGGTCGGTGACAGCCTTCTCCTCCACCAGGATCACGGACGGCGAGACCGTGCTCAGGGTGTAACTGGCCAGATAGCCGCACAGAAGGAGCAGCACCCCGATGTGCATGCCATGGATCGCCAGCCGCCGGTACAGGTCCTGTCCGGGCCCCTGTCCCGGCAGGCGTGACAGCCGTTGCCAGGTACAGGCCAGGGTATTGACGGCCAGCAGGCCGAGCAGGACCAGAAAGACCAGGAACCAGGCTGTATGGCGCAGGTCTGCCTCTCCGTAGCTTGTCATCCATGACCAGAGGCCTACCTGGTTCATGGGTTCGAAGATGGTGGTCCTGGACCGCAGCGACAGGTAGCCCGCCCCCAGGTCCAGGCTGAGCAGAAACAGGAGGCCGGCCGCAACACGGCCACTGCCGGCGGTGCGCCACACAGTGGCAGGCAGAGCGCGCGCGCAGGCGGCGTGCCGCCGATCCTGGCCGGTATTCATCGCGGCAGCGGCAGCCGGAGCGGCCCCAGGTCAGGATGCATGGTCACCAGGACCAGCAGGCCGCCGATGGCATGCAGGACAAGGCGTGGTCTTGCGGCCCGTACACCTGCCCAGGTCAGATGGAGCAGGAAGAGCCAGTAGAACCAAAGCGCCATGACCAGGGTAATCGCCGGGTCATGCCAGACCACAGGGGTGCCCCAGCCCAGCCACGACCAGAGCTCGCCGCAGAACATGGACAGGGTGAGACAGGAGAATCCCCAAACCGACGGCCGCATGATGGTCGTTGCCTGCCGGGTTACACCACTCCCGGCAGGTGAACGGACAAAGGCAACCAGGGCCCTGGCCGCGCTGACAAGGAGGAATGTCCTGGCCAGGGCCCCGGTCACGAAAAAAAGATGGGCCCACGGAGTGGCGGACCGGAGCAGGGGCAGGTAGAAATCCTTGGGAAAGAGCAGGATCACTATACAGAGCAGGATGCACGCTCCCTGCAGAATCCGGGATGCGGCACGTGCGTCCGTTTCCTCACCCGGGCCGGTGATAACCAGACAGGAGCCGAGAAGAACCGCCAGCGCCGGCATCCCCAGGTACATGGGCAGCATGGGCCAGGCCTGCCGGTACTGCCCGGCCACGGCGAGGCCGCTGAAAACGACGCCGGCCAAGGTCAGCAGTCGCCACAGCATGGCGCACCGCTGCCGGGAAACGAGCAGCGCCGCGCCATGGGCTGCCAGGGCTCCGGCAAACAGGGTCATGCCGAACACCGGCCCTGGCTAGAACCTGTAGGTGTAGCCGGCATAGATGGCCACCCCCGGCTTGGGAAAGCCCTTTTTCTCGTAATAGTACTCGTCAAACAGGTTATCCACCTTGAGTGTCAGCCGGTGGTGCCTGAGGAAGTTGACCCCCACCACCAGATCGGCGACGGTGAAGGAGGGATACTCGGTCTCGGGGTAACCGGCCGCAGTCCAGTCGGTATCCTTCATCTTGCCCTGGGTGCGGAAGTGGAGCCGGGCATCGACAGTGCCGTCATCATACTGGATGCCGTAGTTGAGGGTATAGTTGGCCACGTTGTAGATATCGAGCCAGGTGCCGCCTGGCTGCTCCTCCTTTGCCCTGAACATGTGGGTCGAATTGAGATAGAATGTCAGGGAGCGCTCCCAGCCCAGCGGTGCGCCAAGATCAAAGGAGAACATGGTTTCCAGGCCGCGCATCTCGGCGCTGAGGCTGTTCTCGTAGGTGGTGACATTGCCGCTGGTCACCCGGCTGATCTTGTCGTTCACGTCGGTGTGGAAATAGGTCAGGTCGAGCGACAGGCCCCACTGCGGCCTGTCGAAACCTATCCCCGCATCCCAGGTGACAGAGGACTCGGGATCAAGATCACCATTGCCGCGGGTGATCATGGTGACCCCGTCGATCACGGTCTCGGAATATCCGGCGAGCTGCGAGGCCGTGGGCGGCACAAATCCCTTGCCCACGGTGGCGTGCAAACGTACTCCCTGGTCGAAGAGGTAATTGAGACCGCCCTTGGGACTGACGGTAGAGAAGGTCTCGGAGTTAGGGGTGAAATCGGTCTTGAAGGGGGTCGCCTTGGTCTCGACCGTAAAGGAATCGTACCGGCCGCCCAGGGTAGCGGTGAGATGCCGGTCCATGAACCGCCACACGGTCTCCAGGTAGCCGGCCCAGTTCTCCCGTCCCTCGTCGGGCGAATAGGGCGCCTTCCTGGTGCCGTCCAGGTTGTAGCTGCGGCTCTCCTTGTCGATGTTCTGGTAGTCGATGCCGGCGATGAACGTGTGCGCACCCCAGGTATACTCGTCCCTGAACTGGGCACCGAACCAGTTGATCTCCGAATCATAGCTCCGGTAAGAGGGGACCTGTTCGATCACCGCCCAGCCGGAGTAGTTCTTGTAATACTCGGATTTCTCGTTGGTCCTGTAGGTGGTGAAAGACAAGCGGTTGCTTGCGCCCAGCGGCCCGGCCAGGCGCAGATCGAGGCCGTAGCGGTCGATGTCCTTGTTACCGGAACGTTCGTTGCCGTAGTAGATGTCGCCGGGTGTCTCGATATCGCGGCCCTGGTAGAGGTCACCGCTTGCATCGACACGCCAGGTACCGATATCGGCGCCCAGGCGCAGGGCGCCGTTCCGGGTACGGTAGCTGGTATGGGCCCTGGTCTCGCCATTACCCATGTCGTAGTCGTCCGCCTGCTCGAAACGACGGGCCGAGAGGTCGAAATCAATCCCCCTGCCCAGGGCGCCGCCAATGGCCGCCTTCTGGAAGTTGGTATTGAACGAGCCAAACCCGAGCTCGCCGTGGCCGGTGAGCCTGCCGGTATGTTTCTTTGTGATGATGTTGATCACGCCGCCCATGGCCTCGCCGCCGTAGAGCGAGGAGGCTGGTCCCTTGAGGACCTCGATCCGCTCGACATTGTCGGTGAGCAGGGTGGCCAGGTTGGTGGCGCCGGCCGGACGGCCGTTGATCAGGGTGAGGGAATGCTTGGTGATGCCGGAGAACTCGGGACGGAAACCGCGGATGCCGATTCCGGCCAGGGCTCCGGGATACTCGATCACGCTGATGGAGCTGTTTTTCTTCAGCTTCTCGGTGAGGGTTGGGCCGGTGGTCAGCTCGATGGCCCTGGAGTCGATCACCTCCACCTTGGTGGGAATCGTCTTTGCCTCCGCCGGACCCCGCGTGGCGGTGACGATCACCTCGTCCATGGTGACCGGGTTATCCGACGGGTCCTCTTCCGCCGCCCATCCCCGGGCGGGCAGGGCCACAAGACACAGGGCCAGGGCCGCGTACATCTTCCTTTTCATCGCTGCATCTCCTCCTGCAGAAACATTGTTCTTGCGGGCCGGAGATGTTTTCTGCCAAGGCAAAAAAAATCCCCGGACCAATAATCAAAGCGGTTATTGGTCCGAGGATCCCTGATTTTTCCTCGAACAGCACGGTCGAGCACACACTGCCCCTTGTCCGCGAGGGCAGGCTCTATATCATTTCAGACAGGTCTTCTGACTCCCGGATCGTCCTCCTTTTGCGTCTTCCCAACCCCCTGCGGGGTCAGTGACATCGGTGCAAAATTCGTCCCCGGTCACAGCGGCGGGCCCGTCCCGGATTCTCACCGGGTTCCCTATTAAGCTCGATTAAGAGCATCTGAAATCGGCGTACAGAATACCGGAAAAAACCGGGCTCGTCAATATCCCGACTGAATGAAAATTCACTCAACCACAGGTGATGGTAAAAGATCACCGGTAATTCACAACGGTTGCCCACAGCAGTGAGCTGTGACAAAGATCTTGAACCAGGTCATGGAGCATAGTAAACAGGGGAAAACAAAATTACGCCCGGGTGCGGGATGCAACACATGACCGGGAAACAGCTCTGTCAGTCGTAATAGTTCACCGCCATAGGCAACGGCCTGAAAATAGCAACACTTTCGGTAAAAGTTCAGCAGTGCGTCAGCTGTGCGTGATCGCGGCTGACCGTCTATAGTCCGCTATGCGGGCAACCGCGAGCGCGTGCAGATGGCGTGCTGCTGAGCTTTTACTGTCAATCTGCGCGAGAGAAAAGCCATGCTGAAGCGTATCCACATTCGCGGCTATAAGTCCCTGAAGAATGTTGAAGTGGAGTTGCAACCCCTTTCCGTTCTTTTTGGCCCCAACGCTGCCGGGAAAAGTAATTTTCTGGATCTTCTGCAACTTCTCTCCAAGATGGCCACATCCAGAACCCTGAAAGAGGCATTTGAACCGCCGTACCGTGGTAAACCTCTTGAATCTTTCACTTTCGGACCAGAGGGAATCCAGGGGCTGCTCAAAGAGGAAAGTCACCGGTTCAGTATTGAAGTTGACGTGCAGCTCTCCGGGGATGTAATCCAAAAGGTGAACCAACTGATCCGGGATATGCGGAGAACAGGCACCGGCAGGGCAGGAGGTGGAACAAAAGGAGACAAAAAAGGCAAAACAGCGGCTGTCCGTGAAACCAGTCTTCGGTATCGACTGGAGATAGAAATCCTGCCAAAGGTCGGGCTGCTGAGGGTTGTGGACGAATACCTTGCCGCACTCAACGCGAAGGGACAACCTACCGGAAAGCGAAAACCTTTTCTTTCCAGGACCGGCGAAAAATTTCACCTCCGGATGGAAGGACAGGCTCATCCGACCTATTATGACCGGTACCTTGATCATACCATCCTTTCTCTGCCGCATTATCCTCCCCACTATCCACACCTGGTCGCCATGCGCAGTGAGCTTGCCAGTTGGATGTTCTTCTATTTTGAACCCCGTGAACGGATGCGGGCCGCCAATCCGGTGAAAGAAGTGCGGCATATCGGCCTGATGGGAGAAGAACTGGCCGCCTTTCTGAATACCCTCAAAAACCTGGACCCAAAGCAGTTTCACGCTGTGGAGAAGGCACTGAAAACCATTCTGCCCAATGTGGAAGGCATCCTGGTGGATGTGGACAGCCAGGGGGAAGTCGAACTCAAACTCGTGGAAGCAGGTGTGCCTGTGCCGGCGCGGGTTCTTTCGGAAGGCACTCTCAGGATTCTTGGCCTGCTTGCCCTGTCCGGCGCCAAGGAACAACCGGCGCTGATCGGTCTGGAAGAGCCTGAAAACGGCATTCATCCCAGACGGATCAAGCTGGTGGCCGAAATGCTCAGGCATCGCTCATCACTCCTGACCACACAGTATGTTGTCACCACGCATTCGCCGCTTCTGCCCGACCTCATGCCCGACGAAGCACTCTTTGTCTGCAGGAAACAGGACGGCTATACGGAGATCACGCCATTCAGGACGTGGGGCCCGCTGGGACGACAAACCGACATTGACGAAGCCCTGAACAAAGAGGAAGAGCTGACCCCATCGGAGCGTATGTTACGGGGAGATTTCGATGCCTGACATCGTCATGTTCGTGGAAGATCAGGCCCACTATGAATTCCTCAAGGCCCTCCTGGACCGGCTGGCACAAGAATATGCGCTGGAGCTGAATCTGCAATGGCAGAATGTACGACACGGGCACGGCAAGGTCATCAGGGAACTCAAACAGTTCCTTCGCGACATGGTCCGCGACAGGCACCCCCTGCCGGACCTGCTCCTTGTTGCCATTGATGCCAACTGCAAGGGGCTCAATCCCCGGACCAGGGAGGTGACCAGCCTGACAGAAAAAGTCGGCATCCGGACCGTATGTGCCATTCCGGACCCGCATATCGAACGATGGCTACTTCTGGATTCAGCTGCTTTCAAAGAGGTTTTCGGTCGTGGATGCAAGTCGCCGGACAGGAAATGCGAACGGGGACGATACAAAAAACAACTCAGCGAGTGCATACTGGCCACAGGCACGATCCCGCCCCTGGGTGGTATTGAATATTCCGGGGATATTGTCCGGGCAATGGACCTGGCCAGGGTTGCACAGGCTGACGCATCCATGGCCAGACTGCTGTCCGACCTCAGGGCCGTCTTCCATGAGTGGCAACAAAAATAACCAGGTAAAAGTCCGTGAAAAAGATACCGCCTCCCCGGATCTCTGGCTTCTGATTTCTGAAAACGTAATAGTTCACTGGAATCGGCAACCACCTAAAAAGACCGTTACTGTTAGTAAAATCTCAGCAGTGCATCAGCTGTACGTGATCGTGGCTGGCCATCAGGTAAGCGAGCGTAGCGAGACTCCGACAGCCCGCTATGCGGCCAGCCGCGAACGCGTGCAGATGGCGTGCTGCTGACCTTTTAGGTGAAAACCATGTCATCATACACCATAGGCATCGATACCGGCGGCACCTTTACCGACGGTGTGCTGCTGAGCACAGGATCCCGCAGGGTGGTGGCCTGGAGCAAGGAACCGACCACCCATCACGACCCGGGTATCGGCGTGGACCGGGCACTGCAGGGATTGTTCCGGGGCGGGGTGCGGCCGGAGGAGGTGAAAGGGCTTGCCGTGTCGACAACCCTGGCCACCAACGCCGTGGTCGAGGGGCGGGGCGCCCGGGTGGGGCTCTTTGTCCTCGGCATTGTCCGTCACTTCAAACTGCCGGTGGTGGCCAACGTCTTTCTCAAGGGCGGCCACGACATCAGCGGCCGCGAGGAACAGCCCCTGGATATCGAGGGTCTGGTGGATACCGTACAGGGCCTGAAAAAGGAGGTGGACGCCTATGCGGTCTGCGGCGCCATGTCGATCCGCAACCCGACCCACGAACTGGTGGCCCAGAAGGCGATCTCCATGATCGATCCCGACAAGCCGGTCTTCTGCTCGCACCTGGTCAGTGCGCATCCCGGCATGAAGGAGCGGGCCGCCACAGCCTGCCTGCACGCGCGTCTCATGCCGCTGATGCAGGATTTCCTCGCCTCTGTCCGCCGCTCGATGGAGAAGATCGGCCTGGTCTGTCCCGTGACGGTCATCTGCGGCAACGGACGGGGCGCCACCCTGGAGGAGGCCGTGGAGCGGGCCGCGGTCACCATGGCCAGCGGTCCGGCGGCAACGGCCCGCTTCGGCGCCACCGCAGGTATCGGCACCGCCCTGGTGGTGGATGTCGGCGGCACGACCACCGATATCTGCATGCTGGACAACGGCCGGCCCATGATGCGCAGCAGCGGCTGCCGGATCGGTTCCTGGCAGACCCATGTGGAGGCCATCGACATGTACACCGCCGCCGGCGGCGGCGACTCCCATGTGGTCTGCGGACCTGACAGCTCCATCCGCCTGGAGGCCGCACGGGTTCAGCCCCTGGCCATGACCCCGGACCTGCCCGACCCGGCCGGGTGGCTCGGCTGCGGTCCGCATGATACCCTGATCCTGCCGGCGCCTGCCCCGGATCCGGAACTGGCGGCCAGGGACGAGATCCTCTCCTGGCTGGCCGACAACGGTCCGGCCACCCCCGGCACCCTGGCGGAGCAGACCCGGCTCAGCGGCATCATCCTGGAAAAACGCCTCGAACGGCTGGCCTACCTGCAGCAGATCACGGTGGCCGGTTTCACACCCACCGATGCCCTGCACGTCCTGGACCGGCTCGACATCGGCAACCGGAATCAGGCCGTGGCCGGTGCAAAACGACTGGGCGCCGTCCTTGCCATGGAGCCTGATCCACTCTGCCGGCGGGTGGTCTCCATGACCGAAGAGCGGATCGAGACCATCATCATCGACTACCTGGGACGGGTGATCTGGGATGACAACCAGGCGGTCCCCTTCCTGAGCCGGCGCGACAACGAGCTTTTCCGCATGGACTTCTCCCTCAAGCTGCCCATCATCGGCATCGGTGCCGCTGCCCGCAGTTTTCTGCCCGAGGTTGCCCGGCGGCTGCAGACCAGCCTCACCCTGCCCGATCATTACGAGGTGGGCAACGCCATCGGTGCGGCCCTGATCGGAGGGTCGTCCTGACACAGCACAGGCCCTTTCCGCCGCCCCCCACAGCGTGCCGGTTTTCTGACCCCGGCCGGTCAGAAAACCGGCTATGGGCGCCACCAGGGTTGTCCGCAGGTACAAGTTTCGTAAAGGTGTCGGTCTGTTCAGGTAGTTGCCGATAGCGGTGCGCAATTACAGGGTGCCGGTATCTCAAAGCAGTTGCCGATGGCGATGAACTGTTACCCCTCAGGGCACCATCCCCCCGAAAACACGGACAAACTGAAGAAAAACAGGCACCGGCCGCTCTTGCTGGCCCGCAACCTGCATATTCATGCAAACCCCTGAGCATGGGCGGGACGCCACAGGTGGCCCACCCATAATCCGATACAACCGGTACATGAACCAAGGGATGCATATGAAGAAGAGATACCTGACCATTACCTGCGGCCTGCTGCTCGCGGGCGCGCAGCCGGCCCTGGCGGAACCGGGCGGTGTGGACCTGAGCGTCAAGGGCGGCACCCTGGGCGGCGGCATCGAGCTGGGCATCGGCCTCACCGACACCCTCGCCCTGCGGGCCGGGGGCAACTACCTCAAATTTTCCTTTGACTCCACCATATCCAACATCGACTACGAGATGGAGCCGGAGTTCGCCAATGCCTCGCTCCTCCTGGACTGGTACCCCTTTGGCGGGGTGTTCAGGCTGACGGGCGGTATCTTCTACAACGGCAACGAGGTCTCTCTCACCGGCACCCCCCGCCGCGACACCTACCTGTCCGGTTACGAGGTCCCGGCAGAATATGCCCATCTCGAGTACCTGGCCGATACGGTCAGGGTCCACGGCACGGTGGAATTCAACACCTTTTCCCCCTATCTGGGCATCGGCTGGAACAGCAACCGGCAGCGGACACCGGGCTGGGGGATCGCCTTTGAACTGGGCGTCCTCTTCCAGGGGGCACCCAACGTCACCAGCCTGTACGCGACAGCGGCGGAACCCCTGGGCAGCTATGCCGGCCACCCGGCCGTGCTCCAGGCCCTGGAGGAGGAAAAACTGGCCATCGAGGACGACCTGGAGAACTACCAGTACTATCCTGTTGCCTCGCTGATGGTCAGCTACACCTTCTGAGAAGTGTTCTGATCATAGACCGGTTCGTATCCGGCCGGCTGCAGGAGCCAGCGTTCGCCATAGACATGGACACGGCGGGTGGGCAGGTTGCGGTGATAGACCTGCCCGCCCGCGTGCAGCCAGGCGAGGATTCCTCCCTCCAGGTTCTGGAGGCGGGGAAAGCGGTCGCTGTAGCGCTGCACGAACTTGCCGCTCCGGTATCCCACCGTGCAGTAAGCGACCAGGGGGTGATCGGCAAAATGGTCCGGATCGGTCAGCAGTTCCTCGCCGGTGACAGCGCCGGGCAGCATGGAGATCGCCTGTTCGGCCGGATCACGGATATCGACAAACACCACCAGGCCGCCGGCGGTGAGCTCCAGGGCCGCAGCGGCCGAGATCTCCGCGATGCCGGGAAAGGCACGCCGGTACCGGCCATACATCCGTTTCACCTGCTGCAGCCTGCCCCGGTCCGAGGAGCGGAGCGACAGAAAACGAACCATTGTCCCGTCCGCAGCAGTGGTCCCGGAACATCCTGCCACAAACCGTCCCGCCTGTTGCCAGAGTCTGTACAAGAATGATCGCACGCTAGCCATCATCTGAATTGATCGAAACCTGAAGCCGGCACACTGCCTGTCGGCACCCCCTGTTTTCCTTTGACATCCTGCCACCAGGTGGTATATTAATTCCTAGTATCACCTATTGCAACCGGAGAAGCATGGAACATTTTCTCAGCCAGCTTGATACCTACCTGCAGAGTTCACTGCTGCTCTCCTTCACGGCCGCCTTTCTCGGTGGACTCCTTGCCAGCATGACACCCTGCGTCTACCCCATGATTCCCATCACGGTGGGCATTGTCGGTAACTCCAACATCGGCGGCTCCAGATTGAGAGCCTTTGTTCTCTCGCTCTCCTATGTCACCGGCATTGCCATCACCTATGCGGCCCTCGGTATCTTTGCCGCCGCCACGGGCCGCTTTTTCGGTGCCATCAACACCAGTCCCTGGACCCTGCTCATCGTTGCCAACATCATCCTCCTGCTGGGCCTGGGCATGCTCGAGGTCTTTCACCTCCCCTCCTTTGCGCCACAGCTCTCCACCAGGATCAAGGGAATTCCGGGTATCTTTGTCGTCGGCCTGACCTCCGGCCTGATCGCCGGCCCCTGCACGGCGCCGGTCCTCGGGGTTCTGCTGGCCTACGTGGCCACCACCCGCAACATGATCCTGGGCGGCTCGCTGCTCTTCGTCTTTGCCTTCGGCATGGGCACCATCCTGCTGGCCGTCGGCACATTTACCGGACTCATGGCCGCCATTCCCAGGTCCGGTGAATGGATGAACAGGATCAAGAAACTGCTGGCGATCTTCATGATCGGCCTGGCCGAGTATTTTCTGATCAAGGCAGGTATGATGTTCATGTGAGCACAACACCACGCCCGCCTCCAACCCGGCCCTTCATCTTTCCCAATTTTCCAGGAGTCTGACCATGCAAAAAAAGACCTTCCTCCTTTTCTCCCTGCTGCTCTTTATTCTTCTTCCCGCCCTGGCCCTTGCCCTCACCCCGGGCCAGAAGATCAACCTTTTCTCCGGCAAGGACCTGGACGGCAATACCATTGACATGAGCCGCCTGGTGGGCAAAAAGCCGGTGATGCTCGTCTTCTGGGCCTCCTGGTGTCCATCCTGCCGGGAAGAGGTGCCCAAGATCAACAAGCTCTATGAAAAATACCGCAAACAGGGCATGGAATTCATCGGCATCAACGTGGGCTACAACGATTCCGTGACCAAGGCACGGGCCTTTGTCAAGAAGACCGGTATGGCCTACCCCGTGATCTTTGACAAGCGTGGCAAGATCTCGAGGATGTTCGCGGTACAGGGAGTGCCCACCGTCTTTGTCACCGACCGCAACGGCGTGGTCAGGTTCAAGAACTACGGCCTGCCGACCATGAGCGACAGCGACTTCAGGAAGCTGCTGGCAGACTGAATCCTGAAAACCCCGCACCGCTCCACCTGCCGGGGCCGGAGCGGTGTGCCCCCGTCGCCGGCCGTAATAGCTCACCGCTATCGGCAACTACCTGAACATACCGATACTTCTGAAGAAGTTCAGCAGTGCGCCAGCTGTGCGTGATCGCGGCTGGTTGTCTACAGCCAGCTATTCGGCCAGCCGCGAGCGCTTACACCATGGTGGTCGGACAACCCGATGGTTAGCCATCCCGTAAGGGGTTACGTGCAGATGGCGTGCTGCTGAACGTTTACCGCCGGTCAGCGGCTGCGATCGTCCGGTGCGACGTCGATATTCTCCGCCCAGCCCGCGAAGATCTCCACCCGGTTCCGTCCACCTGCCTTTGCCCGGTACAGGGCCGCATCCGCCGCTGCCACGATGTCGGCTGCCGTATCGCCATGGAACGGAAAGCAGGCAAGGCCTGCGCTGATCGTTCGCCTGAATGGGGCGATGCTGCCGATACCAAAACGATACTCCGCCACCCTGCGCCGGATCCTCTCGGCGATCCTCTCCGCGTCTGCCAGGCTCTCTCCCCTGAGCAGGAGCACAAACTCCTCGCCACCGTAGCGGCACGGTATGTCACCGTGACGGATATTCTCCCTGATCAGATCGGCCACGCGGGCAAGGACCTGGTCTCCCACCGGATGA
>Ga0256833_1001164_pt1 | contig 19676 bp, 15 predicted proteins | sample 356284metaG_FD_190535 | JGI IMG/M metagenome (GOLD analysis project Ga0256833, IMG submission 190535) | Hydrothermal vent microbial communities from Mid Atlantic Ridge, Atlantic Ocean - 356-284 | ecosystem: Environmental > Aquatic > Marine > Hydrothermal vents | place: Atlantic Ocean: Mid... | reverse complement strand
GGGCGCTTCCGACCTGATAGCCGAGGCTACCCTGGCGCTGGAGATGGCCGCCACCGCCAGCGATCTGGCGCTCACTGTTCACCCGCACCCCACGCTCTCCGAGAACCTCATGGAGGCGGCGGAGAACCTGCATGGTCGGGCCATTCACATTCTAAACAAGCGCTGAGGGAATTCTAACCACAATCTAATTTTCACAACACCCCCTTTTGGGGGTATTATATCCAACTGGATTGCTCTAGTCTAAGGGCGTGGATAGGCTGCCCCGCCGCCGTTCGCGCGGCTTTACCCTTCTTGAATTGCTCGTCGTGATCGGCATCCTTGGGATCGTCGCCGTGATGGGCATGTTCAACGGCCACCTCATGGCGGACCGCCAGGAGCGCAGCTCGTTCCTGACGAGCGTCGAGCAGATCTTCTGGCGGGGCGCGACCACCGCCTCTAGCCGCGCCGGCACCTACCAGCTCAACTACGACGGCCAGCGGCTGGCCATCGTTCCGAGCGGTGGCGGCACCGCCGTCTACTCGGTGGAAGTGCCTAGCGGCGTGACCCTTTCACTCGATCCCGGGGACGTGGTGGCCTTCACCGCCCCCGGGCGCGTCAACGTGCTCAACCTGCCCGGCGACTGCAACGGCCCCAGCTCCTTTGAGGTGGCGGTTGATGGCAAGACCTACTGCTACCGCGTCTCGATCATCGGTGAGGTGGAGGTGACCCAGCAATGAACACGCACCGTAGGCAACGGGGCATGACCCTGCTAGAGGTCATGATCGCCCTTGGCATCCTCATGGTCGTCATGGGCGCCCTAGCCACCATCCTCACCGACAGCATCCGCTTCAACGCCAGCGCAGGGCAGCGCACCCAGGCGGTTCAGATCCTCAACTATCTGGGCCGGCAGATCGTGGGGGGCAACGCCAACCTCATGCCCGCCAGCGGCAACCAGCTCAGCTGGGGCTACGGGCAGCTTGGCAACGCCTTCTCCGACCTGGAACAAGGCGGGCGCTACGCAAATCCCGACAACTACCGGGCGCGCATCACCAACAAGGGGCAGCCGGCCTCGCTCGCGGGCAGCGGCGTTTCGCTCGATCAGTACGAGATCGAGGTCTGCTGGAAGAGCGGGGGCAAGGACGTCTGCGTGCGCACCACTACCCTTTCGAGCCCGCCACCGACCGGCGGAACCCCGCCGCCCCTGCCGGGCATCAACTAGGACGACCATGACGAAGAGCAAAGGCTTCACCCTCATCGAAACCCTGATCGCGTTGGCGATCTTCATGATCCTGATCGGCATGGTCTTCCAGACCACCACGCGCTACCTGCAGGTACGCGCCGAGCAGGACGCGGCCACGACCGCCCAGGCCAAGCTGCGCAGGATCGTCGAGGTCTTTACGCAAGACCTCCGCAGCGCGGTGCTCGGAGCGATTACCGACGTTCCCTACGCCTCCGACAACGACAGCGTCTCCTTTGCCCTCATCGACGGCGGCGCCTACAACGCCATGTCCTTCAGCGCCAACGACTACTACGTGGACGTGACCTCGATCAACACCCCGGCCTTCAGCGCCTTGGGCTATGCCCTGATGGTCAACAACGTCGGCAACGCAGTCGTTTTCCGCGTCTCCGCGGTACAGAACCTCGGCAGCGGCCGCTGGCGCATCGAGCACAGCGGGTGCCGCAACACGATCACCTACACCCTCAATACCCTCGTCTTCCCCATCCGCACGATGGGGATCAGCTACGACGCCACCCAGAAGGCCCTCGTGGCCAACGACGGCACGAACACCCTCCCTTACGCTTTCGACATTACCGACTTCCAGGTGGACTACGTCTACCTCGACAACACCAGCGGCGCCACGGTCATCAATCCTGCTGGGTTCAATCCTGCAAACGGTCCCCCGCTCAAGCAGTTCGGGGGCACTACGGGCAACCGCTACACCTTGCAGCGGCTGCGGCTCACGCTGGCCACGACCGAAACGGCTCGCGGAAAGACCTTCACGCGTAAGCTCGTGAGCAACGTCGAGCTTTCCAACAACGCCACATACAACATACGGAGGGTGGTCCCATGCAATTGAGACGGCAACGCGGCGTAGCGCTGGTCATCGCGCTGGCCACCATGGTGGTTCTGCTGGGTATCGGCACCTTGCTCTTTACCCGCACGCTCTCGGAGATTCGCCATAGCGGTGATGACGCGGCGATCGTGGAGACCCTGATGCTGGCCCGCGGCGCGGCCAACGCTGGTGGCGCCATTCTCAGCGGATCAGTCCGCAACAGCCTCATGAACATCGTCCGGGCCACGGCTGACACGACCTCACCCTGGGCTTACGGGAACTACACCGGCAACACGGCCGAACCCGAGCCCGTCTCCACCGCCCGTGACCTCGCCGCCGTAGCCAACCAGCTGCAGACGCAGGTGGACAATTTGGTGTGTAGCACCACCCCCATCCCCGACGATACCAACGCTACCGTTCGGCTCCGCATCTACTTCACCAACACCGCCTGCGGCGAACCGCTCCCCTCCGGCGTCCAGCTGGGCAGCGGCCACTTCGTCTCCGGGCAAGCCCGGGGCAACGGGGGCACCTCTTACACACAGGTATACGCCCTTCCCTTCGTGCTCGTCGCCGACGCCCAGGAAGGCGAGTACCGGCGTAACATCGTTTCGCAGGGCGAGTTCCGCTTCACCCTGGGGCGCGCCAGCTTTGCCCGTTACGCGCTCTTTACCAACGTTCACGCCCTCCCAAACGGCACGAACGTCTGGTTTACCGACCGTACCCTCTTCGACGGACCGGTGCACACCAATAACTACTTCCGCTTCTACCGTCAGTCCTGGTTCGGGGGGGAGGTCACCAGCGCCGGCTGCACCAACCCTGGCGACACCAGCTGTAACGGACGCACCCGACCAGGCGCCGAATTCTACGGGGTCGGCTTCGTGCGCGACACCGCCATGTCACCCAGCCCCGATGCGCCGTCATACACGAACCGATACGGCACCCACGCACCCGAGTTTACGGACGGCGTGGACTGGCGCACAACCTTCATTGAACTCCCCAACAACAACCAGGCCCAACGCGACGCAGCCATCAACGGCGGCATCTACGTGGGCGACACCATCCAAGATCTGGTCTTCTCGGTAACAACCGACGGTGGAACGAAGTACCAGCGCATCGACATCCAGGTGTGCACGCGCTACAATCGCCGGGGCCGGTGCCTCAGCACGCGCACCGATCGCTACCGCTACAGTGACGGCGGGTATCTGCAACAGCTCGACAGCAGTGGTGACTGGCAAACGGTCTATCGCAACGGTGACCCGCTGGTATTCAACGGGGTGATCTTCGCCGAGGGCGCCATCAACCAGGTGCGCGGTCCCACCCGCACCAGCCCGGCGGACCCCGACACCGCGCCGCCCGCCATCGCCGACTTCGCCAAGATTACGGTGGCGGCAGGGAACGACATCTACATTCGCTCCGACCTCAAATACGAGGACCCGCCCTGCTCCTCGCCTCCCCAACGCAACCCCGACGGCTCGGTCACGCCCGCCGTCTGCGACAACCTGGGCGCCGAGAACGTGCTTGGCATCTACAGCCAGGACGGCAACGTCTTCATCAGCCAGTACGCCCCACAAGACATCCACATCGACGCGGTGTTGATGTCCGCCCGCGGCGTGGTACAGGTCGAAAACTACAACCGTATCGCCCCCAAGGGTTCGGTCTACCTGACCGGCGGCATCATCGAGTACTTCTACGGCGCCTTCGGCACCTTCAACGCGCGCACAGGGACGAACGCCACCGGCTACGGCCGTCGCTTCACCTACGACCAGCGCATGCGCGCCGGGCTGGCCCCGCCCTTCTTCCCCACCACCCAGCTGGATACGGTGACGAGCGTAAGCGTTTTTAGCTACGGTCAGCGCGAACAGGTCTACTGAACCGCGCAAGACTGAGGCCAAGCGCCCCTTCGGGGGCGCTTGCTTCGTCTTAAGATGAACGGTATGGAGCCTCAGGTGATCGACGACTTTACCTGGCGGGTGGGCGGCCCGCAAGGCGGCGGCATCGAGACCGCCGCCACCCTCTTCGCCCAGGTGCTGGCCCGGGGCGGCTGGTGGGTGGGTGCGCGGCGCGAGTACCACTCAAACATCATGGGGCGGCACAGCTACCTCGACGTGCGCGCGGCGCGAAGGCCCACCCGGGCCTTCTTCGAGCGGGTGGACCTGCTGGCGGCGCTCGACGCCGAGACGCTGGCGCGGCACCTGGACGAAGTCAAGCCCGGGGGCGTGCTCGTTTACGACCCGGATGCCGCCCGGATGCCGCTTTCCAAGCTGCCCATGCTCGACGGCGCGGCCTACAAGCGGATCGCGGCGGCGCTGGGCGGGGGCGACCCGGTGCTGGAGCGCGCGCTGGAGCGCTACCGCGAAAGTGACGTGCGGCTGGTGTCGCTGGCCCTCGAGCCCCTAGCCCGCGAGGTGGGCGAGGCCGTGGGCGCGGACGCCATCACTGCCAAAAAGACGCTCAACACCGTGGCGGTGGCCGCCTCGCTGGCCCTGCTTGGCTACCCGCTGGAGTTTTTGGACGCCGCGCTCGCGGACCAGTTCGCCGCTAAACCCAAGGTGGCCGAGCTCAACCGCAAGGTGGCCGCCGAGGTCTACCGCCGGGTGGAGCCGCTGGCGGACGTCGCGTTGGAGCCAATCGGCTCACCGGGAGAGCGGATTTACATCAACGGCTCCCACGCCTCGGCGATGGGTAAGGTGGCCGCCGGGCTGGGCTTCATGAGCTACTACCCCATCACCCCCGCCACCGACGAGCCCTTCTACCTAGAGGCCCACCCCGAGTCGGGCGTGGTCGTGGTCCAGGTAGAGGACGAGCTGGCCGCGGTCAACATGGCCATCGGCGCCTCTATGGCGGGTGCGCGGGCGGCGCTCACCACCAGCGGCCCCGGCTTCGCGCTGATGACCGAGGCGCTGGGCTTCGCCGGCCTGACCGAGACGCCGCTGGTCGTCAGCCTCTACCAGCGCGGCGGACCCAGCACCGGCCTGCCGACGCGGACCGAACAGGGCGACCTGCGCTTCGCCCTGGGCGCCGGCCACGGCGACTACCCGCGGGCGGTGCTGGCGAGCGCAAGCGTGGAAGACGCCTTCGCCGACGCGGCGCTGGCGATGAACCTGGCCGCGCGTTTCCAGCTACCGGTGGTGCACCTGATGGACAAATACCTGGCCTCGACCACGCGCGTGATCGAGCCATTCGACACCGGCACTGTTGTACCCGACCCGGGCGTCGTCGCCACGGATGCCAAGGGGGTCTTCCCGCGCTTTTCGCTGGCTGCTGAGGGCGGCGTCTCGCCTCGGATTCCGGTGGGCACGCCGGGCGCGGGCTACTGGATCACGTCCGACGAGCACGACGAAATTGGCCACATCACCGAAGACCCTGAGCTGCGCGACGCCATGATGGAGAAGCGGGCGGCCAAGATCGAGGCCCTTAGAAAGTGGCTGGGTCCGGAGGAAATGTACCGGACCCACAAACCCGAGGCGGGAACGCTGGTGCTCGGCTGGGGCTCGACCGAAGGGGTGACGCTGGAGGCGATGGAGGGGCTGGACATGGGCTACGTTCAGGTGCGTTTCCTGCTGCCCTTCCCCGACCTCGAGGCGCTGCTCGAGGGCAAGCGGCTGGTCGTGCTCGAGTACAACCAATCGGGCCAGTTCGCCCACTTGCTGGCGCAGGAGACGGGGCGCAAGCCGGACCACCTGATCGTCAAGTACAACGGCCGACCCATGACCATCGAAGAGGTGCGGGCCGCCTTCGAGGCGGTCCTGAGCGGCGAGGCGGAGGCGTATACGGTGCTCCGCGCCGGCGTCTAGGAGGAAGCATGGAGCTCAAACTCGCGGACTACAAGTCGGACCTGGCGCCGGACTGGTGCCCGGGATGCGGCGACTACGGCATTCTCAGCGCCCTGCAGACGGCGCTTTACAAGCTGGGCATCGAGCCCAGCCGCGCGGTGCTGGTGAGCGGCATCGGCTGCTCGGCCAAGACGGTCCACTACGCCGCCACCTACGGCATCCACACCCTGCACGGCCGCCCGCTGCCGGTGGCCCAGGGGGTCAAGCTGGCCAACCCCGAGCTCACGGTCGTCGCCATGGCCGGCGACGGCGACGGCATGGGCATCGGCGCCGGCCACTTCGTCGGGGTGGGGCGGCGAAACCCCGACCTGCTCTACCTGATCTTCAACAACGAGGTCTACGGGATGACCAAGGGCCAGGCCTCGCCGACGCTCGAGCTGGGAGCGCAACCCAAGAGCCTGGCCCGGCCCAACCTGCAGAGCAAGGTCAACCCGCTGATGCTGGCCTTCGCTTCGGGCTTCACCTTCATCGCCCGCGGATACGCCTACGACGTGAAGAACCTGGCGCGGCTGATGCAGCAGGGCATCGAACACAAGGGCCTGGCGATGATCGATATTTTGCAGCCCTGCCCCACCTACAACAACCTGCACACCCGCGAGTGGTTCGCCCCGCGCGTCTACGACATAAATGCCGAAGGCTACGACCCGCGCGTGCCGCGCGAGATGAGTGACGCCGAACGCGCCGAACGGATGGCCCGCTTTACCCTAAAGGCGACCGAGTGGGGCGAGCGCATCCCCACCGGCGTCTTCTGGCATGCCGATCTGCCCAGCTTCGAAGAACGCCTAGGCACTTTCCTACCCGGCTACCCCAAAACCGCGCCGTCCACCCGGCCTCCTGGCGGCGAGTCCGAGCGCGCGCGCGCCTTGATGCGCGGCCACCGCGTGGCAAAATAAGAGCCCATGAGCGAGGCCGACCTGGAAGCCCGCAGCCCCTGGAGCGCCTACACCGGCGTCGCTGCGGTGCGACTCGCGCCGCCACCGGGGCCGGTGCGCGCCAAGCTGGCCGTACCCGGCTCCAAGAGCGTGACCAACCGGGCCGTCGTGCTGGCGGGCCTGGCCGCAGGCGAGTCGGAGCTTACGGGAATTCTGAAGAGCGACGACGCCTGGTGGGCGCTCGCGGCGCTGCGCACACTGGGGCTCGAGGTGGATGTGGCAGGCGAAACTGCCCGTATCGTTGGTGGCGGCGGGCGCTGGCCCGCGGGCGAGGCCGAGGTCTACATCGGCGCGGCCGGTACCCTGGGTCGCTTCCTGCCGCCGGCGCTGGCCGCCGCGCCTGCTGGCCGTTTTCGAGTGCGCGCCAGCCAGCGGATGAGCCAGCGTCCCATCGCCCCACTGGTCGATGCGCTGCGCGCCCTGGGCGGCCGCGTGGACTATGGCGGCGAGGAGGGGCGCTTCCCCCTCGTCGTCCACGGCGCTGGGCTTGATGGTGGCGAGGTGACGATCCCCGGAAACGTCTCCAGCCAGTTCACCAGCGGCGTGCTGCTGGCCGCACCCTACGCCCGCGGGCCGGTGGCGGTGCGGGTGGCGGGCGGGATGGTGCAACCGGCCTACGTACAAATCACCCTGGCGATGATGCGCGCCTTCGGCGCTGAGGTAGAGGGTAACGCAGAACTTTCGGAGATCTCCGTGATGCCCGGCCGCTACCGGGGACGGCGATTGGAACTGGAGGCCGACGCCTCGAGCGCCGCCTACTTTTTCGCCCTGGCCGCTGCTTCGGGCGGCGAGGTGACGGTGACCAACATCGGCTCGGCCACCCTGCAACCCGACCTGGGCTTCGTCCACGTACTTGAGCGCATGGGGGCGCATGTCAAGGCCACCCCACAGCGCACCACCGTGCGCGGCCCCGAAAAACTGCGCGGCGGCTTTACCGTAAGCCTGAAGGCGATGAGCGACCAGACCCCAACTCTGGCGGCACTGGCAGTGATGGCCGACGCCCCGGTAACGATCACCGAGGTGGCCCACGTGCGCCACCACGAATCCGACCGCATCGCCGCGATGGCCGCCGAGCTGGCCAAGCTCGGCATCCGCGCCGAAGAGCACCCCGACGGCCTTACCGTCTGGCCCGACCAGCCGCGTCCGGCCCGGCTCGACCCCCACGACGACCACCGCATCGCCATGAGCCTGGCGCTGCTGTCGCTCGCCGCCCCCGGGCTCGAGATCGCCAACCCCGGCACCACCTCCAAGACCTTCCCCGCTTACTGGGACTACCTAAGACGGCTGGGCTTCGGGGTGGAAACGTTGTAAGCTGAAAGGTCATGGAGCAGATCAACAACCAACCCGAACCGCAGTACTGGGAGAAGATGCGCCTGGTGGCCGACGTGCTGCGTGCCAGCGACGCCCCGGTGGTCATCATCGCCCACGAAGACCCGGACGGCGACGCGGTCGGCAGCACCCTGGGCCTGGCGCGAGCGCTGCGGCAGCTGGGTAAGGAGGTCTGGTGGATCGTCGAGCCGCCGCGCTTCTTGCGCTTTTTACCCCGCGACGACGAGTACCACGAACCCATCGAAGAGCTGCCCGACGACGCCATTTTGGTGGTGCTCGACTCCGGCGACCGCCACCGCGCCGTGGGCGCCCCGATAGAGGGGTTCGTGATCAACATCGACCACCACGGTTCCAACAGCCGCTTCGGCCAAATCCACATCGTCGACCCCACCAAAGCCGCCGCCGCCCAGATGGTCAAGGACCTGATCGACGCCCTCGAGGTGGAGTGGACCAGGGAGATCGCCACGCCGGTGCTCACCGGCCTGATCACCGATACCGGCAACTTTCGCTTTGGCAACACCACCCCCGAGGTGCTCGAGACCGCCGCCGAGCTGGTGGGCCACGGCGTCAAGCTGGCCGACCTCACCGACCGGCTGCAGTGGCGGCCGCCGCAGTACTTCAAGCTAATGGGAATGGTGCTCTCGACCGTGCAGTTCCACTTTGGCGGACTGGCCGTGAGCGCCCACGTCACCCGTCAGATGACCAAAGAAGCCGGAAGCGGCGAGGAGGACTCCGACGACTTCGTGGGTGTGATCCGTTACGCCGAGGGAAGCTACGTAGCCGTCTTTCTAAAGGAGCGCGAGGGTGGCACCAAGATATCGATCCGCAGCCGCGCCGGCGTGAGCGCCCAAAACATCGCGGTGGAGCTGGGCGGCGGCGGCCACGTTCCCGCCGCCGGAGCCGTATTGGAAGGTCTCTCCATCGAAGAAGCTTACCCGGTGGTGCTGGCGGCGGTGGAAAAGGAACTCAAGCGCGCCGGGCTGCTGAGCTGAGCGCGCGCCGACGGCCCGCCATCGTTTTCGCGAGCGTCGGCCAGATCGCGGCCACCCGTGCGGCATGATCCCCGCGTCGGGGCCGGGGGCTGCCTGCCGAACCGCTACGGCTCCACGACAATGACACGCAGGTCGTTGAGGTTGTTATGGGTGGGGCCGGTGATAACCAGGTCGCCCAGCTCGGCGAAGAAGCCGTGGGTGTCGTCGCGGGCCAGGTAGGCGCGCAGATCGAGGCGCAACCCGGCGGCGCGGGCCAGGGTGTCGGGCCGCATGACCGCGCCGGCAGCATCAGAGTTCCCATCGATACCGTCCGAATCAGCGGCCAGCGCCCACACGCCCTCCGGGCCCAAAAAGTAAGCCAGCCAGGCGAGGAAGGCCTGGTTGCGCCCGCCCCGGCCCTCGCCGCGGACGGTGACCGCCGCTTCGCCGCCGCTGACGAGGATGAACGGCGGGCGGTAGGGAAAACCGCGCGCCCGCGACGACTGCACGAGTGCAGCGTGGAAACGCGCGAGCTCGCGCGCCTCGCCCTCGAAGCGATCGGAGAGAACGTACGCCGCCCAGCCCTCTTCGCGCCAGAAACCGGCGGCGGCCTCGAGCAAGTCGGCGTTCGCCAGCAGGACGCGGTTGGTCACCCGCACAAACAGCGGGTCGCCGGGCTTGGGGGTATCGAGCAGCTCGCCGGCGGCACCCCGCTCCAGGTGGACGCGGGCGGCGGGCGCGGTGATGCGGTAGCGCTCGAGCACCGCCAGGGCGTCCGCGAAGGTCGTGGGGTCGGGGGCCGTGGGCCCCGAAGCGACGGTGCTGACGTCGTCGCCGGGCACGTCGGAGACTAGCAACGCCGTCACCCGCGCCCGGGTGGCCTGGGCCAGCCGTCCGCCCTTGATGCGCGAGAGGTGTTTGCGCACCGCGTTCATCTCGGAAATGGTCGCACCCGAGGCCAGCAGGGCGCGGTTCAGCGCTTGCAGTTCCTCCAGCTCGAGCCCCCAAGGGGCGCACCACAGCGCGCTGCCCCCGCCGGAGACGAGCACGAGCAGGTGGTCTTCGGGCCCGAGGGCGCGGGCAAACTCGAGCGCCCCCTCCGCGGCCCGGACGCTCGCCTCGTCGGGGACGGGGTGGCCCGCCTCCACGAGCTCGTAGTGCCCGAGCGGCACCCCGTGGCCGTAGCGGGTGACGCCGAAGCCGGGCAGGCGCAGCCCCGCGTCCTCGAGCCCCGCCAGCATCGGCCCGGCCGCCTTGCCCACGGCCAGCACCGCGGTTGGCAGCTCGAACGCCTGAACCGCCTCGCGCACGGCGCGCCGCGGGTCGGTACGCTCGAGCGCGCGGGCGAACGCCGCCTTTAGCTTTTCGTGCATCGCAGCCTCCGAACTTGACAAGGGCGCACCTCCCCGTTTAGCTTACAGGTACGGACATTGTAAACGCTTACACAACCGATTCATTCTTACGCCGAACTATGTAAGCGCTTACACGAGCGAGGAAAGGGGCAGAATTGCGCAAACGGGTCACCATCTACGAGGTGGCGGACGCGGCCGGGGTCTCGGTGGCCACGGTCTCACGCGCGCTCAACGGCGGCCGCGTCGCTCCGCAAACGCGGGCGCGGGTGCTGCGCGTCGCCGAGGAGCTGGGCTTCTCCCCCAGCCCGGCGGCGCGGGTGCTGGCCACGGGCAAGAGCCGCGCCATCGGCGTGGTCATTCCCGACGCCACCGGCCCCCTCTACGGCCGCATGCTCCGCGGCATCGGGCTCGAGCTGGCCCAGGCGGGCTACACCTACCTGGTCGAGAGCTCCGAGCGCGACCCCGGGCGCGAGGCGCGAGTGTTGCGCGACCTCTCCGCCCGCGACGTCGAGGCGCTGGTGCTGATCGGCTCGGGCCTCGGCTCCGAAGCGCTCGCGGAGATGCGCCGCGAGCTGCCCGAGCTCGTGCTGGTGGAGCGCGAGGGGGCGGCGCTGGAAGCGCCGATGATCACCATCGACAACGTGGCCGCGGGCGAGCGGGCCACGCGCCACCTGATCGAACACGGCCACACCCGCATCGCCCACGTCGCCGGCCCCCGCCGGGCCGGCCGCGAACGGCTCGAGGGCTGGCGGCGGGCCCTGGCCACCGCCGGGCTCGAGCCCGGTCCGGTGGTCGAGGGCGGCTTCACCGAAGCCGGCGGCTACCGCGCCGCCGTGGAGCTGGCCGCCATGGGCGGGTTTACCGCCGTCTTCGTCGCCAGCGACCGCATGGCCCTGGGGGCCTACCGCGCCTTCCGCGAGGCGGGCCTGCGCGTGGGCGAGGACGTGAGCGTGATCGGGTTCGACGGGCTCGAGTTCGGCGCCTACCTCGACCCGCCGCTCGCGACGCTGCGCCAGCCGGCGCAGCAGCTGGGCCAGGCCGCCGCGCGCGCGGCGCTGGCCGTACTCCGGGGCGAGCACCCCGAAAACGTGGTGCTGTCGTGCGAGATCGTACCTCGCGCGTCGGTAAGGAAGATTGGAGGAGGTGGCTTATGAGAAGAGCCTGGATGGTGCTGTGGATCCTGGCCCTGGGATCGCTCGGGCTGGCGCAGAGCCTGGTCTGGTGGACCACGGAAAACCAGCCCAAGCGCATGGAGGTACAGCGGCAGATCGCCGCCGAGTTCGAGACCGAGACCGGGATCAAGGTGGAGGTCGTGCCCGTCGAGGAAAACCAGCTGGCCGAGCGCATTACCGCGGCCTTCGCCGCGGGGCAGCTGCCCGACGTCATCTTCCACCCACTCGACTACACCGTGGGCTGGGCCGCCCAGGGCATCCTCGACATCGACGCGGCCACCGAGGTCGTCAAGGAGCTGGGCGAAAAGACCTTCGCCAAGGGGGCGCTCGAGCTGGCGAGCTACGAGGGCAACTACACCGCGGTGCCCACCGACGGCTGGACCCAGCTGATCGTCTACCGCAAGGACCTCTTCAAGCAGAAGAGCCTGGCCCCGCCCAAGACCTACGCCTCGGTCCTGGCCGGCATCGAGGCTTTCCACAACCCGCCCGAGATGTACGGGTTCGTGGCGGCGACCGACCCCAGCCAGACCTACTTCCAGCAGGTCTTCGAGCACATCGCGCTGGCCAACGGCGTGCGCCTGGTGGACGAGCAGGGCAACGTCACCCTGAACACCCCGGCGATGATCCACACCTTGCAGTTCTACAAGAAGCTGGCCGAGGTCTCGCCGCCGGGCAACCTCTACTGGAAGCAGTCGCGTGAGCTTTACCTGGCGGGCAAGGCGCTCCAGATCGTCTGGTCGCCCTTCATCCTCGACGAGCTGGCGGGCCTGCGCGACTCGGTTCCGGTGACCGCCTTCGGCAACCCGACCTCGGACGAGCTCGCGCGCCGCACCGGCTTCGTGGCCAAGCTCGCCGGCCCCGACAACCCCGCCGGCGCCAGCTATGCCCAGATCAGCTACATGGGCATCACCGTGGACGCCGACACTGAAAACGCCAAGAAGTTCGTCAAGTTCCTGCTCTCCGACGCCTACCTCGAGTGGCTCTCGGTGGCGCCCGAGGGCAAGTTCCCGGTGCGCTACGGGACGCCCGACGACCCCAAGAAGTTCGTCAACGGCTGGGCTAAGCTGCCGGTGGGCGTCGACCGCAAGCGCCCGCTCGGCGACATCTACCCGCCCGAGGTGATCGACACCATTCTGGCCGGGCTCGAGGTCGCCGACCGCTGGGGTTTCCGCGCCGGCCAGGGCGAGCTGGTGAGCAAGCTTTACGGCGAGAAGACGATCCCCAAGATCGTGCGGCGCTACCTCGACGGCGAGCTGACCGCCGAGCAGGCGGCCGCGGAGATGCAAAAAGCGGTCGAGACCCTCAAGTAGACCTTCCTTCAGGCCGGGGCGCAGACGCCCCGGCCCGCCCTAGGGGGTACGATGCCGCGAGGTCTCAAAGCCCGCGAATCCCGGCTGGCCTTCTGGATGCTGCTGCCCACCTTCAGCATCGTCATCGCCATCGTCATCCTGCCGGTCGTCGCCAACTTCTGGATCGCCTTCAAGCCCATCCAGCTGGGCGACCTGCGGCCGCCCAAGCCCGCGGTGCGCGAGTCGGTGCGCGCGCAGCCCAAAGCCGCAGGCGAGGTGCTGGAGGTGCGCTACCGCGTCCAGAACCGCACCGACAACCCCATCACCTGGGTGCGAATCGAGGACGCGCTGGCCCCGGGCCTCACCCCCGCCGAGCTGCCTGAGGTCTGCCGGGTGCAAAACGCCAGGATCTTCTGCGAGCTGCCGGAGGGGCTCGAGCCCAAACAGACCGTCAACCTGACCCTCCGCTTCACCGCCGGCCCCGCCTACTTCGAAGCCGGCGCTCCCTACCCGCGCGACACCCGGCCGGTGGTGGAAAGCAAGGCGCCCAACCCCATCCTGGCGCGCCCCTTCACCCTCGACAACTTTCGCGCCGTCCTCACCGACCCCGACTTCTGGCCCATGCTGAAGGTGACGCTGGCCTACACCATCTTCGGCACCCTGCTCTCGATCCTGCTGGGCCTCATCGCCGCCCAGCTGCTCTCGCCACCCTTCGCCGGCCGCCAGGTATTGCGCGGACTATTCCTGTTTCCCTACGTGGCTCCGGTGATCGCGGTGGCCTTCACCTGGGTCTTCCTGCTCGACCCCTTCGCCGGCACCATCAACGCCCTTTTATTAAAATACGGGTTCGTTCATGACCCGATCCCCTTCTTATCGCAAAGGTACTGGCCGGTGCACTTCTTCGGGATGACGATCCAGGTGCCGCTGGCGCTCACGATGGTGATCCTCTTCGAGGGCTGGCGCTACTTTCCCTTCGCCTTCCTCTTCATCCTCGCCCGCCTGCAGGCCATCCCCAGCGAGATCTACGAGGCGGCGCGGGTGGACGGCGCGGGCATCTGGGCTACCTTCCGCTACGTCACCCTGCCGCAGGTGGTAGGCATCCTCGCCACCCTCTTTTTGCTGCGCTTCATCTGGACGTTCAACAAGTTTGACGACATCTTTCTGCTCACCGGCGGTGCGGCGGGCACCGAAACGATCACGATCAAGGTCTACGACTACGCCTTCGCCCGGGCCAACCTGGGCCAGGGCGCGGCCCAGGCGGTAATTCTCTTCGCCATCCTGGCGCTCTTCCTGGTCGTCTACTTCCGTTACGCGCCCAAGGGGGAGGTCTGAGGTGGGTGCGGCCGTCGCTCTGGTCGTAGGCGTTGCCTCGGCACTCGCCAGCCTGGGCAGCACCTCGCTGCTCATCGTGCTCTGGGGCGGGGTCAAGACCGCCTTCCCCCTGGACGCGGCGCTCGTGCTGGGGCTGGCGCTGGGCGCGCTCGCCTGGCTACTGGCGCGACGCGGGCAGCTGGGACCACTGCCCATGACGCTCGCCGGCGCCGGGCTCACCCTCGCCTGGACGCTGGCTGCGGGCGGCGACCCCTATCAGCTGGGCCTGGGGGCCCTGTGGAGCCTGCTCGCCCCGCTGGCCGCAGGCGGCCTGGCGGGGCTCGCCACGGCCTACGGCCTGCGCGAGGTGCGGCTCGACCACCCCGACGGCGAGGTCTGGGAGCTGGTCGGCTTGCACCTGCTCCGCGGCGCGGCCTTTTTGGTCTTCGTCTTCATGGTCGTCTTCCCCTTCTGGGCGATGATCGCGGCTTCGCTCAAGCCCCGGGCCGGGTTCCTGGCCGACCCCGCCAACCTAGGCCTGCCGCTGCACGTGTTCTCCGAAGGCTTCTGGCCCGGTCTGCAAAAGATGTTCGTGGGCTACCGCGAGGTGCTCGTCACCTTCCACTTTCTGCGCTACATCGGCAACACCGCCTTCGTGGCCACGAGCACCACGGTCATCACCCTGGCGCTGGCGGTGCTGGGGGCCTACGCGGTGGCGCGGCTCGAGTTCCGCGGACGGGCGGTCATGGAACGGGCCATCCTGCTCACCTACATGTTCCCCGCGATCGTGCTGGCCATCCCGCTCTACACCGTCTTCACCCAGCTGGGGCTGCGCGACAACCTATTCGGCCTGATCGTGGTCTACCTGGCGCAAACGCTGCCGGTGGCGCTGTACATGCTGCGCAGCTACTTCGAGACCATCCCCGCGAGCCTCGAGGAAGCGGGGCTAATCGACGGCTGCAGCCGCTTCGAGGTAATCTGGCGCATCACCCTGCCGCTGGCGCTGCCGGCGCTGGCCTCGGTGGGGCTCTACGTCTTCATGATCGCCTGGAACGAGTTCCTCTTCGCCTTCATGTTCCTCGACACCCCCGAGCTCTTCACCCTCTCGCGCGGGATGGTGGGGCTCAACAGCCAGGAGGTGCCGCGGCAGTTCCTGATGGCCGGGGCGGTGATCGTGACCGTACCCATCATGGTGCTCTTCTTCTGGTTCGAGAAGTACCTGGTGGGCGGCCTGACCGCGGGAGGGGTGAAGGGCTGAGGTGCGCGTCGTCATGGCGTCCACCCGCCTCGCCGGTACCGACGGGGTGAGCCTGGAGGCGGCCAAGATGCGCGAAGTGCTCAGGGCGGCGGGGCACGAGGTCTGGTACCTGGCGGGCGAGCTCGGGCCCGACGAAGAGCAGGGCGTGCTCGTGCCTGAGATGCACTTCGCCCCACCGGAGGTGCGCGCGCTCACCAAGCGCGCCTTCGCCGGCGAAGGGCGGGACCCGCGGCTGATCCAGGAGATCGAGGAGGCGGGGGTACGGCTCGCCGCCCGGCTCGAGCCCGCGTTCGAGGAGCTGAACCCCGACCTGCTGGTGGTGCAGAACGCCTGGGCCATCCCCATGCAGCTGCCGCTGGCGGTGGCGCTGTGGCGGCTGGTGCAGCGGCGGCGCTTGCCGGCGGTGAGCCACAACCACGACTACCCCTGGGAACGCCCGCGCTTCGCGCGCAGCCACGTGCGGCCGCTGCTGGAACGCTACTTCCCCCCCGACCATGCGGTGGTCCAGCTTTCCATTAATTCGATCGCGCAGCGCGAGCTCAAGACGCGCCGGGGTCTCGACTCGCTGCTCCTGCCCAACGTGATGGACTATGACCGCGCGCCGCCGAGTTTCGACGCTTTCAATGCCGACTTTCGCGAGACCCTGGGCATCCGGCCCGATCAGCTGTTATTGCTCCAGCCCACCCGCGTCGTTCCCCGCAAGCGCATCGAGCTGGCCGTGGACCTGGCCGCGGCGCTGGCGGCCAGGGACCCAGTGCTGCTCGTTAGCCACGCCGCGGGCGACGAGGGGCAGGACTACCGCCGCGGCCTGGAGACCTACGCCCACGAGCGCGGGGTGGACCTGCGCTTCGCGAGCGAGTACGTGGCCCGGCGCCGGCGCTTTTCCGGCCAGCACAAGGTCTACAGTCTTTGGGACGCCTACCTGCACGCCAACTTCGTGACCTACCCCAGCCGCTACGAGGGGTTCGGCAACGCCATGCTCGAGACTGTCTGGATGAACAAGCCGCTGCTGATCGGGCGCTACCCCGTCTACCTGAGCGACATCCGCCCCAAGGGATTCCGCTTCGTAGAGGTGGAAGACCGCATCATCCCCGAGGTGGTCGCCGGAGTGGCCCGGCTGCTCGACGATGCCGAGCTGCGCCAGCGGGTGGTGGAGCACAACCGCGCGCTGGCGCGCCGGCACTTCGGCTACGACACACTGCGCAAGGTGACGCGCGCCGCGGTGGAGCAGGCGCGGACGCGCGCGAAGGAGGCACGGTGGCCCGGCTAGCCGAACACCTCGCCTTCCTCTATGGCCCCGCGGCCGCGGAGCGCTGGGCGCCCGTCTTCGCGGAGCGCATCGAGCGCTTCGCCCGCGCGCACCCCGAACTGGCGCGCAGGCCGCGGGCGCTCGCCACCACCCCAGCTGAGGTCTGGCTCATCACCTACGGCGACCAGGTCACCCGCGAGGGCGAGGCCCCCCTGGCCACGCTGGCACGCTTCATGGACCGCTGGCTCGCCCCCGCGTTCAGCGGCGTGCACCTGCTGCCCATCTACCCCTACTCCTCCGACGACGGCTTCTCGGTCATCGACTACCGTGCGGTGGATCCACACCTGGGCGGCTGGAACCACGTGCGCGCGCTGGCGGAGCGCTACGCGCTGATGCTGGACGCCGTGATCAACCACGCCTCGCAGGCGAGCGCCTGGTTCCAGGGTTTCCTGCGCTGCGAAGAACCCTACCGGCGCTACTTCCTGGTGCCCCCGGAGGACTGGGACACCAGCCGGGTCGTACGCCCGCGCACCACGCCGCTGCTCACCGAGTTCCAGACCGCCTGCGGGCCGAAGAGGGTCTGGACCACCTTCTCGGCCGACCAGGTGGACCTCAACTACCGCGAGCCCAAGGTGCTGCTCGAGGTGCTCGAGCTGCTGCTCTTCTACGCCGAATGCGGCGCCCGGCGGCTACGCCTCGATGCGATCGGCTTCGTCTGGAAAGAGCCGGGCACGACCTGCCTGAACCTGCCGCAAACCCACGAGGTCGTCCGGCTCTTCCGCACCGCGCTCGACGCTGCGGCCCCCGAGGTGGCGCTCGTCACCGAAACCAACGTGCCCCACGCCGAGAACGTGGCCTACTTCGGCAGCGGCGAGGACGAAGCCCAGCTCGTCTACAACTTCGCGCTGCCGCCGCTGGTGCTCCACGCCTTCGCCCGCGGCGACGCCCGCGCGCTTACGCGCTGGGCGGCGGGGCTCGAGCTCCCGGGGCCGAAGGCGGCCTTCCTCAACTTCCTGGCCAGCCACGACGGCATCGGTCTGCGGCCGGTGGAGGGGATCTTGCCGCCCGAGGAGGTAGCCTTCCTGGTCGAGCGCACCCTCGCACACGGTGGCGAGGTGAGCTACCGCGACACCCCCGCTGGCCCCGCACCCTACGAGCTCAACACCACCTGGTACGACGCCCTCAACCCGCCGGGAACCCCCGAGGCGCTGGGCGTGCGGCGGCTGCTCGCCAGCCACGCGATCATGCTGGCGCTCGCCGGCCTGCCCGCGGTCTACGTGCACGCCCTCTTCGGCACCCCCAACTGGCGCGAGGGCTACGCACGTAGCGGCGAGAAGCGCAAGCTCAACCGCCGCAAGTTCCGTGAGGCCGAGGTGGAGGGCTGGCTCGCGAACCCCGAATCGCGCCCGCGCCGCATCCTGGAGGGGCTGAAGGCGCGGCTGACCCTGCGCGCCGGCCACCCCGCCTTTCACCCGGCGGCGCCCCAGCGGGTGCTCGACCTGGGGGCGGGCCTCTTCGCCGTGGAGCGGGAAGCGGGGGCGGAACGGGCCCTGGTGCTGGTCAACGTCAGCGCTGCCGCCCAGCGGGCGGCCGTGGGTCCGGGCTGGCGCGACCTGCGCACGGGTGCGCCCGTAGGGGACGAGGTGGTGCTCGAGCCCTACGCCGACCACTGGCTGACGTGGGGCAAGGCCTGACCGTCCGCGCTTCCTCCCGATCCGGTCCGGGGCCCGTCCCGGACTTGATCCGGGAACTCATAGGTGCCGCGCGACCATAGCGACGGTTGCGCGCGCCTCGAGGTTCCGGATCGCGCAGGTCTTACGACCTGCTCGCCCGGAACGACGACCGCTCTTTTTGGCCCGTGTATTCCCTTCTTCCAACCAGCACGCAGGACGGGCGCCCGAGGCACGGAACCGCAAGCTTATCGCACGACCCCGCCAGACCCTCGTCACCCCGGACGAGCGCGGCGGGATCCAGGGCCCCGGAGTGCCGCCGGCCCCACGCGAGAGCCGGAGCTGGCGGTCGATCGGATCCGGAGGCGTTCGGAACTTCAAGTGCGCGTGCGGGGTTCCGGGCCTGTCCCGGACTTGATCCGGGATCGCGCGGACCTGCGGCCCCGCTTGTCCGGAACGACGAACCCCTTCGTTAACCCGTAGGCCCCCTTCTCCCGATCGTCACCCCGGACGAGCACAGCGAGATCCGGGGTCCCAGGGGTGCCGCTTATCCAAGACCTTCGGCAGGTTCGGTACACGCAGCGAGCTTCCGGGCTTGCCCCGGGCCTGATCCGGGGCCTGTCCCGGACATGATCCGGGAGCTCGTGGCCGTCGCTGACCGTACGAGCGTTGAGGTTGGAGGCACAGCGGCCTCCAAACGTTCGATCCCTTGGATGCAAGCGATGTTCCGGACCGCGCAGGCCTTGCGACCTGCTCGTCCGGAACGACGGGGTTTACAACCTGCACCGAATTGCTTTTTCGTTGCCCCGGCAAACCTGCGAAGCAAGCAGGTGCGGGGGTTTGCATGGTCCAACCGATCCTTCGTCACCCCGGACGAGCGTAGCGAGATCCAGGGTCTCGCGGTCGTTGCGCCGTCGGACATGGCGATGGTGGCATGGGCTGCGAGGTTCCGGACCTGTATCGTTACCTGATCCGGGCCTGCCCCGGACGCGATCCAGGCCTGCTCCGGACCTGATCCGGGATCTCAAACACCGCGCAACTTAGGGTGCAGCCGGGGGGCATTGGGCAGGTTCGGCGCCGCCCGGCCTGCTCCGCGTTCATCTACCGGCGCCGCAGCCAGGGCGGCAGCGGCAACCAGTCGTCGTAGGTCGCCACCAACTCGAGGCTCGGACCTTCCACGCCCTGGACAATGCGGAAGATCTTTCGCTCTTCCAGATCGTACACGCGGGTGTCCGCTTCGCTGGGACCAAGCTCGGCATAGTAGGTTCTTCCTAGGT
>Ga0256833_1001163_pt1 | contig 19690 bp, 17 predicted proteins | sample 356284metaG_FD_190535 | JGI IMG/M metagenome (GOLD analysis project Ga0256833, IMG submission 190535) | Hydrothermal vent microbial communities from Mid Atlantic Ridge, Atlantic Ocean - 356-284 | ecosystem: Environmental > Aquatic > Marine > Hydrothermal vents | place: Atlantic Ocean: Mid... | reverse complement strand
CGGTGAGCTCGTGAAGAGGTTCACCAACGCCGGGCTGAGAGTGTACGCCAGCAGGGACTGGCACCCGCCGAACCACATGAGCTTCAAAGAGAGGGGAGGGCCGTGGCCACCCCACTGCGTGAGGGGAACCAAGGGGGCGGAGTTCCACCCAGCGACGGGGCTGCCGGGTAATGCCGTAATCATAAGTAAGGCAACCGAGCCCGACAAGGAGGCGTACTCGGCCTTCGACGGCACAGAGCTCCACTACCTCCTCAGCAAGGCCGGGATAAGGAGGGTCTTCGTGGTTGGTGTAGCAACGGACTACTGCGTCAGGGCTACGGTGCTGGACGCACTCGCCCTGGGCTACGAGGCAGTCGTTTTGGTCGACCTAATCCGTGGGGTGACAGAGGAGGGGGCGGAGAAGGCCCTCAAGGAGATGCTCCGCGAGGGGGCCATTCTCGCCACGACCGATGAGGTGGAGCTTCCTTGAGGGCCCTCCGCCTCCCCGACCACCTCAGGCCGAGGCTGGCCAGACCCACGTTCGGGGAGTTATTTGAGGGGAGCGAGCCCTTCACAACAGCGAAGCGGGTTACTGCTTACCTGAGGGAGTGCGGCAGGGTAATCGGTGTCGGCGACGTGATATGCCAGACCCTAGAGGTTGTTGGAGAGGTTCCCCACGTCTGCATCATAGACGGGAGGACGAGAAGGAGGTTCAGCGGCTACTGGGTCAGTGAGGAGAACTTCGACAAGGTCGTTAAGGTAAGGAACCCGCGCTCACACATAACTGAGGAGGCCTACGAAGCCATCAAGGAGGCGGTAAAGGCTGCGGGGAAGGGGGAGAGGACCTTGATCCTGGTGGACGGAGAGGAGGACCTCCTGGCCCTCCCAGCATTCGCTGAGGCACCGAACGGTTACTGCGTCGTCTTCGGCGTCCCCGGCAAGGGCGTTATGGTCATAGAGGTCAGTGACGAGGTCAGGGAGTTAGCCAAGGAAATCCTTGCTGGGTTCGAGGAGGTGGTTATCTAGCAGCTTTAGCGATACAGAAAAGACTGCTCAGACCTTCCTAACCACGTACCCAGCGCCGAAGCCCGCTAGTGCCGCGGCAATTATGGCCACAACCGTCACAATCGGCGGTCTAGACACGGTGGGCGTCGGGGACGTCGTTGTGGTCATAATCGCCGCCGGCGTTTCCGTGCTAGTCGGTGTTGTCGTCTGGGATGAGGTGCTACCGACCGGGATCATTGATGTGTAGGCGACAGTGTTGATCACTGCCAGGTCATAGAACGCTATCGCATCGCCGTAACGCCCTGCCTCAAACATCCCGTCACCCCTCTGTATGTACGCAACCGTGACCGCTGGCTCTATACCCCTTTCCTCAGAGGCGCTCACCGCCCTGAGGGCCATGACCTTGAGGGCGTCAGCGACGCCCTTAGGGTCTATCGAGAACGCCTGATTAACAGCCGCTGACAACCTCGCCGAGGCTAGGAGTGCTGCACCGAGGGATGCGTAAGGGTCCTTGTCGGCGAGGGTCTTCGCCTCATCGACGTACGTCCAGACACTGGTCAGTGACTGCTCTGTCAAGGACTCGACGTAGGACGCTACTGACTCGGCGAAGTACGCCATGAGGAAGGCCGTGGTCTTCAGCGCCGCGACGGGGATGAACTTCCCGGAGGCGTTGATGGCGTCCAGCATGTCCATCCAGTCGATCGCCGACCTAGCCCTCCACTTGATGTAGACGAGGTCAGGCACGCTCGGGTTCTCCTCTGCCTGCGCCAGGCTGGCATTGGCCTCAACAACCCTCCTGCCGACCTCTGCCAGCACGGTGACGTAGGAAGCGTCGGCCCCGCTTGCGAACCTATCCTTGACCAGGGACTCGTACTTGCTCACAGCCTCATCAACTGCGGATTTGGCTTCCGAGAGGAGGTCGTTTATTGTTGCCTGACCAGCGACTATCTTACCGACCCAGACAGCCTCATCAGCATATATTGTAGCAGCGAAGTAATCCGATGCCGCGCTGTAGTAGTCCCCTTCATCGAGTGACTGATTCCCGTGGGCTGCGTAGTCGGCAGCCTGCCGGAGCAGATCAAGCATCTGGGCCTTGTAGGCGTCGCTCACCTGGTTCATGAGCGCCTCAGCCTCCTTAACGAGGTCGCTGTACTGCTTCATCGAGTCCTCCGCCCAGGAACGCATGACTGACTTAACGCTCTCCGGAAGCTCAACGGATATGTTTATCGGGGGCTCCCTAACCTTTACGCCGAAGTACCTGAGGACATCATAGATCGTTGACGCCTCAACAACCTTCACGCCGAGGGACTGGCCCTCCTGCACCACATCAACCACCTGACCAGTAGCCAGCGACTGAGCCCTTGTCTGGCCAAGCGGCACAATCATGAGCTTCGCCCCAACCTCAGCAGCGGCGTGCACCTTCTCAGGTATGCCGCCGACAGGCCCGATCAGGCCGTCAGGCATTATCATGCCAGTGACCACTACCGAGGTGTTGAGGGGCTCGTCGAGGAGGGCAGCGGTGAGGGCAACGCACATCGCCGCACCCGCTGATGGGCCGCCAACTATCGTGCTGTTCGACACTATCTCGACGTAGTAGTCGTAGTCGAAGTAGTTCACCCCCGCAACGAAGGCCGCGACCAGCGCCGCTATCCTCGCCGACGCCTGCATATCGAGCTCCGAGAGGGGTTCGGCAGACACAAATACCTTGCCTGTGCCGGGCCCCACCCTAACTACCAGCTCCGAAGGCACACCGAAGTACTTACCCCCCGCCTCACCAACTGCCAGTATGTAGAGCCTCCTCTCAACGAACCCCGTTCCTTGGGATGTGGCAACAAGCGCTGAGGCCATAGAGATGGTGATAAGTACTATAAGACCCGCCGGAACGGCCCTGGAGAGGCTCACCGCACGCACGTTACCACCCGAGGAGTACTTATTGGGCCGCGAAAATACGCTTTAACAAGGGAATGAAGAGAAATGAAGGAGATTCGGCCAACAGTGATCGTCGATCACCTCGAGCCCTGCCTAACGCCGTGGCTCCTTAAGGAGTACGAGTTCGTATCATCGGTTGTGGGACCCGATCGACTACTCTTCACGAACGTGCCCCCAGCACACGCTGAAACACTATCCAGGTACGGGAGTATCAGTGAGAAAAGGGTTTGGGAGGTCGCCCACCAAGGAACCGACGTGATAATCCTTGACCCGATGGCTGAGGAGGTGCTGAGGCCTGAGGAGGCTGCGGCGGCTGAGTACGTCGTGATCGGGGGTATCATGGGGGACCACCCGCCCAAGAATAGGACTTGGGCGGAGATCACGTCTAGGATGCCGTGGGCTAAGGCGAGGAACATAGGTAAGGGGCAGCTGACCATAGCCGGGGCCGCGTACGTCCTCATAAGAATTGTGAGGGGGGCGAGGCTGGAGGAGCTGGACATTCGTGAGGGCCTGATAATAGAGGTGGACATGCCCGGCGGCCTAACGCTCGAGGTCGAGTTGCCGTACGTCTTCCCATATGAGGGAGGCGAGCCGGTGCTCCCGGAAGGCTACGCTGATGTGGTGGCGAGGAAGACCATATACTACGAGAGGGACCCCTGCATTGGGTAGGACCCCGAGGATACAGGGAAGGGATTTCGTGAGGATAGGGGACGACGTTGAGGCCCCGTTGATGGGGTCGATAGCGTTCGGCGTAATCGACAGGGGCACGAACATAATCCAGGTTAGGCCCGTTAGCTACTGCATACTCAACTGCATATTCTGCTCAACAGACGCCGGTCCGCGCTCCAGGTGGAGGTGGGCGGAGTACCGGGTCGCGAAGGACGCTCTGGTGGAAGCACTGAGGGAGATCGCTAGGTTCAAGGGAGGGAAGGGACTGGAGGCACACATAGACACCGTGGGCGACCCCCTGCTCTACGACAAGCTACCTGAGCTTGTCCAGGAGATAAAGGACATACCCGGCTACGAGGTCGTCAGCCTCCAGACGCATGGACCAACACTTACCTACAGACTCGCCGACGAACTCGCAGCAGCGGGCCTCGACAGAATAAACCTCAGCATAGATACTCTAGACCCCGAGAAGGCGAGGCTGCTACAGGGAGCTCCCTACTACGACGTGCGGAGGGTGGCGGAGGTCGCCGAGTACACTCTCAGGTCAACGAGTCTCGACATCACCCTAGCCCCGCTCCTCCTACCCGGCTACAACGACGAGGACATACCGAAGATCGTCGAGTGGGGGAAGAAGATCGGGGTCGGGAAGAGGTCCCCGGGTTACGGGATCCAGCTCTACCTTAGGCACAGACACGGAAGACACCCTCCCGGGGTGAGGAGGATGAGGTGGTCAACATTCTACCGCCTCCTGAAGAAGTGGGAGAGGGGGTATGGGGTGAAGCTTGTTCTCAGGGAGGAGGACTTCGGGATAAGGAAGATGCGCATGACCCCAATACCGTACAAGGTCGGTGAGAAGGTTCGGGTGCAGATAGTAGCGAGGGGTTGGCTGAGGGGTGAGTGGCTCGCGGTCCCACTCCGGGGGCCGCCCAGGACGATCACGGTCATCGACGAGGCAGGTGAGCTGGGCCCTGGTCAGAGGTTAAGTGTTAGGGTGATAAAGAATAAACACAACATATACCTTGCTAGGCCAGCCTAGCACCCCCTCCTCTCCGCTGAAGCCCTCCTCAGCCTGTTCATCACAGCCAGCCCTATCCCCTCCTCCGGGAACCCCTCAGCAACGATGACGTCCCCAGGGAGGGCGTCGGCGATCCTCAACGCCTTGAAGAGGTTCTTAGCCACCTCGAACAGGCTCCCCCTGCTCCCGAGCACTATTACCCGCCCAGTGATCGCCGGAGCAACCTCCTCACTGGCTACGACCACGGGCTCCCTTCCGCTAGCCCTCAGCTCCTCCACAACCCTAGCCACACACATAGCGCACTCGTGGGGCGGGAGCCCCCCGCACTCAACGAGCACGACGGGCTTGGACGGGGCGTAGTGCCTGTGCTTTAGGCCTGGGGAGCGTGCCACATCCGGGGCCCCGAGACCCCTAGCGTAGGGAGGAACACGCACCTCCCTTCCCAACAACTTAACCAGGTCCTCGACGGCGACTGGGCCCGGCCGAAGGAGCGTGGGGGGATCCGTCGTTAGGTCAATGACCGTTGACTCCACCCCGAGGAAGGTCTCACCAGCATCGATTATCAGGTCGACCCTGTCACCCAGGTCCTCGAGCACATGCTGCGCCGTCGTGGGTGATGGCCTTCCGGAGAGGTTGGCTGACGGGGCAGCAACGGGCTCCCCCAACTCCCTAATCATACCTAGGGCAACAGGGTGCGCTGGGGCCCTCACAGCCACTGTATCAAGGCCAGCTGTTACTTCATCGGGCACCCTGCGCGACTTAGGCAGCACCACGGTCACGGGACCCGGCCAGACCCTCTCAAGGAACGCCCTCGCCCACTCAGGTATCTCGAGGAATACCTCCTCAGCCATCTCGACTGAGTCCACATGCACTATGAGAGGATTATCCGAGGGCCTGCCCTTGACCCCAAACACCCTCCTAACCGCCGCGGGGTCATATGCCCTCGCCCCCAGGCCATAGACCGTCTCCGTTGGGAACGCCACGAGCCCGCCCGACCTCAGCACCCTCGCCGCTTCCGCCAGTACCGAGGGGTCAGGCCTTATCGGGTCAGTCTTCAGAACCCTCACACCCACACCCAAGCATAGAATGAGTGAAGCAACCTAATTAGGGGTGGCACGACCCAGGAAACGGGATGATGTGACGCATCCTTGCTGAGGCTTGATGAGTTCGAATCCCCCTGACCATCAGCACACCTTCCTCGAGTCAACGACGAAGACCCACTTCCTCGGGGCGTAGTCTATGACGTCCCTCACACCAACAGGTTCGAGACCCCTCCGAGATACGGCGCTCACTGCCTCCTCCGGCGAGGTGGCGACGACGTAGACATGGGCCCAGCCGCCACACCTGAGCTTGGGGAGGACGCCCGGAACAAACTCGGTAGCGTGATGAGGCAGGTTCATTATCACCCTATCCAGCACGCCGTCGCCGACCACTGAAAGGAAGTCCCTCGCATCACCCGAGACAGCCGCCACTCGCCCAACGAGCCTGTTCATTGTGAGCGATCTCAAGAGGCAGGAGATAGCCCAGGGGTTTATGTCTACGGCAAAGACTAGTGCCCTCCTCAACCTAGCGATGTGGAGGGCGAAGGGGCCCACACCCGCAAACAGGTCAGCGACGACCTCCCCATCCCTCACGAGCCCTGCCACCCTACGGTGCTCTTCCCCGAGCCCCGGGTTGAAGTAAGCTCTCGCCACATCAACGAATATCCTCACCCCGTACTCCCTATGCACGGTCTCCGACCTCCTCTCGCCCCCAAGGTGAACGAGCCTCGGCACCCTCCACTCCCCCTCAACGCCCAGCGATGCATAGACAACCCGAACGTTCTTCACGACCCTCATGATCGCCTCTGCGACCGCCTTACCGAACGGCAGATGCTCCTCACCGAGTCTTATGATCGCTATGTCGCCGACAACGTCATAGGACCTGGGTAAGGAAGCGTGCACCTCATCTGGTAGGGCCCCCTTAAGTAAGTCCTTGTACGTCTTGCCCCTCTCACTAACCTCAAAATCATCCTCGCAGACCTCGCCCCCAACGAGCTCCGCGGCCCTAGCCGGGTCCTCCACAGGTATAAGGAGCCTCCCGCCGACCCTCCTGGGTATGAGGCCCTTCCTCAGGAGGCCCTCCTCTTTGAGCTTCCTCAGCGCTTCATTAGCACCTCTCAGCTCCACGCCGACGCAGGTTGACCTCATGAGGGGCCCTGCTTTAAATCCTTACCAGGAATTTAAGGTGGGTATGCCGCCCCGATGAAGCTCGGTGTTGTGCCGAAGTTCAGCAGCCCCGACGCCCTGCGGCTGGCGGAGAAGATACTGAGGTACTCGGAGTCAAAGGGTATGGAGGCGTACCTCGACTGGAGGGCCTCCAAGCTGATCAAGTGGGTGAGGAGGTTCTCGATCGGGAGGGACGAGGTCGACTTCATCGTCGTGGTCGGCGGGGACGGCACCATACTCGACACCCTCCACAAGCTCGGGGACAGAGAGACCCCGATAGCCACGATAAAGTACGGGAGGAGGGGTTTCCTGGCAGACGTCTCCCCCCTCGAGTACAGGACAGCGATAGACAGGCTCGCTGAGGGTAGGTACTTCGTTGAGAGATACATGAGGCTCGCCGCCGAGGTGAGGGGAGAGAAGCTGCCGTACGTCCTCAACGAGTTCGTCATAGCGCCGGAAGCCGCACACTATAAGGTCGTCAGGCTCAGGGTATACAGGCAGAATGAACTGATCTATTACCTTGTGGGCGACGGGGTCGTAGTATCGACACCGACGGGGTCGACGGCCTACAACCTCGCAGCCGGGGGCCCTGTGGTTGACCCGAGGATGGATGCCATCATCGTGACACCCCTCGCCCCCATAACCTTCTGCTCCCGCTCCGTGGTACTACCGCCGACGACCGAGGTACGCGTCGTCGTTAACCCGCCCGCCAACGCCGTCCTGATAGGGGACGGCGCCTTTTCCGTGAGGCTCCAGCCCGATGAGTCAGTGGTGTTCCGGAGAGCGCCGAGGCCAGCGATCTTCGTGAGGTTCTACATAAGCGAGTTCTTCGAGCGCCTGTTCCAGAGGTGCATGTAGTGCGCAGGGTATGCGTGGTGCTCGACGCCGCCGGCTTCTTCGCCGGCTACGCCTCCACAGCCCCCGACAGGGTGTACGCCCCTCCCTCTGTCCTGGCAGAAGTGAGGGATCAGAGGAGCAAGCAAATCACCGCATACGCGATAAGCGGGGGCAAGGTTGTCGTGATTGAGCCAGAACAGGGTGACGTAGAGGACGTACGCAGGATCGCAGCTACCACGGGGGACCTGGGCAGGCTCTCGCCAACGGACATCGACATACTAGCCGTAACCAGGAAACTCCTCCGCGAGGGTTGCAGGGTCATTGTCGTGACAGATGACAGGGCAGTGCAGAACGTGGCCCTCCACCTGGGGGCCGAGGTCGAGGGCGTGAAGAGGCCGCCGATGAGGAGGGCAAGAAAGTACGTGTATATCTGTCCAACATGCGGCTACAGGTCAGATAAGCCGGGCACGTGCCCCGTATGCGGGACAGAGCTAAGGAGGGTGAGGGGTTAAGCGCTGGTGGTGCGGGGGGTGGGATTCGAACCCACGCCGGCCTACGCCAACGGGTCTTGAGCCCGCCCCCTTAACCGCTCGGGCACCCCCGCCATAACCCTATAAGTGCTTGGGGAGATTAAACCTTCAACCCGGAAGTTGTGGCGGGCCCGCCGGGATTTGAACCCGGGACCACCGGCTTTCCACGCAGGAGCCCCAGGCTTAGGAGGCCGGCACTCTATCCTGGCTGAGCTACGGGCCCACCCGAAGGACTTAGGAGGATAGGGGTTTAAAGCTTTCCCCAGAAGCCGGGGGAAGCTCGAGAATGAATTATTACTAGTGGGCCCGCGGGGATTCGAACCCCGGACCTCCCGGTTATCAGCCGGGCGCTCCGCCAGGCTGAGCTACGGGCCCACCACTAAACCCCGTGGGCCCCCACTTTTAAGGATTACCCGAGGAAAGGTTTAATATCGAGGGTGAACCGAGCTTTTGGCGGCGGTCGTCTAGCCTGGTCTAGGACGCCGGCCTGCCACGCCGGAAATCCCGGGTTCAAATCCCGGCCGCCGCACCACTCACTTTTCCCGGAGCTCAGCAAGCACCTCATCCCATATCCTGCTGTACCTCGCCAGCCTCTCGTCAGCTACTATTGCCCTCAGCACTGACTCGTCCCGAACTAGCTCGATTAGGTAGGTCCTCTCACCCTCGGGTCTGTGGGTAGCCCTTATCCCTGGCTTCACCCTCACCAACCCCGCAGTCTCTAGCTCCCTCAGTGCCTCACCCACCTCAGACTACGTTGGCGGCTCCTCACCAAGCGTTCGGCGGAAGCCCTCGAGCTCCGCCCTAAGCTCCGGGAGCCATAGAGCCCCCATGCAGACGAGGAGAACCCTCAGTATATCACCCATAAGGAGGCCCTTGCCCTCACTCGGGGCCAGGAAACGGGTAACGTCCCTAATCAAGGTTATGCATCCACAGGATCCAGAGCTTCTACCCTAATACCTGTGAGGGTCAGAGCGGGACTACACTCATCACTCATCAGTGGGTCGAGGCTCGTCATCCACGAGCATGCTTGTGGTGCCCCGGCCGGGATTTGAACCCGGGTCACGGGCTCTCCCCACAGCCCCGCATAGCTGCTCGAAAGGCCCGCATACTTGGCCGGGCTATACTACCGGGGCACCCGAAAACGTGGGGTAACAAGGGGCTTTAAGGGTTTATGGCGCCGGGGGCGGGATTCGAACCCGCGTGCCCTTAACGGGCAGTGGGTGGCCCGCTGACTCTGGGGGGACTCGGGCCCACCCCCTTGACCGCTCGGGCACCCCGGCCCCAATAGGTGAGGATTTAGGGACTATAAAAACAGGTAACACGTGAGAAACGACATGTTTTATGTGGTCAAAAACGCCTTCGACGACGTCACACTGCTAGCGGGACGCCGCTCTCCTTACTCAGTTTTAGGAGGCTGTAGAGGCCGAACAGCAGCATCACCCAACCTATAGCGAAGAGTGCTATAGCGTACGCCTGTGGTATCTGGAAGTATGGTGCATTGGCGGTCACTATGTAGCCCAGGCCCATAGATGTCGAGACCCACAGTGCCTGGATAGCCGATGTCGCTATCCCTTTGACATCCTCACTGCTCTTGAGCTTAATCGAGATCGCGTAGATGACTGATGTGAACAGCACTATCCCGCCGAGGGTTAAGGTGAGGTAGTACCCCCTGTAGGTGATGTCCTTTATAAGTAGCCCTATCACCACAGTAATTGCTGCCAGAAGCAGCATGACGAGGACGTATGCGAGAGCTTTTCCTTTAATACTCCCATTAGCCATACCTATCACCTCAGAACCCGGTGCTTGACTCTACCCACTCCCCCACACCCCAGCTGATACCTAGCTTTTCCATGAGCACTATCAGCGCTAGGTAAACGACGAACGCCGATACTATACCGTTGATTACCGGCGCTCCCCACCCAATCTGCTGAGTGTACCACGCGATAGCTCCGCCGGCTGCGACGGCCACTACCCCCGGCACGTTGACGAGGGGGTACTTCGTTCCAGGCCCGAATTTGTACCTCTCCTTCGGGTCCTTTAGCCCAAGGACGAGTGGACGGAACACGTAGTAGTCAGCAATGATCACAGCCCCCACAGGCGGTATGAAGTATCCCAGATACACGGCAAAGTTTATGAATGGCTCCAGGCTCATCCCCCATAGCCCGGCCCACAGACCAGCTATGAGAGTACCTATGACACCGAGTATCACGACCCACACACGCTTGTTTAGCTTGCCCGTGGTATTGATCCAGGCAAGCGCGGCGCTCCATAAGTTGTTGTCGTTGGTTGTCCACTGACCAAGGATTGCTAGGAGGAGGGCCCCGACACCGAGGCCTATCTGCGCAATAGCTACGATAACGTTTGGCGAGTTTGTTAGGAGGGTCATGACGCCGCCAGCGAAGAGTAGCGCTGTCATGAATATCGTGACGTGCACTGCCCAAGCGATAGCTCCCGACCACGGCTTCTTGCCGTACCTGGCTACGTCGGAAGTGATGACCGAGCCGGAGGCGTATAGGCCGACGACGTAGGTGATCCCCACACCCAGCGGCGCTATTACCTCCGGCCTAGCTGCCCAGACCTTATCGAAGCCTCCGGCTAGATCCACTGAGGCGAAGAACCCTATGACTACTAGGGTGTACCAGAACGGGACTGTTATGTAGCTCAGTATGGCCATCGCCCTGAACCCGTAGTAGGCGGTCACCATCATCAGCAGGCCTCCCCATATGGAGGCGGCGGCTATGGACGTGAGAGGGTTGTCTGGGTATATGACGTTCACCGTAAGCCCGAACAGCCATGTCTCTACAGCGAACCACACGACGAGCGGTATTGCGGACACTATCAGATTACCGATTAGTGAACCCAGCCTTCCCAGTGGGTATCTGAGGATCATGTAGGTGTTGGCCCTGGTTGAGCCACCGACGTACGCTATTAGGCCGCCGTAGATTGCCAGGATCAGGTTACCGATGAAGGCCACCTTGAGCATCGTCGCTGCGTCATACATTTGGGCCAGCCCAGAACCAGCGAATATTGCTGCGACTACTGCCAGGACACCCATGTAGATCATGAAGATGTTCAGCGTCGACTTCGTATGTTCCTCTGGCACCACTAAGGTGGCGAAGTCTCCGAACACGTCCTTTCCTTTAGTTTCTTCATTAGCCGGCATCGCAAACACCTTTGAATTACCATATCAAGAAATGTTTTTTAAATTTGATCTAAGACTTCTAAGTAAACAACGAAAGATTGCGAGGGATATAAAATGGAAATAAAGCTGAACAAGGAGGACATAAAAAATCTGTCATTGGGTGCGGCAGTGTTGGGAACAGGTGGTGGAGGGGATCCGTACATTGGGATGCTCATGGCGATGCAGGCCATTGAGAAAGGAAAAGAAATAACGATAGTTGATGTAGAGTCCGTTGAGGACGACGCGTTCGTGGTTGCTGTCGCCGGGATGGGGGCACCCGTCGTAATGATAGAGAAGATACCGAGCGGTAAAGAGGCTGGCTTCTCTCTCACAAGCATTGAGAGGTATTTCGGTAAGAGGGCCGACTACGTATTCAGCATCGAGGCCGGAGGTCTCAACTCAACGATACCGCTCGCTACAGCCGCTGAGATGGGTCGGCTCGTGCCTGACGGCGACGGGATGGGGAGAGCGTTCCCAGAACTTCAGATGGTCACATTCCACCTATACGGTGTGAGGGCCACACCTATGTCTATGGCCGACGAGAAGGGCAACTCCGTCATACTCGATACCGTTGATAATTACTGGGCAGAGAAGATAGCTAGGGCAATCACCGTAAAGTTCGGTGGGGTGGCGTGGATCTCCATATACCCGATGAGCGGTAAGGACTTCAAGAGAGCGGCTGTGAGAGGGTCCCTGACTAAGGAGATACGGATAGGCGAAGCCATAAGGGATGCTAAAAAGCACGGAAAGAACCCTCTTGACGCCCTCCTCGACGCGACGGGCGGGTTCCTCCTATTCGAGGGAAAGATAGTTGACGTGATAAGGAGGGCGACAGGGGGTTTCGCTAGGGGAGAAGCGACCATTGAGGGACTCGGTGACTTCAGGGGGTCTCGCTTAGTAATTCATTTCCAGAACGAGAACCTTGTCGCTATAAGAGATGGTAAGGTGATAGCCTCCGTACCCGACTTGATCACTGTTATAGAGCGGGATACAGCCAGGCCCGTGACAACCGAGCGCCTAAAGTACGGGCTGAGGGTCGCCGTGATAGGTATTCCCTGCGATCCGAAGTGGCGCACACCAGAGGGTCTGAAAGTAGTGGGGCCCCGTTACTTCGGTTACGACATCGATTACGTCCCAATAGAGGTGGCGGTTAGGGGGTGACCTAGATGGGAGGTCTCAGGATAGGTGTGGACGTAGGGAGCACCCACACAGATTCCGTACTGATAGACGAGAGGGATAGTGTCATAGCGGCCGTGAAGGCCAGAACAACAAAGGATGTAACGACAGGCATAATGAACAGCCTCAGGCAACTCCTGGAGAAGAGCGGGGTCGACACGGCTGACATATCCGCCGTAATGTTCGGCACGACGCACATACTGAACGCTATAGTGCAGAGGGAAGGGCTGATGAGGGTGGGCGTTATAAGGATAGGTGCCCCCGCGACAACGGCTATAGAGCCGATGCTTGACTGGCCAAAGGACCTACGTGACGCAGTTGGTGGGCTCAAAACTATCGTTCAGGGTGGTCACGAGTACACAGGGGAGGAGATAGCGTCCCTGGATGAGAAGGGGCTGAGGAAGGCCGTTACAGCGTTCCTGGAGAAGGGGGCTGAGGCATTCGCGGTAACGTCGGTCTTCTCAATAGTTAACCCGGACCACGAACTCAGGGCGAAGGAAATAATAAGAGAGATCGCCCCGGACAAGCCAGTGGTGCTCTCCCACGAGATAGGGAGCATGGGCCTCCTAGAGAGGGAGAACGCCACAATACTGAATGCCGCCACAATCGGCGTTATGAAAAGAACTGTGGAAAGCCTGAGGAAAGGGCTTGAAAAACTCGGCCTAGGTGAGGCAAGGATGTTCTTCGCTCAGAACGACGGTACCACAGCGAGCACAGACTACATAGAGAAGTTTCCGATATTTACGGTAGTCGCACCGATATCCAACAGCATCAGGGGTGCCTATGTCCTCACAGGAATAAAGGACGCCATCGTCGCTGACACAGGAGGCACGACAACAAATGTTGGTGTCCTCAACAATGGGTACCCGAGGGAGGCCCTGGAGATAGAGATCAGCGGTGTTAGGACGAACATACGCTCCCCAGACATCGTGGCGATAGGGCTGGGAGGTGGGTCAGTGGTCAAGGTGGAGAACGGCACCGTTACGGTCGGCCCGGTAAGCGTAGGGTACAGGCTCATCGAGGAGGGTGTGGCGTGGGGCGGGAACACCGTGACCGCGACCGACATAGCTCTCGCTAAGGGAGTGATGAGGATAGATGACCCGCGCTGCGACCCAGAGAGGGCAAGGAAGCTGATACCGCCGGGGGTTGTTGAAAAGGCGTACGCCGTCATGGTCTCAATGCTGGAGGAAGCCATAGATAAGGTGAAGACCTCACCGGAGCCGGCTACCGTCATCCTCGTCGGCGGTGGGTCGCTCATGTGGCCGAAGAAGCTGAGCGTTGCTAAGGAGGTCATACGGCCTGAGCATGCTCAGTCGGCCAACGCTCTCGGGGCCGCCACAGCCCTCATAGGGGGTACTGTGGAGAAGGCGTTCTCCTACGACCACATCACGAGAGCTGAGGCCATTAAGGCGGCATCAGAGGAGGCGAAAACGAAGGCCATTGCTGCTGGCGCCGACCCCTCGACGATAGAGATAGTCGAGGTGGAGGAGATAGCGCTTCCGTACCTGCCAGGCAACGCTGTCAAGATAAGGGTTAAGGCTGTTGGTAAAATGAAACCAAAATAACATTAATAACATTTTTCAGAAATCCGGGACATCAACCAACTTGTGAGCTAGGTCCTTAGCTGCTTCCAGTTTCTTCTGGTGCTCCTCTAGGAACTTCATCAGCTTCTCCCTCGCGTACCTCTTGCACTGCCCGCAGAGGAGTCTCCCCGACTTGCAGTCTTCGTAGATGCGCTTGAGCTCCGCATCGTCATCAACTAAGTGGTACGCTAACATCTCGTACACGGGACAGATCTCGGGCCTCCCACCGAGTCTTCTCTGCTCTTCGGCCGTCGGCCTCCCACCGGTGAATGACCTCATCAGCTTCCTCCCTGCCTCCTCCGGGTCATCGGTCAGCGCTATGTAGGACTCGGGCTTAGATGAACTCATCTTCTCGCCAGTTAGCCCCGTCATGAAGCGGTGATATGTTGAGGCCGGCCTCCTCAAGCCGAGCTCTGAGCGGAACCTGTCTGCTATGTCTCTCGTCAGCCTCAGGTGCGGGTCCTGGTCGGGGCCTACCGGCACCAGCACGACATCGAATCCGCCGAAGTGGGGGAGCTGTGGATGGAGTATGTCGGCTGCCTGGGTCAGAGCGGACACTATCTTAGCTGGCTCGAGGTCCTCGCCGTATATTGCCTCCATCTCCGCGAGGGTGACCTTCCTTGAGAAGAGCTGGATCAAGCGGTAGTACTCCTTCCTGTAGTTCGTCTGGAAGTATATGTGGAGCCTCTCGGGCCTGAGCCCCAGGGCCAGGTAGTTGGCGACGTACTCCTCTATCGCTGTCCTTATCAGCTCTTCCCTAGGTATCTTCCTTACTGCGTAGGCCTCTGCATCAGCTATTGCCAGGAATATCTCTGCTCCGAGGCTCTGGTAGTATATGACCTGGTCTATGACCATCTTGTGGCCGAAGTGCATCTTGCCCGAGGGCATCAGCCCCGTCAGTATAGCGAATCTCTTCCCTTTCTTGAGGGCGTCGATCACGATCTCGAAGTCCCTGTGACCGAATACGACGCCCCTCCTCATGAGTCGGTGAGGCTCGGCGACCTCCTCGAGTAGGGGGAGCACCTCCTTGAAGGGTCTCATACCGAAGTACTTGAAGAGCTTCTCGTACTCCCTTATTACCTGACTACCCCATGGGTCGATACGGTACTCGCCTGCCACAATAATGGACACCGATGAAGTGGTTAGTGGCCCGAGATAATATCTTTGAAGCATACCATTATCGGGCGCCATGAGGTACGCTGTCGAGAGAGTGAGGACGGGCATACCTGAGCTCGACGACGCCCTAGAGGGGGGCATACCGAAGGGGTCCTGGGTAGCCGTTACCGGCGAGCCCGGGACAGGGAAGTCCATACTCTGCATCCACTACGCGTACAGGGGCCTGATCGAGGGGGAGCCGGTCATATACGTCACCACTGAGGCGGAGTTCAGGGATGTGGTCAGGCAGGCCAAGCAGTTCGGCCTCCACCTAGACGACTACGAGGTATTCTACCTCGGGTCAGCACCCCCCGCAGTCAAGCCCCAGCTCGTGGTCATAGACATTTTTAGCCTACTCAAGAAGGCGAAGCAAATCAGCGCCGCGGGCGGGGGGAGGTGGTACGCAGCTCTCGACATCGAGACGCTGACCGCCGCCATACAGGACGCGTACGAGGTTCTTGGCCTCACCACGGGCGGGAGGATGTCCCCTAGGAGGCACGTGAGACTGATCATCGACTCACTCTCAGCCTTCTGGGCCGACAAGCCGGCTATGGCTAGGAAGTACTCGTACCAGCTCAAGATAGCCACCCACAGAGAAAACGTTACGGCGGTGCTGGTGAGCCAGTACGCCCCGACGACCGGTGCAACGTTCGGTTACGGGCTGGAGCACATAGCCGACGGCGTCATCCATCTCTGGATGGATAACGTGGAAGAGGTCAAGGAGGTCAGGAGGTACCTCATCATAAAGAAGATGAGGATGACGAACCACTCACTAACAGCGTATCACGTGGGGATAGAGCCCGGCAAGGGCCTGTCCCTCGAACCGCTCCGCGGGGCTGAGTAATGGTAAGGGTTAGAGGGCTTAGGATAATCCGTGAGTTCGATCCGTGGGGTTCCCCGCTGTGCACATGCCCCCACAAGTTCACGCTGAACCCGTACACTGGGTGCGGTCACCACTGCCTCTACTGCTACGCCAGGTCCTACATACCGGGCTTCGACAGGCCCAGGCCGAAAAAGGATCTTCTGAGGAGGGTTAGGCACGACGCGGTCATGCTCCCGAAGGGCTCCCTCATCTCTGTTGCCGAGTCCAGCGACCCGTACACGCCGCCGGAGAGGGTTCTGGGCCTGACTAGAGAGGTACTCAAGATCCTTGTCGGGGCAGGGCACAGAGTGCTTGTAGTGACTAAATCGGACCTCGTCACTAGAGACGCCGATATCCTCGGAGGTGGGGCTACAGTAGCCATAACCATAACGACGCTGAATGACGAGGTGGCGGCGAAGATAGAACCCGGTGCGCCGCCTCCGAGCAGGAGGATCCGGGCCGTCGAGGAACTGTCGAGGAAAGGAGTGCCTGTGTCGGTCAGGATCGACCCGATAATACCGTACATCAATGACGACCCGGTTATGCTGGAAAGGCTCGTAAAGGAGGTGGCGGAGGCTGGGGCCCTCCAGGTGATTACCTCGACGTATAAGGCTAAGTGGGACTCCCTCGCGAAGTTTAGGAGGGCGCTTCCCGAGGTGGGCGAGGTACTGGTAAGGCTCTATAGGGATATTGGGGAAAGGGTCGGCGGTTATCTCTATCTCCCTAGGGAGGTTAGGGCGAGGATGCTTATGCCTGTGTGGCGAGCGGCCCTCAGACATGGCCTTGCCTTCAGCACGTGTAGGGAGGGCTTCCCAATACTTAACACGCCCGGGGTATACTGCGACGGCTCGACATGGGCCTATCTCGCGGATAGGGGTGAGGGGACTACTGGCTTACTCAGATTTATTCGGAGCGGGGCTCCTTCTAAGCCAGTCCACAACAACGAAGAAGACTAAACCCATAGCGGTTAGTATGTAGGCCAGGGGTAGTGACAGAAGAGAGAAACCATAGAATAGGAGGATAGCCCCCGATATGGCGAGGCCCACACCACTCTTTATTCTTATGAGGATGTAGAGGGGAAGCGCGAGCACCGCCGCCACAGCGACAGTCACAGGCCCTGTGACGACAGGGAAAAAGCGGGCGAATACCCCGGCCGCGAGCCCGTATCCCCCTAGGAACGATGCCGCCTGTTTGGGTAGCACAGCACCGAATATTGACGCAAAGAAGAACGAGAGGAATGCCATGCTCACGCTCGCCGCCACGCTTCCTAGGTCTATGGCGACCCAGGACGCCGACATGATGGAGGACCAGATGCCGAAAACTATGCCCACAACCACCCTAAGGTACTTCTCGCCGGCCACACCGATCACAACACCTGCAACAGCGTTCACAGTGACGAGCACCGGGATGTCCATCTACACACCGTCTGAGTAAGATGAAAAAAGGTATTAATCGATGAGTTAGGCAGGCTCAGAATAGGAGAGGAGAGTGGTGCGGGGGGTGGGATTTGAACCCACGCAGGCCTACGCCATCGGGGCCTCAGCCCGACCCCTTTGACCTGGCTCGGGCACCCCCGCACCGATGAACGAATACTGACCTCCTTAATAAAGACTTCACAGATTAGCATTGGGTCACCAAGCCTTGAGTGAGAGAAGGATTTTCCATGAGTTAGTCCATCCGAGGGAGGTGGAGTCGATCCTTGAGAGGTACTTAAGGCTCGCTCCCCTCGGCGCGGAGGTCGTTAGTATTGAGGATGCCCTCGGACGTGTACTGGCCGAGGACGTTTACTCCCCCTCCGACGTGCCCCCATTCGATAGGTCGGAGGTCGACGGATACGCAGTCGTGTCATCCTCACTAGAGAGTGCCAGGGAGGACAACCCGGTGACCTTGAGGGTAGTGGGCGCTGTGAGGATAGGGCACAGGCCCGATGTGGAAGTGCGTGAGGGTGAGGCGGTAGAGATTGACACGGGAGCCGTCATACCGAGGGGTGCTGACGCCGTCATGATGGTGGAGTACACCAGGAGGGTCGGCGAAGACGTGGTCGTCTATAGGTCGGTAGCGCCGGGAGAGAATATTGCTAGGGCGGGGTCAGATGTGGTTAAGGGGGAGGTGCTCGCCCGTGCTGGTAGGAGGCTCGGGCACCTTGAGATAGGGGCCCTTGCCGCCGCAGGGGTGGATAAGGTCAAGGTGTTCAAGCGCCCAAGGGTCTGCGTCGCCTCTATAGGCTCCGAGCTCCGTCCACCGGGTAAGGAGCTGGAGCTGGGGGAGATATACGACACAACGACCTACGCACTAAAGGCCGCCTTAAGCGAGATCGGTGCGGACGCGATGTCCCTGGGGATACTGCCCGATGACTACGGCACCATCAAGGAAGCCTTAAGCAGAGCGATGAGGGAGTGCGACGTCATCATAACGGTCGGCGGTACCTCGGCGGGTGTGGGCGACCTCACCTACAGGGTAATGGGCTCCCTTGGGGAGCCGGGTGTCATTATTCACGGACTGAAGATCAAGCCGGGAAAGCCAACAATCTTCGCCGTAGCGAATGGCAGGCTCCTCATAGGACTGCCGGGGTTTCCCCTCTCCGCCCTGATGGTGTACCACACGGTGGTAGCACCGATACTGGCCAAGCTAATTGGTGACGGGGAGAGGAAGAAGCGCAAGATGGTAGCGAGGCTATCGTCCAGGATAGTCGCCGCGAGGGGGAAGGTGACCCTGGTCCCGGTGACGCTGAGGTCCTCGGCAACGGGGCTGATCGCTTACCCGACGAGGCCCAGGAGTGGTTCGGTGACAGCCCTCCTGAGAACGGACGGCATTGTTGAGGTCCCGGAGAACGTGCTAGTCGTCCCGGAGAACACGGAGGTCGAGGTCACACTGATAGCTGAGGACGCCCCCGCAGACCTTGTCATCATAGGGAGTCATGACTACCTCCTGGAGCGCCTAGTGGCTGAGGCCACAAGATCTGTTAGGGTGGTCAGGGCGGGCTCGTACGGGGCTTTAAGGGCAGTGTCATCACTCGCTGCCGACATCGGCGGATCCCACATCCTTGACCCAGTCACGGGCGAGTATAACGTGCCTGCGATCAAGGAGCTGGGCCTCGATAAGTCGCTCTACCTGGTGAGGGGGTACCAGAGGGAAATAGGGATAATAGTGGCTAAGGGTAACCCGAAGAGGATAACTGGTGTTGAGGACTTCCTGCGCGATGACGTTGTAATAATTAATAGGAACAAGGGCTCCGGCACGAGGGTGTTCCTCGACCTACAGCTAGAGAAGATTGCTAGTAAGGAGGGCAAGAGCCTTGCAGAACTGACTCGGGGCATAAGGGGCTATGCCAACGAAGTAAGTACGCACACAGCAGTGGCGGCAGCCATCAAGCAATGCAGGGCGGACGCCGGCATAGGGATTAGGTACGCCGCACACCTCTACGATCTGGACTTCATACCACTCAGCTGGGAGACATACGACATACTCGTCGCCAAGGACGCGTGGGAGAAGGAAGCCGTACAGCACATCATTGGGCTCCTAAGGGATGCTGAGAAACTGGGGACTCTGCTCAATAAGTTAC
>Ga0256833_1001162_pt1 | contig 19698 bp, 18 predicted proteins | sample 356284metaG_FD_190535 | JGI IMG/M metagenome (GOLD analysis project Ga0256833, IMG submission 190535) | Hydrothermal vent microbial communities from Mid Atlantic Ridge, Atlantic Ocean - 356-284 | ecosystem: Environmental > Aquatic > Marine > Hydrothermal vents | place: Atlantic Ocean: Mid... | reverse complement strand
TAATTTTCCATTTTTGTTGTTATTTTTTAGTATCTGTCTACAAAGTCATCAAAAATCTTTATTTTTCAAAAATCAAGCACTTTATATACAGACACTATTTAAATCCATTCATCTAAATATTTAATAAAAATCTTTCCTAAATTGTACGCGTCTACATAAGCACTATGTTGTTCTCCTTCAAATTCAAATCCTTCTGCTTCCACTACATGTTTCAACCCGGATTTGTTTTGTGCTCCTTTAAACTTCAAGTATATTTTATGCATATCATGAAATCCTTCCAACCAATTTGAATCAATATTGTGCAATCTACAATTGCTTACTAAATATGATTTATCATTATCGCCCCAGCTAAAGAGGGCAAACTCTTCTTCATCCATTCCGATAAATTCTTTAAATTCCACTATCACTTTGACAAAACCATCGGCTGCATTCAATTGCTCTTGCTTGATTCCTGTAAGCTTTTTACAAAAACCCGAAAGCCTAGGATTAAGTTCAGGTCTGATTAACTTTGAAAAGAAGCCTAATACATCTCCGTATTCATTTATTTTAACCGCACCTATTTCAATTATTTCATTAATTCCATTGGGTGGTTTTCCCATCCAACAGGTTGCTTCTAAATCTAATACTATATAATTCAATTCAATATCTTTTTTAAAAATGATAATCTATTTGCATAATAAAACAAAAGTCCAAAATTGTCTGTCTTGACAGCACTTCCTTTTGATATATACATTACCTTTTCTCGATGATAAACACCAACTTTCTTTATCCCTGTATTTACAAATTCTTTCAAAGGAAATTCAAATTCATTAGACAAAATAATTTTCTCATCCTTTTGAAGCTTTCTCAATTTAAAAATTAAATCTGAAACCTTAACTGATAATCTCTGAATATCTATTTTTTCTTCTTTTTCATTGTATTTCATTAAATCAAATACATCTTCAAATTTCAATTTTTCCTCCAAACACCTGTAAAATGCAAATGATACCAAATGGCTACTCAATATGACATTGGATTTCAAATAGCTACTTGCAACTTTTTTGGCCAACATCTTTGTATATACAATATCTCTTTGCGTATCTTTTACAAGTTTGCCTTCTCTTTTAAAATAATCTTCTATATTTAGACTTTTGCCGGTTGAATCCAGACTAAATCCGTTATTGTCCAAAGTATTTCCGAAAACATCCATCGGTTCACCCAGTGATAAAACAAAATCAGATTCTTTTGTGAAAATATTATAAATAGATTTAAAAAGATTAATAGATTTAGACCTTTGTATCATGTGCTTTGAACGAGCCATAAACTTTTTATTACCCGAACTCTTCAAATATGAATAAATAAGTGGTTTGGCTTCCAACACTGAGTGATAATTCAAAACAACAGGAACGATAAAAATCTTACCTCCTTTATTTGCTATTTTATCATATTGGGCTTCAAGGAGAGATCCCATTAGTCCTGTTTTAAGATTCACTTCAAGTTCACCTGATCTTGATCTTGTACCTCCAGGAAAAAAAATACTATTAACATTCTTCTTAATGCTATACATTGAAAAAGTCATAAGAGAATTAAAATAAATAGAGTTTTTCTTCCTTCGATCAACCTTATATGCTCCCAGCCTTGACATGTAAAAAGCAGCTAATTCGTAATTAAATAAATTTAGACCTGCACCATATGAAAAAGCAGGTAGCCCCAATTTATAATCTATTGCATACCCGATGAGAACCGAATCCAAATTACTTTGGTGTGTTGGTAAAAAAACTACATCTCCTTTACTAAAAAGATCCCGAGTTTCTTCAACATAACCTGCTAAAAGTATCTTATCTTTTAGACTTCTTCTCTTAGCAAAAATATTTAACATACTTCCTACGAATAAACCATTAAAAAGTCTGTTAAACAAATATGTCAAAAAGACTCTGGCAAATTTATATGTATTGACCTTAAAATCTCCAAAGATTTCTTCAACATATCTGGTAATTATCCTCTTCAGGTGAAAATGACAAATACTTAATTCCTCACATTTATCGCTTTTTAAAATTAGTTGTCTAATCTCATCCCAAAACTTTTTTTCATCAGAAGGATCTACTTTCCACGGATTTGACTTAATCCTTTTTAATTCAAGATAAGTGCATTTTAAAACTTCATCTCTAACATCTTCACCAAATTTTTCAATGATATTATCAAACACCATTTGAACCACTTCCTTCTTATAAATAGTTTTACTTCTATAAAACTTATATATTGGCCATTCCTTGATTTTATCAATTATGTGTGGATATATTTTATTTGTATTAATCATCATTATCTACACTTTACTTAACAGCATTATTCAGTTTAACAATATATTTCAATAATTCTTCCCTTCCCAATTTCTTCGCTGATGAAACCTCAAAATCAGGAGGGAGAGTATTCCATTTTTTTAATAATTCTGTTTTTATAGATTTGATATTATACTCCCTTTTACCTTTCTTGATAGCATCAATTTTTGTAAACACAATAGAAAAAGGTACAGCCCGCTCTCCTAACCATTCCAAAAACTGCAAATCGATGTCTTGAAGTGGAATTCGACTATCAAGCAGCACAAAACAACACATTAAATTATCTCTTTTCTCCAAATAATTATAAATCATTTTTTTCCAAGCAATTCTTTTTTTCTTGGTTATCGTAGCATAGCCATAGCCAGGCAAGTCGATCATTGTCCATTTATCACCGATATCAAATTGATTAATCATTTGAGTTTTTCCCGGTTTTTTTGAAGTCTTAGCTATTGCTTTTCTATTACTTAAATAATTGATAAGTGACGACTTACCTACATTAGAACGACCTATAAAAGCGTATTCAGGCTTTTTATTATTCGGCATCTTTTCAATTGAAGGAAAACTTCCTATAAATTTGATATCTATAAATGTATTTCGTGTATTCATAATACTTAACGCATTGTTAAAAACTATAATATTTATTAAAATTTTGTTAATAAAACAATTTTTATAGCAAATACCAGTTTAATATCCAACATGCAAATTTAAGAAAACATCAATAGAAAAAAAATTATATTGGTTTTGATTTTATTTTATAATTAACCCTAAAAAATATATTTCAATGAAAAAAGTTCTTATTGTTATCATTGCAACGGTCTTGTCATTTTCCTACTCCTATTCTCAAAATGAAATCGGTATAAAATTAGGACTATCCAGTTATGATTTACCCGGTAAAATGTATACCGACTCTAAAAATTTAAAAATAACCATCAAAGATGCTTCCTATGGATTTCAGTTTGGTGCATTTGCTAGAATAGGGTTGTTCGGATTTTACATACAACCTGAGCTTGACTTTAATTCTAATACGGTTCACTATAAACTGGAAAAACTTAACCAATTTGACACACTTAATAGTATCAGGACATCAACTTATAGAAATATTGATATACCTATATTATTTATGATATCTCCATCTATTTTTAGACTTTATGCAGGCCCAGTAGGTCATTATTTGATAAATGGTGTCTCTGATTTTACAGAAAGAGATAAAGTTAAAGAGATATTAAGTAATCTAAAATACGGATATCAAATAGGGATAGGAGCTTCAATAAAAAACATCACATTAGATATAAGATATGAAGGAAGTATATCACGAAGCATAAAGACTTTTGAGATTGATGGCAAAGAATTTAACCTAGATGATTCTAAATCAAGATATATATTTTCAATTTGGTATGGATTTAAATAAAAAAAGGAGCTAAATGCTCCTCTTTTTTTATTTCTTAAATACTTTCTTTTCTTTAATTCTAGCTTGTTTACCTGTTCTTTCCCTAAGGTAATACAACTTCGCCCTTCTCACTTTTCCTCTTTTATTAACTACCACCCCACCTATATTAGGAGAATTGAACGGAAATGTTCTTTCTACTCCTACTCCACTAGCTATTCTTCTAACAGTAAATGTTTTTGTCGCGCCTTCTCCTTGAATCTTAATTACATCTCCCTTATAAATCTGTACCCTTTCTTTATCACCTTCCTTGATTTTATAGCTAACAGAAACATTATCACCAGGTTTAAACTCAGGGATATCATTTCTCTTAATCAATTGATCTTGAACATATTTTATACTATCCATAATATTAAATTTCTATATTGTTTTAAAATAGGCTGCAAAGATACCACATATATTGATTAATAAGTAATTATTTTTACTTTTTTTTCTTTAAAAATAAAATTAAAACTTATACACAACCGCATTGATATTCATTCCGGCTCCCACAGAGGCAAAAATCACAACATCACCTTCTTTTACTTTGTGATTTTTTCTGCATTTTTTCTTTCTAACCAAATCAATTAATGTCGGAATAGTTGCGACAGAACTATTTCCCAAAGTACTAATCGACATAGGCATCATCATAGGGTCAACATCTTTAATTTTATAAAGTCTGAAAAACCTCTTAATTATAGCATCATCCATTTTCTCATTAGCCTGGTGAATAAATACTTTTTTAACGTCCTCAATACCTACTCCACTTTTATCCAAGGCTTCTTTCATTGCCGCCGGCACATTTAATAAAGAATATTCATAAATCTTTCTACCCAACATTTTAATATATCTTGCATTATTTTTATGATTCAGGTTGTAAGATTTGTCCATATAGAGATAATCTGCTTCAATCAAAGTATCTGAAACCATTGAATAAGACAAAATACCTCTGCGTTCTTCTTCTTCTTTTACTTCAAATATTGTTGCGCCGGCGCCATCTGCAAAAATCATTGAGTCTCTATCATACGGATCAACGATTCTTGATAAGGCGTCAACACCAATCACCATAGCTTTATTTACCATGCCCGCTCTCATAAAGCCATACATATGTATCACTCCTTGAAGCCAACCCGGACATCCAAACAACAAGTCATATGCAATAGTATATTTGTTTTTTATCTTCAATTTTTGCTTTATTCTTGAAGCGATACTAGGAATCATATCTGATTGGTGTGAACCCTTCAATACCTGACCGGCATTTTGTCCTACGATTATATAATCCAACTGCTCTCTGTCAATCTTCGCATCTTCAATGGCTCTCTCGCCAGCTAAAAACCCCATATCATCGGTATTCATATCGTCCTCAATCCAGCGTCTTTCTACTATTCCTGTAATTTCCTCAAATTTCTTAATAATCACCTCATTTTCTGTTTCAAATTTTTGATTTTTTTCATCATAAAAATCTTGATTCAGAAAATCTTCATTTTTAACCACTCTATCAGGCATAAAACTACCTGATCCAGTTAACACTATATTTTTCATATGCTTTTATTTTTATTACGAAGCATTTACTGCCTCTACAATAAATTTATTTTTTTTACCATTTTCAATCATCAAATATTTATCGTGGAGCAACCAGTCTTTATTCACAATAAAATCGAAATCGTTAATCTTAATCTTATTTAAAGATATTGCATTTCCTTTTATAGCCCTTCTTGCCTCACTTTTAGAATTAACAATTTTTGTGTTCTCTGAAATAAAATCAACAATCGGTATCCCTTTTCCAATCAACTTCTCATCTACCTTGAAAGATGTTATTTCCGCTGCAATAGTTTTTAGCTCATCCCGGGAAAGACTTTTTAGCTTTTCTGCATCAGCTTTTCTATCAAACAATATCTCTGATACATTCATTACGGAATCAAATGCTTCATCCGAATGAATTCTTCTAGTAAGTTCCTCTGCCAATATTTTTTTTAACTGCTGTTGATTATCTTTATGCTCTTTCTCCAATGTTTCAATTTCTTCTTTGGATTTCAAAGAAAAATACCTAGTCAAAGTAGGTAAAATCGCATCATCAACATTTAAAAAAAACTGATAAAATTTATATGGGCTTGTTAGATTAGGGTCAAGCCACACATTACCCTCCTCTGACTTACCAAATTTTTTACCATCTGATTTGGTCAATAACGGTGTTGTTACGGCATAAGCTTTAGATCCTGTTATATTTCTACGTATAAACTCTGTGCCTGTAGTTATATTTCCCCATTGATCTGAACCTCCCATTTGCAATATACAGTCGTAATTCTTATAAAGGTATAAAAAATCGTATGCTTGCAAAAGTTGATAGCTAAATTCAGTAAAAGAAAGTCCTGTCTCCAACCTATTTTTTACAGAGTCTTTGGACATCATATAATTAATAGTAAGATTTTTACCAACGTCTCTGAGAAAGTCCAAAATATTCATGTCCTTGTAGAAATCAAAATTATTCATCAATATCGCTTTATTCTCTCCCGACTCAAAATCCAATAATGATTTCATCTGCTCAACTTGATGCTTTAAATTGTTATCCAATTCTTCTTCAGATTTCAATTGTCTCTCTTTATCCTTTCCTGATGGATCACCTATCCTACCTGTAGCACCTCCCATTAATACTAGAGGGGTGTGCCCGTGTTTTTGAAATATTTTCAAAATCATAATTTGAACCAAATTACCAATTGTCATAGATGGTGCTGTGGGATCAAAACCTATATATCCTATCACTTTATTACCTTCCAATAATTCTTCAGTACCCGGAGTAAGATCATTTAGCATTCCTCTCCATGTCAGCTCTTCTATAAAACTCATTTCACTATATTTTTTCACAAATGTATTCTTATTTATATTAAAACTACCTATTATATGGATAAAAATAGCTGTTTGTCATAATTAATCAATTTCAAAAGTGACCCTGCCAGGATTCGAACCTGAATCTAGAGTTTAGGAAACTCCCATTCTATCCCTTGAACTACAGGGCCATTTTTCTGTTTTTTCAAAAAGAACGGCAAAGATAATAATAATTTCAACTGTTGTAACTACTTAAGCGGAAAATTTTTGTTTAAAATATTTATTATAAGAAAATAAAATATAAATTTATAAAACATTTAGGAATTCGTATTAGTTTTTTCTAATCCTTTTCCAATAAATTTATGATTAATAAAATTAACACTCATTTTATCAAAAATCTTTATTTTTCAAAAATCAAGCACTTTATGGACAAGCGCTATTTGAAGGACTGCTAATTCAAGTCACAAGATCGTTATAATGTTAATTTAGTTAATTATCTCATATTTATAAAACTTTTTGGCAATACGCTACGTTGTTGTATGCGAAGAAAAAACTTTTTACTTTACTTTAAAAATTAAAATTGATGAAACTAACAAATTTATTTTACGGATTGGTGCTTTCTGCACTGTTTGCTATCACTTTCTCTTCTTGTGGAGATGATATTATTACTCCCACAGAAAACGACCCTCCTGTCGTAACACTGTTAGACAGTGGTACTGATGTAATCTCTAGTGATGCTACTATTGACGCAGATGCTACTGTTGCCGTTGATCTAAAAGCTACAAAGGGAACGGGTGACTTAAAGTTACTAACTGTTTTTGAAAATGGAGAAAAGCTAGATTTAGAAAGAATTACAGGAGGGATTAATTCAAATCCGGTTTCTTTTGCTAATAATGTTGACGACAAAGCCGGATTTGAAAAGAAAATTTCTTTCAAAGCTCAATCAGAAGGGATAAGTGATTACATGTTTATGGTAGAAGATGTTAACGGACTTAAAGATAGTGTAGCTATCACTTTGACCGTAGTGCAAAAAACCGCTCTTAACTTTTTTGTAGATAGTATAGTTGTTTATAATTTTTCAGGACCTTACAAAGGAAGTATTGACTTACAAACAGGCACAGCTGTTTTATCAAACAATTCTGAAGGAGATGTGCAAGATGTTGGTATTAATGGAAATGGTGACTGGTTAAAGCAGATCAAACCAAAAAATGGAGCAGAAATGGTAATTCCTACTGCTGATTTTGACTATGATGCTATAGCAGATTTAGAGTCTTTAGAGGGTGCATACGCAGCAGGTACTGTAGCAAGCGAAGCTGATGTTACTTTAGGTAGTTCATTTTTATTCAAAACTGCTTCTGCAACATCAGGAGAGTTTGACTATTTTATCTTAAAAACATTAGATATGAAAGATATAACAGAAAATAATAAAGACTACTATATATTCTCACTCAAAGGATATAAATTCTAAAAATTTATTCAAAATATATTTTTAAGACCTCCAAATGATTGGTTTTGGAGGTTTTTTTTGTTACAGACCTAAAATTGAGAGTAATATATTATTAAATAACAAAAATAATAATACCTTTGCAGCCGCTAACGAAGATTTTCGTAATTAAACTTAGTAAAACAAAAAAAATGAGTGTAAAATTAAATTCAGTACAAAAGAAAGAAATTTTTAAAAATTTCGGTGGATCGGAAACAAATACCGGTTCAATAGAAGCACAAGTAGCTTTATTAACAGAACAAATTAGAATATTAACAGGTCATCTACATGAGAACAAAAAGGATCAAGTGTGCAGAAGATCTCTATTGACAAAAGTAGGTAAGAGGAAGCGTTTTCTTAAATATTTGATGAGAAAAGATATTCTAGCATATAGAGCTTTAATTGAGAAATTAGGAATTAGAAAATAATTATAAAATTCTACTGAGGTAAAGAGCTAAAGATATAAATTAGGCTCTAAACTAAAGATTCCTTTTTAAGATTTATTAAAATGTGGTGCTGATAGCATCGCTTGGTATCAATAATATATCAATTGATATCGGAAAAACAATACTTTATTATGGGTAAAAAACAAGGGATTGCTACTTCATTCAATTTACCGGATGGACGCGAAGTAATCATAGAAACAGGCAAACTAGCGGCGCAGGCTGATGGTTCTGTTACAATTAAAATAGGCAAAACTATTATGCTAGCTACAGTTGTATCTAGTCAAGAAGCAAAAGAGGACATGTCCTTTTTCCCTCTTTATGTTGATTATCAGGAAAAGTTTTCGGCAGCGGGAAGAATCCCCGGAAATTTTTTCAGAAGAGAAGGGCGTTTAAATGATGATGAAATACTGGTTTCAAGACTTGTAGACAGAGCCATTAGACCTTTATTTCCTAAAGAATACATGAATGAGACTCAAGTTTTCATAAATCTTTTATCTGCTGACGAAGGGGAAATGCCGGATGCTTTGGCTGCATTGGCTGCATCTTCTGCACTTAGCGTATCAGATATTCCATTTGAAGGACCAATATCTGAAGTTAGGGTTGCGAAAAAAGATGGAGAGTTTTTGATAAACCCACTTAGATCAGATTTAGAAGGTGTAACATTAGACCTAATCGTTGCTGCGACAATGGACAATGTCATGATGGTCGAAGGAGAGGGTGATGAAGTATCAGAAAAAGAAATCGTTGAAGCGATTAAGTTCGCTCATGATGCAATTAAAGTACAAATAGAAGCTCAACTAGAACTTGCAAAATTGGTTGGTGAAAAAGCTTTAGATAAAAGAGAAGTACCGGTAGCGTTGAACAATGATGAGCTGAAAGAAGAAATCAAAGCTGCGGTAGGTGACAAATTGATAAAAATAGCAAAAAGTGCTTTGGATAAGCATTCAAGAAAGGCTGAATTAAAAGCATTAAAAACTGAGCTAAAAGAAAAATACAAAGCAGATAAAGATGAAGAGTGGCTAAAAGAGTATTCCGGATTAATTTCAGAGTACTTTAACAAGTTGCAAAAAGAATCTTTCCGAAAGATTATCTTAGAAGAAAATCTGAGGATGGATGGTCGTAAACCAGAAGAGATTCGAGATATTTGGAGTGAGATAGATTTGATACCGGCAAGTCATGGTGCTGCGGTATTTACGAGAGGTGAAACTCAAGTTCTATCAATTCTTACACTTGGTACAAAAATGGATCAACAAATGGTTGATACCGCTTTGGATTCTCATTATGATGACTTTATGCTTCATTATTCCTTCCCCGGATTTTCGGTTGGAGAAGTAAAGCCTATGAGAGGTCCTGGAAGAAGAGAAGTGGGACATGGCAATTTGGCAAAAAGATCATTGAGAAAAGTGCTTCCTGATGATTTTCCATATACAGTAAGGATTACATCCGATGTTTTAGAATCAAACGGCTCATCGTCCATGGCAACTGTTTGTAGTGGATCAATGGCTTTAATGGATGCAGGAGTGCCTATAAAATCTCCTGTTAGTGGGATAGCTATGGGGCTTATAACCGATGGAGAAAAATTTGTTGTGCTTTCTGATATCCTCGGAGATGAAGATGCTATTGGAGATATGGATTTTAAAGTCACCGGTACAGAAAACGGAATTGTAGCTTGCCAAATGGATATTAAAATAGATGGACTTCCGTATGAAATATTAGAAAAAGCATTATTACAAGCTAAAGAAGGTAGAGTTCATATCTTGGGCAAAATGGCAGAAACTATAGATACGCCAAGAGAAGACTTCAAATCACATGCTCCAAGAATAGAGGTAGTAGAAATCAAACAAGATCAAATTGGAGAAATAATAGGTCCGGGAGGAAAAGTTATTCAAGAAATGCAGAAACTCACCAATACTACAATTACTATAACTGAAGAGGGAGAAAAGGGAATCATTCATATTTTCAGTTCAAACAAAGAGGATATTGGCAGCGCCAAAAAAATGATTCACAATATAACATATAAACCACAAGTAGGTGACGTGTTTGACGCAGTCGTAAAAACAGTAATGCCTTATGGTGTGTTTGTAGATTTTATGGGCAAAAAGAGTGGTTTAGTACACGTTTCAGAATTATCGTATAGCAGAATTGAAGACGTAGAAAAAGAGATTAATGTCGGTGATGAGTTTAAAGTAGAAATGATTGGAATTGATCCAAAGACTAGAAAACTACGCCTCAGCAGAAAATCACTTTTACCAAAACCAGACTATATCAAAGAAAGAGAAGAAAGAAATGAAAGAGAAGGAGGTCACAGAGATAACCGAAACTCTAGAGGCAGAGGTAATGATAGAAGAAGGGACGATAGAAGAAGAGACAATAGAAGAAATGATCGTAGAGATGATAGAAAAAGAGATTAATGTTATATTAGTATAAATTAAAAAAGCTGCCAACTCAAGGCAGCTTTTTTTTTCAAAAATCTGCTCTAAAATGAAAAAAAACATTTATATAATAAGGCATGGTGAGACAGAGTACAACAGGCTACAAATAATGCAAGGTCGTTCAATAGATATGAGTCTAAACGAAACAGGGACAACGCAAGCAAATGCATTCCATGAGCAATACAAAAGTATTCCATTTGAGCTAGTCTATACTTCTGAGTTAAAAAGAAGTCGGGAAAGTGTAAAAAACTTTATAACTGCAACGACTCATGTTATTGACGATAGGATAACTGAAATCTCTTGGGGAGCAAATGAAGGAAAACCAATCGATAATAAGGTAACCCAACGCTTTAAAAGAATGATGCAAGAATGGTCAAATGGCAATCTAGAACATTCAATTCCGGGGGGTGAATCAGGAAAATCTCTTAGAGACAGATTGCAAAGTTTCATTAAAGATTTGTCCACCAGAAAAGAAAAACACATTCTAGTATGTACTCATGGTAGAGCTTTAAAAATGCTGATAACCCTTTTACTAAATGAAGATATTAGCGAAATGGAAAAATACAAACATGCAAATACGGGGCTTTATTTAATGGAATACAGCGACAATCAATTTAAATTGAAGAAGGCAAATGACACTTCCCATCTCAAAAGCACTTTATAGACAGACACTAAATATATTATACTAAGTCTTGATAGAATTTTGTATTTAAAAAAGATGCTATTAATACCGCAAAATCCTGTAATAGCTTAGTGTAATTAAGCATGTAAATTAGAGTTTTAACTTTTCAGATATTAAAAAAGTAAAATAATTAATTAATTTTGCATTTCTTTAAATATAAAATCAATGTTTAAAATATGGAATTTAGCAATATAGCAGAAAAGCTTACAAATTTGATGGAATCATTAATAATGTATTTGCCGAAAATGTTACTGGCAATAGCCATTTTAATAATAGGATTTAAAGTTATTAAAAAAGTAGTATTTTATATAATGCAAATAGTTGAGAGAAGTAAACTGTCGGCAGAGATAAAACCATTATTGCGATCCTTTCTTAATATTGCCTTCAAAGTGATATTGATTTTCTCCGTAATGAGCATATTAGGCATAGAAACCTCTGCTTTTGTAGCTTCTCTTGCAGCGTTAAGTTTTGCTATTGGGATGGCTTTTCAAGGAGCATTAGGACATTTAGCTTCAGGCTTAATGATATTTTTATTTAGGCCCTACCGGACGGGGCATTATATACAAGTACAAGACCAAGAAGGATACGTACAAGAGATTCAGTTATTCAATACTGTGATCAAAAACCTAGACAATGAGTTGATTTTAATCCCAAATGGAAATATTTTTGGAGATGTAATTGTCAATTCGTCAGTATATGAAAATATCCGATTGTCTTTTTCAGTACATATTCCCTATGGCGAAGAATTCAAAAAAGTTAAAAATATATTGGAAAATGCATTGGATAAAACAGATTTGTTACTTAAAACGCCTAAACCATTTATCGGCATAAAAGAATTCGATACTCATACAATTATTCTAGATATTAAGGTTTATTCCAAAATTGAGGACAAAGAAAAAGCCTATTTTAAAGCTACTGCTGCTGTTAAAAATGCATTGGGAATCAATGGTATCAAAATGGCATACTCTGAAGGAATAGAATTGGGAGAGATCGGTGCATAGTGAAGATTTTTTCACTATCACCATACAGCTACTTTTAAGTTAAATAAAAAAAGTGAAGTCTTTATTTACCAGAAAAATAATCACCATCAAAAACAGATACCTTATTATTTTCTAGCAGATAAAACTTTGAGTTTTCAAATATCACCCTTTTAGGATGTATATTGAAATTATCGAAACATAAACTATCAGAATTGGAAAATGCATCCAATTTCTTTGAAATAAAACAGTTATTTTTTATATCGAAAAAATATAATGTATTTTTCAATATCGTTGGCTTTGAAACATTCTGAAAGAGCAACTTTTTGTCAAAATATCCCATATTATTAAACAATAAAATTCCTTCTTTGCTATCAGCCATAATCACATAATTTCCCCTGTCAATTATCTTTGAATTAACAATATCTTCGGGGTAGTATTGTCCAATTGGAAAACTCTCATCCAATTCTCTACCAGTGCTATCTATTTTCTTTAACTTAGCTAAATATGAATCATACACCCATATATTGCCATCATTTGCCATTCCGACTGCACTATAATACGTAGTGCTTTTTAAAACAATTTTGCTGATTTGCGATAAAGAATTGTCAAGCAATAGAATAGTTTGTTGCTCAGGATAAAACAATAATAATTTGTGAGGATTTGTCACATCAACAGCAGCGAGGACTCCTTCAAATGAATTGCTGTAAGTAAAAAGTTTTTTTTCCGCATGATATTTGTTGACAGAACCATTTGAGCTAATAGTATAATAATCTCCCAGTTTATCTACCTCAATATCTACAATAATATTTAAGCCTACGGATTGCAAATTTGTTTTTTTACTAACACTACAACTTAATAAAATTGAATAAATCAAAAATATAATGTATATATTAAACTTCATAATATACTATTTTAAATTCTTCACCATCAAAAACACCGTAGGAAAAATGCCCGATCCAATCACCTAAATTAATGAAATGCGATTTATGATTGGAAAGTATAATATTTAATACTATATGTCTGTGCCCAAAAACAAAATAGTCAATTGTATTATCTTTTCTTAGATAATCCTCAGCAAAATCGACCAAATATTCCTTCCCTTCCTTGTACTGTACCTCATATTCCGAATGAGAATTTCTGCTGAGATTACTAAAATATTTCATTATTTTTATCCCCGTATTGGGATGAATACGAGCAAATAACCATTGTAAAACTTTATTGGAAAATCCCACCTGCATCAATCTATCTAAAAATGATACATTTCCCAAGCCATCACCATGAGCCAAAAAAAACTTTTTACCTTTTAACTCTTTTATTATAGGCTTTCTTATTGTAGGTATATTCATTTCATTTTCAAAGTAATCAAAAACCCACATATCATGATTTCCGGTAAAAAAGAAAATATCAATATTATCATTTCTCAATTCTCTTAATTTACCTAGCAATAGAGTAAAACCTCTGGGAACAACTTCCCTGTACTCAAACCAATAGTCAAATATATCACCGAGCAAATATATCTCCAATGCATCTATTGATACCTCATCAAGCCAATTAACAATATGCAATTCTCTCTCTTTGGAGGATAATCTTCCATCATATCCAAGGTGAAAATCAGATGCAAAGTATATTTTATTTCTCACCATTATATTTTTGCCAGTTGTTCCTTTAAAAAATTAATATTAGCAATCTCCATAACATCCACACCTTTCGCTTCAGCCAAATAAAAACTTACCCAATCTGTTATGTTTACAAGATACAATAGCTGCTGGATAAAACGATCCCCTTTCGCTTCAATTTCAATCATTGTATTTACATACTTAATTATAATATTTTTAGAAAGTTCTATTCTCATATTCACTCTATCAGAATAAAATCCGGATCGTATAAAGATAACTGCAATATTTTCATACTCTCTAGCCCAACCTACTAGTTCATTATGGTTCATTTCAGGCACAACTGCATGATGTGCAAGAGTTTTTGCATTTTCATTCAACTGTTGTTTAAATCGAATAGACAATGGTTCGAATAGAGAACCTGAATAAATAACAGGATACTTATCAACTAGCCTAAGTGCAATTTCCTTTGCTATTTCAATGATTGAATCAGATTCATCGCTCAATAGTCTCAAAGCATTACCTAATTCATTTTCAAGATCAATATCTATTGCTCCAAATCTTCTTAATACATACAACTGTGCAACAAAAGAATACCCAAAACAAGCTCTTGGAGCAGGCCAATTGTCCGGAATATTGATTGTATCAAAATTGCTTTTTGAAGATATTTTTTTCAATTTTCCTCCTGAGGTAATACTCACTATTTTAACATTAATCCCTTTCAATTTTGTCAATGCTTCAAGAGTTTCTTCCGTATTGCCTGAATATGAAGATGCAATCACAAGTGTAAATTCATCAACCCAATTTGGAATATCATAATCATTTGATGTAAATATTGGTATTTTCCCATATCTATCAGATACAGCAGATACAAATTTACCGGCTATACCCGATCCACCCATTCCTAAAATAAGTACCTTATTTATACTCTTATCCAAATCTGTAAGATTAGCTGCTGAAGAGATATTTATAGCCTCTTCAATTTGCTCTTGAAATCTTTTTATAAGTTCATCCATTATATATTCATTTTATACACAACAACAACTGCAAAAACATAGTTTGCTTCAATCAAGTCACAAAAATACAATAAAATTGACTAAAAATGCATTTTATTACACAACATGTATGGAAGTTATTTAATTGCTTAGCATACAAAGTCAAAAAAAACATATACAAATATTATATATGTATCAAACTTTAATTAAATTTGCAAAAAAAATAATGCTTTGTCAAAGAAAATAGTAATTATACCGACTTATAATGAAAAAGAGAATGCTGAAAAAATCGCAAATGCAGTTCTTGATCTAAATGAAGGATTTGATATTTTATTTGTTGATGACGGTTCACCTGACGGAACAGGCCAAATCGTTAAAAACATGCAAAAAAAACATCCTCAAATACACCTTATAGAAAGACAAGGAAAATTGGGCTTGGGAACTGCCTATATAGCAGGCTTCCGGTACTGTTTGGATAAAGGCTATGATTTTATTTGTGAAATGGATGCTGATTTTAGTCACAACCCTACTGATTTACCAAGGCTAGTAAAAGCTTGTGAAAATGATATTTATGACTTGGCAATAGGTTCTAGATATGTAAGAGGCGGTGGTGTCAAAAACTGGGGAATGGACCGAAAAGTATTATCGTATGGTGCTTCACTATACGTAAGAGCTATAACATTTATGAATATCAAAGACCCAACCGCAGGTTTTGTTTGCTATAAAAGGGAAGTTCTTGAAACTATTGATTTGGATAAAATTAAATTTATAGGATATGCTTTTCAAATTGAAATGAAATTTTCAGCTTGGACTTTAGGCTTTCGGCTAAAAGAAGTTCCGATTGTATTTACAGATAGGGTTGAAGGAGTATCAAAAATGAGCTCTAATATAATCGGAGAAGCTGTATGGGGCGTTCTTAAAATGAAAATTGGAAGTTTTATGAAATCATATAAAAAAGCTTGATAATATTTTGATTCATTTATAACACAATAGTAGTTGAATCTAGTTTTAAGGGTTTTAGGTATATAAATTTGTACTATTTGAATATTATTATTATGTATTTAGCTAAAATACTTGGTATTTATATCTTTTTGATATAACTTGCGATGGATTTTGTATCATACATTATCACAAAATAAAATATTGTCCTATGTCACATTATGCAAATGAATATAGCTACCGTTATTTTTTATTGCTTACTTTTTTTATCATGTCCTGTACTTTAGCTAATGGAAATTCAGGATTGCCTACTACAAATAATTCATCTTTGGAAGAAGCTAAAGGAGTTTTATCATCTATTTCAACAAGATTTAGGGTCTTTGAAGCGGAAAATTGTCAGCTATCAGGTATAAAACTAAAAGCAAGAGCAGAGTCTTGCCAAGCAAGTGACAAATTAGTGTGGAAATATATTGTTACCAATTTGAAAAATGACAAAGTATTGCAATATTCTTACAATTATACTCCTGTGCCACAAACCGGTGAAATTGGAGATCACACCCTTGACAAAATAAATCAAACTTTTGAGGCTCATATCGTTATTTTATCAAGTTTGGAATTAGGTGAATACAGAGCAGACTGGACTTTAACTATCAATGATGAATATAGTGTAGAGAAAGCTCAGTACTTTGAAGTAGTTGATAATGTAGCGCCAACTCCTGACTTATACTATAGCATTGAAAAAAACAGCTCTTACTTAGAAGCTCGTGACTTTGACAAGGGAGATTGCGACAATTGTATCGCATCAAAAGATAATTGTTCGGATAGAGTATTTTTTACTTTTTCAGACAAATTACCTGATTTTGATTCTGACCCAAATAAATGGGAAAAACAGTTTTTTGAATACGGTAAGTATTTTTTCGACCCAAAATCAGGGCAAATAAGCACTGAACAATCTTTTTTGGATTCAAAAGCAGATGCATGGATTCCTGAAAGAAGTACGGCTGCTAAAGCTATTACATGTGATATGCTTCATTACTACAAAAACAAAGATCTTAATATTTATGTATGGGATGAATTTTTGGAAAATGATGATAAAAACTATAATAACTTTAGCATACAGAAAGTATACCTTCAAGCAAATATCGAATGCCAAGATTTCAAGTTAGAAGGTGTTGTAAAAGGAATAAAATCATCTTTACCGCTAAAAAACATGAATATTTCCTTTATTGATGATAATGAATCTTTCAATACTAAAACCGATAGCAACGGATATTACCTATTCGATCATATTAAAAACAAAGATGATATAAAGATAATAGCGACTAAAGACTCTGATTGGCTCAATGGCGTCACAACACTAGACATTGTTATCATTCAAAGACACCTATTGGGGATAAATAGAATAGATGATCCATATGCTTTATTAGCTGCAGATGTAAATAGAGATAAGAAAATATCAGCTTCCGATATTTTGGAACTAAGAAAATTAATTTTAGGAAGAACAAATAAATTTGACAAAAACAATTCATGGGTAGGCATTCCAACACACATTTCAATTCCAGCCGAGTCCAGTTCTTTAATCGATTTTGATAAAATCATCAATAAACATTTTTCAATTGATAGCGAATCGACTACAATTGACTTTGATGCCATTAAAATAGGTGATGTAAATCAAAGTGCGGAGATCATGAAAAGCCGTAATGATAAAACAATATCATTTATACTTAAAAATAAAAGCCTTAATAAAGGAGAAATTGTCAAAATACCTTTTTATGCTAAAGACTTTAATAATATCTACGGTGGACAATTCTCAATTTCGTTAGAAGAAATGAACTTTTCTCTATTTGAAGAGGGAGCTATACACATAGACACCAATAATTATTACATTGAAGGTGATAATTTATATTTTAGTTGGAATTCACCAAGACCAATATCTATTGAAGATGATGCAATCTTATTCAATCTTATCTTTAAGGTAAATGATGATATTAAATTAAAAGAAGCTTTAACCATTTCAGACAATTCAATTCAACCGGAAGTTTATATAGGTACTAACTTTGAAAACTATAAACTAAAAATAGATTTTCAAGATAATGAGTATGATTTTTCGTTGTATCAAAATCAACCTAACCCTTTTAGGGATTATACTATCATCAACTTTACATTACCAAGCGATAATGAATATGCAATGACTATTTACAACATGAGCGGTCAACTAATAAAACAGTTTAATGGAGTAGGAAGAGAAGGATTGAATACTTTGCATTTGAGATACTCAACCTTAGAACACGACAATACAAACACTAGATTAAATGCTCCTTACATATTGATATACAAATTAGTGTCGGCAAATGATGTTGCAATAAAAAAAATGGTGATTCTTCCACATAATTAAGAGCAAAAACTCATAGCATTGCAATAGTAATACCAAACCGCTACCAATATGCTATTAGATTTTAGAAGAAAAAATATGTTCTGCCGCCACCGCTGCTAAAACGAGGATTGACTGCGTTGGCATATTTGGAACCAAATGTATAACGCAACCCAACATACGTATAAGCTGAATAATTGGTGGACAATATCCTATCTCCAAGCACTGTTCCGATAACATCAGTTTCCTGTTTTGGCAAACTTATCTGATCATTGACAAATGACACATATGCACCTAAAGAAAGAGTCAGCCCTTTAAAAATATTCCAATCCACATTTGCATCATATGACAAATTATTAATTCTAATATCGTGTAAATAGCTGAAAAAGCTTGTTCCCAAACTTACGTTTCCCCATTTTTGCTTCAAGTATAGATCAATTCCTAAACTATGGCTAAATAACAATTCTGATGTTTTAAAAAAAATAGTAGTGTCAACATAATTATTATAATTAGCTCCTATCTTATAAGAAAAGACCAAACTTCTTCTGTCAGACTCTTCAAAATCAAAAAGATTGTACTCTAAACCAAGTTTCAAACCAGATCCAAAATTATAATTAGAATAAGTATCTGCAAAAGCACTCCCAAATCCACCAATCGACCAATGATCATTCAAACTATAAATATAACTTCCGTCAACATACTTGCTTTGCCTTGTAGAAGTAATTGTCATAGAATCAATAATCACATAGTCCGAATCTCTAAAATAGTAATTTCTTTTATTAAAGTTTGAACTTAATCTAAATTTCCATTTGTCTATTTTTGTCACTCTGCTAGCACTAATACTTCCATGACCCGATAATCTATCACTGTTTGAAGAACCGTTAAAGCTACCACGCAAACTGGCACTAAAAACCCAACTATCCCAAGCATCTATAATTTTTTCTACTTTTTTCTCTTTTTCAACACCTACTTTATAAGAGATTTTATCAGCTAATGGACTCTTTAAAAAATATGGCAATAACCCCTGTTTTACTTTTGCGATAATTTTATCATCAGATTCACTTTCTGACTCTGTATCGCTAATATCCAGGCTAAGAGTATCTTTTAATGCCAAATACCCCCTTTGTCCTTCAAAATATAAAGATATTTTCTCTCCTGCTCCGGTAGATTGATTGGTAACAATAACCACAACATCA
>Ga0256833_1001161_pt1 | contig 19705 bp, 18 predicted proteins | sample 356284metaG_FD_190535 | JGI IMG/M metagenome (GOLD analysis project Ga0256833, IMG submission 190535) | Hydrothermal vent microbial communities from Mid Atlantic Ridge, Atlantic Ocean - 356-284 | ecosystem: Environmental > Aquatic > Marine > Hydrothermal vents | place: Atlantic Ocean: Mid... | reverse complement strand
GTTCTATCGCTCTTTTTACTATTTCTTCACTTTCTCCGCGCTTTCTTTGAGATTCGATGAGAATATCTGGATTTTCTCTCACAGCTTTTAGTATCGACCACATGGAATCACCTTAAACTTATTATTTTTAATAATAAATTAAATTTATGTCGAAAAAATTCATAACATTCATAACAATTACCTGCACTATAATACTACTTAGCATCACTCTTCCAAGTGAAGTGGAAGAAATTGTTAAGGCTCTTGAATCTCTTTCAGAAAAAATTTACGGTACAATAAAAACACTCATAGATATTCTAAAAGAACTTATCTCAATTACAGAAAAAATAAGGAGTATCATACATGAAAACCAAACACTTTCTAATAACATTAGCAATAGCAGTGCTTAAAATTTATGAAAATTAAGGAGATCATATAAAGAACTAGAAAATACGATGATGAAGAACTCAGGTGCCGAGTAAAGATGAGGAGGAATCTGGATACTGAACTTAGAAAATCCCAAGCTTCACCTCCTTCAGACCTGTACTTGTTATTTCGAATGCTACTTTCTTTTCTTCTTTTTGGTTTCTCGATTTTTTCAGTACAGCTATTCTCTTTCCAGCTCTTCCAAAATGGATGAGCTCAACTAAATTTTTTGACCACCACTTCACAATATATCTCCCAGAAAGCTCAAGTTCTCCACTTTCTATTTCTGTATAAACCTGGTTTGTTGTTATTACGGCGAGGTTGTTTTTCTTCGCTATTGCAGCAAGCTCAGCAACAAAGCGCGAAAGCTCGCGAGAAAGTTTTTGGACATTTTCTTCGCTTAATTCTATTCTCCACAAAGCAACTAGAGAATCCACTATCACTGCACTTGTCTTTATCTTTTTAATTTTTTGAATCAACGATTTTTGCTCATCCCAAGTACACGGTTCAAAAAGGATTATGTTTTTAAGCAAAGCACTTTTGCCTCCGCAAAGTTCAAGAAACCTTTCAAAAGAAAAACCAGTTTCTGTATCAACAAAAACAATCTTTTCTCCCTGTTCTACCAGAGAAGCTGCTATACAAAGTGCTACTTGTGTTTTTCCTGCACCCGGAAGCCCATAAAAATTTGTTATGCATCTCTTCTCAATACCATTTCCTAAAAGTTTGTGAATTGGCTCTGTTCTAGAAGAAATATCAAGACGCATAAATAAGTATGGTTTAAAATTTAAAATAGTTTCAAGTTTGTTAAAATTTCAGAGCGGGGGTCGCCTAGCCAGGTCAATGGCGCCAGGCTTAGGCGGGCGATGCTCAGAAGACCTGGCTTGCTCTGAGAAACCTGGTGGCTTAGTGCCTGCCTGGGTTCAAAGTCTTTGAGATTCCCAGCCCCCGCACCATTTATATAGGGTTTTCTTCATTATTTACTTCATGAGAAGAAAAATGAGAAAGCGCTTCCCAGTACTCATTGCAACTATATTTGTACTCGTTTTCATGAGTTACGTTTTTGGCATCCCAAAACTTTTTGCAAAAAAGGAAGAATATGTAAAGGTAAATGTTCTTGAAATAGTAGGAAATACTGTAATTATAGGTCATAATTGCACAGCAATCATTGCGCAAACCTCACCAGAAAGGGCGAGAAATATAAAGCTAGGAATTGACGGTATTATTCCTGAAAGACCTACTACACACGATACTATTGCACAGATTTTGAAGAGTTTTAACATTACCTTGGAAAAAGTTGTTATAACTAGGTTTGATGGAACATATTACTATGCATTTATGTATCTTCGTTCGAAAAACAAATTACTTAAGCTGGATGTCATGCCCTCAGACGGCATAGCTGTTGCTGTAAGGTTACATGCACCAATTTACATAAACAAAACCCTTTTGGATAAGGAAGGTAAAAATATTTGTCAGTGAACTGTGTCTTTTACTTTAATCGCCTTTCCATAATTAAATTCGTTTATTTCCTTTGAGTTGAGCAGAGCTATTCCACATGCTATAACTTCGTTTTCTTCGTTGTAAATGCAAACGATCTCCCCAGGAAAGACTTTATCGTTTGTGAAAGCAAATTTTGCAAGCAAATCTCTTCCACTTTTCACATACTCTTCTGCTTCTTTTTTGACAAAAACCTTTTTCAAAAACCTTTTTAGCATAAGTGCTCCGTGAATGTTAGGTATGAAAAATCCTGTTTCTGGGTGAATTATTCCAATTGCTTTACCGTTTGCAACAACTTCTCTCGGTTTTCCTGTTTTTGAGAATTTCAACTCAAAATCTTTTATTTCCTTCTCCGCGCCTTTGCCAAACTGATATGAAAGCAAAAGCCTAAAATAATTTTTCCATTCAACTATTTCTTTTTTCTCTTCAAACCCTTCAAAGTGTAAGAAGGGATAAGCCGGATATAAATCCTTTGGTATTTCTCCAAAAGGAACAAGTTTTATTGTTTTGCTTTTCCTTTTATTAATATATGATAGCTTTTTCTTAGCCTTTTTTATCTCGGGTCTCAGAAGTGTTTCTTTTCCGCTGTAAAACACTCCTCTTGTTTTTGGAAACATATCATGCTCCATGAAGTATTTCGCATGCTTTTTTAGTATTTCGCGAAACGCAAAAAGTATTTTTGGGTGTACCCTTACTCTTATTTGTAAAAGCTCCCACAAAGAGTTTTCTCTTATAGCTTCGCGTATGCGCTTTATTTCTTCAAGAGTAACGTAAAGGTTATGAAGTGCGAGGATTCTTTCTTTCTCACTTTTTTCCATACTGAAAAGTTCTGCAGGTGTATATTTTGAACACACTCTACAGGAGCACGGAAACTCGTTAAGTTCATTCAGGCTTTTTGTGCCATAAGGTGTTAAGTATCTGTTTTCCTGTGCAGCAATAGCGTACATCGCAGAATCAAAGATATCCACGCCACATGCAACGAGAAGCGCAAAGGTTATTGGATGTCCTGCACCAAAAGCGTGCACAGGAATATTAGATGGTAAATTTTCTTTACACGTCAATACTATATCCACAAGCCTTGAATAATCATAGCTATTCATTAAAGGAACTATTCCACCTATTGCAAAAACTCTTGGAGAAATTGAATAAAGTTCTTTACATGCTTTTTTTCGAAGCTTTGTAAATACACCTCCCTGAATAGGACAAACGAGCTTTTTTGTAAACTCACGTGCTTCTCTTATTCTTTTTATGGTTTCTGTTAGTTTTTTTTCTGCTTCTTCGTAGCTATCATGTGGTGTTGTGAAAACGTCTACTGGTGTTACAAAATCGCTTCCTATTTTTTCCTGAAACTCGACCATTGTTTTATTATCAATATCTCTTATATTCCTTGAGAACATTTGATATGTACCAGAATCTGTGTAAATCAATCCTTTCCATTTAAAAAATTTGTGTAAACCCTTTTCTTCGATCTCTTCTCTAAACTTACTTCTTAAAATTATGTAAGCGTTTGTTATAATCAGCTCGACACCGGCTTTTTTAAGCTCCTTAATAGAGAGTGTCATTTTGTTTGGATTTACAACTATTGCTATGCACGGTGTTTTTATTTTCTTTCCAGAAATATTAATTCTTCCTATTCTTCCACCAGCATCTCTTGAGATCATTTCGAATTCCATTTTTAACACCAAATTTCTTCAAGCAATTTCCTACTGAGTAAAATATGTTCTCCTCTGCCGCGATGTATTTCGAGAACAACAGTTTTACAATTTTTTAATTGTTTAATAGTCTTCGCTATTCCCTTAAAATTTATTGTTCCAACTCCCAATGGTAAATGCTCGTCTACCTTTCCATTATTATCATGCACATGAAGATGTATTATCCTTCTTTTGAATTTCTTTGCTAATTCTTCTATTTCTTTTATTCCACCTTTTATATACGCGTGTCCTATATCGAGTGTCATTTTAAGACTTTTTATATTATCAAACATTTCCTTCAAATCCTCAATATCACTAAGCTGTGGTGGAAGAATGTTTTCCACACATAGTGTTATTCCATGCTCACTTGTAAAATCGGAAAGTTCTGCAAGACTTTTTGTTGCTTGTTCAAGTAGATTTTTTCTCGTTCTTTTTTCTTCGCAACCTGGAAATGGACGGAAATATGGATGTATTGTGAAAATATTCGCCTCAATTTTCATAAAATTTTCAATTATTTTCTTACACTCTTCTACCCATGATTTTCTTACATGTTCAAATGGAGAAGCTATTTCCGCACCCCATGGAAGATGAACAGTAATCAATTTGAACACTGTAATTTCTTTTTGTATTCTTTTTGAAATTTTTTTAAGAGGTGTTTCGATCGAGATTTCTACAAAATCAAACTCCCATTCCTTTATTTTTCTTATTTCTTCCACAAGATTTTTTGCTGGATTTGTTGGTAAACCAAAAAGCATGAGATATTTTTGGTTTGAATTTATTTTAAATTCTTCTTATTCAATGCTATTTCATGAAAGAAGCTGTGCTTGTATTGAAAAGTGGGAAATGTGCGTGGGGAAAGTGTATTGCATGTGGTTGGGGAAAAATAGATTATGGTAAGCCAAACTTACACAAATTGAAAAAGGTTGTAGATGAGTTTTTTGCAAAAATTGAAAAAAATGTTGAAAGAGTAAAGATTTTTTGTTCTGGGTCTTTTCTTGATGATGATCAGTTCCCAAGTGTAATAAGAGAATATATTGCAAGAAAATGTAAGGAGCATGGAGTCAAAGAACTTGTCATCGAAAGCAGACCTGAGTTCATAAAGGAAGAGAAAATAAAGCCTTTACTTGAACATGTAAATGTTGTTGTTGCAATTGGATTAGAAGCAGCAGATGATGAGGTTCTTGAAAAGTACAGAAAGGGGTTTAAGGTTAAAGATTTTGTTAATGCCGCTAAGATTTTGAAAAAACTTAGTTATAAAATAAGAGTCTATCTCATGGTAAACATGCCTTTTGTAAAGGATCACAAAGCCTTACTGAAAAAATCTGTCGAGTTTGCAAAGAAGTATGCTGATGAAATAGTAATCATAAACACCTTTCCACACGCAAAATCAGAGCTTTCTAAGATGTGGATAGAAGGCAAGTGGAAACCGATGGATAAAAAAGAGTTTGAAGAGCTTGTGAAACCTTTTAGAAAATACAAAAACATAGAGTTTGATTTTAACAACTTTGCATTTGAACCAAAGTTTCCAAAGGAAATGAGAAAGTTTCTAAAAGGTGTTGGAAAAAAATATTTACTCCACCCTTATTACGAGGTATGGCAAGATTATATATGCAGGTTTTACGAGAAACCAGCAGATAAAAAGTATGTGCTTTTCATTCCGTGCACTTACACAAAACCGTATTATAAATCGAAACTTCACAAAAAAATTCTTAAAATTGTGCCGAAAAGTGTGCATCTCGTTGTCATATCCTCTCCTGGTGTTGTTCCCTACGAATTTGTAGGAAAATATCCATTTACATCATACGACTGGGAAGAATGGAAAGAAACGCCAGCGATCAAAAAGCTTTACATAGAAGTTACACAGAAAAGAATAGAGAATTATTTGAAATCGCATAAATACGAGAAATATTTTTCCTTTCTCAAACCAACCAGCGAGAGCTTTATTGCTCTCAAAAACGCCTGCGAAAAACTTGGAATAAAGCTCGTGAACTGTGTTCCACCAGAAACATGGGAAAAAGTTAAAGCGAAGAAAAACCCACTAATTTACTCCATAGAAGATTTAAAAAGAAAGATAGAAAAAATTAAAAAATATGGATAAAAGAAAAATAATATCAGGGTTTTGTATGTTCATCACTATTGTAGCGTTTGTGTGTTTACTTTCTTTAAATTTTTATTTTCTTATTGCAAACAAAGAAATAGTTAAGCTTTTTCTATCCGAAAAATTAAAAGATTCTATAAATAAAAGGCAGTTCGAATATGCGCAGCGACTTTGTAATATCTTCCCTAAAATGTTCAAAGTTACAACACCTTATGGAAACATAACATGTAAAGATATTGAAAATAAAAGCTATGAAAAAAGTATAAAGGAAATAACTGAAAAACTCACATCAAACTTCTATGAAAGAAAATTAAACTGTACAGTAATAGAATGCCTTAAAAATAGTAGATGGGATGTTCTATTGTCGTTAAAGGCAAAATACTTTTTCATAAAAATACAAAATTACTTTGTAGTAATTCTCTGTTTATTTTCGCTGTTTTCTGTAGTTATAGCAAGAGATAGAATAAAGATCTTTAAAAATCTCTGTGTTGGTCTTTTATTAACACTTTTTGGTATATCGTTTTTTAATTTCTTTCTTTCTTCGTTTCTTTCTTCTTTACCACAAAACGTTTATGAATACATACTATTAAAGATTGGTGTTTTTCAAAAAAACGTTGTATACTTATCTATATTAATATTAATTACTTTGATTGCCTGCTATCTCCTCGAAAGTATTAGAGCTCGTCTTGAGCTATTAGAAACATAAACTCTGGTGCCTTAATATTTCCTTTTATTTCTCTCCCAACAATATATTTTATTCCTGTGTTTTGGAGTATTGAAATGAGTTTCTGGTTAAGCTCTCCATCTATAACTACAGCTTCTGCTCTAAGCTCCCTCACCGCTCTTGCTATTTCCTTTACTGGAACTTTCCCTAAAATGTTAAGCTCTTCATCCAAGAAACAAGCTCCCTTAGTTCCAAGCATTTCTTCCAAAATCTGTTTAAACCGTTGTTTCTTTTCCTCCTCTATTATTTTTGATTTCTGAACCTGTAAGGAAATGTAATGCTTTCTTTTTTGTTCTTCTTTTTGTGTAGAATCTTTCTGATCTTGTTTATATTGATCTACAGGTATCTTGTTCCTTAAGCATTTGAAAATCTCTTTTTTACTCAACTCCTCCACTTCCTTCCCATATGGCGCCCTTACAATATAATCTATCTCGGCAACTGAAAGCAGTTCCTTAAGAATTAAATCTCCTCCTCTATCTCCATCAAGAAAGACTGTTGTAATCTTTTTCTTTGAAAGTTCTATAATTACTTGTGGTATAGACGTACCTTCTATCGCAATAACATTTTTTACGCCGTGACGCAAAAGATTTATCACATCTGCTCTTCCTTCAACAATTATTATAGAGTCATAGTTTTCTATTCCCGGCCCAGCTGGAAGACCTTGGTATTCTGTTAGTTCTGCTGTTCTCACAGATTCTTTAATTTGTTCTGAAAGCTCTTCTATTTCCATTCCATAGTCATAAAGATTTTGTAAAAGTTCTCTAGCACGTTCTATTATATATTTTCTCTTTTCGCTTCTAACATCTTCTATTTTTTCTATCTTCACTTTCGCCTTACAAGGACCTATTCTTTCTATTATTTCACAACATGCAGCAACCAAAGCCGTTTCAGTAGAATCAAGAGAGGTAGGAATTATTATTAACCCACAGGACTTTCCGTTCTTATTTTCGATTTTTACATCTATTCTACCTATCCTTCCTGTCCTTTGTAGTTCTCTTAGATCAAGTTCCGGACCGAGAAGACCTTCTGTTTGACCGAATATCGCGCCTATTACATCTGGTTTTTCCACATATCCTTCTGCTTCAAACCTTGCGTAAATAGTATATTTCACCGTAGCCTGAGCAAGTTTCGCCATATCTACAACCACCTCTTTATCATTTTTTTTAATCCTTCTATAGTACTGATTCCACTTTTTGTAAAAAGTTTACGTAATTTTTTTCGAATATCTCTTCGAGGTTTTCGGAGAAAGAGCTCCAGTTTTTTAGCAAGTTCTTCTCCTTTCTTATCAAAGTCTGTAAGTACTACTACTTCCTCTTCTTCTATTCCGTTAACACATTCAGCGAGTCCTTTAGGGTTGAGCATGATTATATGCCTGAAGCCTATGCTTTCAAGTACTTTTTTATCCTTTACTCCTTCAACTATTACTGTAAAGCCTTTTATTTCTTCAAGATATTCAAGGAGCTCTTTCTCCTTATCTTCTTTTATCATTATGATAAACTTATATAATATTTTCCCGCCCTATAACATCGCCATTCATTCTTGGCACATGCCTCGTCGGGCGACTGACCGCGGGCGGGATATAAAGGGTTAATACTGAAAAAATATTTTAAATCTTTTCCTGTAGTGTTTTAAGGTCTATTTTTATCTCTTCCTTGTTTTCCAATCCAAAAATCTTTATACCTCTATAATTTCCTCTATAACTCGGTGTTCTTGCAAGGATAAAAACATGAGGAGGAAATCTTATTAGTCCACTTAAATTTATTTTTCCAGGATATAACGTGCTTTTCTTGAGGAAGATTTTTGGATGTAAGTTTTCTTGGTTATTAAATACAAGAAGTTTTAAAGAATCTATACTTACAAAGGCTGCTTTTAAAGGGTGTAATTTTCCGTTAATAAAAATTTTTATACAGTCTTCCTCACACCTCGCATAAAGTACTGTATTTCTTTTAAACTTAATTTTTTCTGGTTCACGAACTTCCGGAAAAAATATCTTTTTAACGTGAAATATACTTTTTTCATATTTACCTTCTACCCCTATAACTTCATCAATAAAAATTTGTTCATATTCTTCTTTAAAGAGTCTCTTATCAACAACACATTTCACACTACCTGTTTTGTCTTCGAGTTCGATTATTACATTTTTTTCTGTTTCATTCAACTCCTTTACCATACCTATAACACTGTAATATCCTTCTCTTAGAGAAGAAATCGATACAAGCATTAAGGGATTCATTTTCCTTTCGAGTGTTTGAGCAAAATAATCGAAATACTCATGAAGTGTCTCTATAAACTCCTGAATAGTAAGATTTTTTTTCTTCAAAAAAAGCTCTATTATCTCTACTTTTGGTTTTTTAACCGATTTAACAAAGTTTTTATCTATGAAAAGCGGCTTTTCCTCTTTTATCTTTTTTACAAGCTCATCTAGCTCTTTTTCATCAAGACCTTCAAGTTCTTCTATTCCATCCTCGGTAAAAAACGCTCCATGTTTCTTCGCAACTTTAAAAACATCCATATAATCACTTCAATAAAATTTTTCTGCTAAAAGTATGTATATTTTTTCTTCTATCTCTTTTGGTATTTTAAGAGAGATTATTCTTGTCCTTCCGTACCTTCCTTTTGATATTACTTTTGTTTCTATAAAACCAAAAAATGCAAGCTCTGCAATAAGATCACTCACTCTTCTTTCCGTAACAGGTTTTACACCAAGTTTTTTACAAACACTAATATAAAAATCAAAAACGCTTCCAGTCGTTATTTCCTTTGCTATTTTCGAGAGCTCAAGAATAGAGTAAAACACTAGCTGAGAATGTAATGGTTGGTGCTTTATTGTCTCTATGAATGTGTCTCGTTCTATCTTTTCATGTGCCATATCAACATGTTCCACCTTTATTTTATTTTCTCCTCTCCTCTCCGCTATTTCTGCAGCAACTCTTAGTAAATCAAGGGCTCTTCTTGCGTCTCCGTGCTCTTGTGCAGCTATAGCTGCACATTTCTCTATTACAGCTTCTTCTATTACACCGTCATAAAAGGCTATTTTTGCTCGCTGCTCAAGTATATCCCTTAACTGCTCCGCATTGTAAGGCGGAAAAACTAATTCTTCTTCCGAAAGAGAGGATTTTATTCTCGGATCAAGATGACGTATAAAGTGAAGATCGTTTGTAATACCTATAAACGATACCTTTGTTTTTTGTAGTTCATGATTTATTCTTGTTAGGTTATAAAGGATCTCATCCCCTATTTTTTGTACAAGTGCATCTATTTCATCGAGAATAAGTATTATCACCTGTTTTTTTTCATCTATTTTTTTAATAACCCTCCTGTAAAGTTCTTCTGTCGGTAATCCTGTAAATGGTACATCCTCTCCAAGCTGCTTGAGAATATATGCCAGTATTCTATATTCCGTATCTGTAAGTTTTTTCATCTTACAGTTCACGTAAATTACATTTACATTACTTCCGTTTTCATGTGAAGCTCTCATTAACTCCCTTGTAACATATATAGAGACAAGGGATTTTCCTGTACCTGTCCTACCATAAATAAACACGTTGCTCGGTTTTGAATTTACAAGTGCTGGCGCAAGAATTTTTGCTAATTCTTCTATTTGCTTCTCTCTATGCGGTATGGTATCAGGCGTAAAAGACTCTGAAAGTGCATGACGGTTCTTGAATATTTTCTGGGCCGTTAAAAAATCTGTGAAAATTTTCTGAACATCCGTCATACACCTTTCATTTGAAGTGAAGGTATAAAAAATTGTTTTCACGTTTATTTCATCTGGACATGAACCCATTTGTTTCATGTGGAAATGTTTTCATGTACACACGCTTTATTGACCCCTTCATTTCATGTGGAGTTCACATTTTACCCCATTATTTCATGTGCAATTCCCACACCCCTTTGTTTCGTGTGGAAGTAAAATAAGATATAATATATCTTATTTATTTAAAATATTACAGTGTAATAATGTATATATAGCAATAAATATTTTGTAATATATATGAGATATTGGTCAAAACACCATATCTAATTTTTATTGTTTGTTATATTTCCATAAGAAAGAAAGGGGAGTGGGAAAGTAGTAGATAAAAAACATTCAACTTATTCAACCTTAATTTCCAATGGAACTTAACCTTTTCACGAAGGATTCCAAAGTAATATCAGTGATAATTGCAAGAGGTATTTTTTCAACTTCAGCAATCCTTATTGCAAGCTCATCAAGTTTTTCGATTTCTCCATGATAAACAACAAGCGGTGGTTTTAAGTTAGAAACTTTCAGTGCTATCATAGGACTCCTCCCCCTCTTAATTTTTGTGAAGATAAGGGCCTTATGCGAGGCTATTCCATAGAACTTAACCATCTCTCCAGGTGGTAATTCGAGAACTGCTTTAAAACTGTCTATTACTGCATATCCGTAAATCTTAACTGGGTGAGAAGGTTTAACTACGAGTTTTGAAGAAATTGCTTTACAGAATTCCTCGAGCTCAATAGGGATACTAAACTCCTTTATATCCAGAAGAATGTCTGATAAAAACACATCTGAAGGGTATATGGAGAAGGACTTTATAATTTCTCCGCCCCTTTCTTCATCTATTTCTATCATACACTCAACAAACTTTTTTATCATCTTAATTCCAGGTGATTTTCTTCTACCACTTTCATAATCGGAGATTACAGAAGGTGAAATCCCGAGTTTTTTCGCAAGTTCTTTTTGTGAGATTTTGAAAATGGTGCGCCATTTTTGCATTGTCTTTCCAGGGTTTTCGGAAAGAACGATTTCACCTGCTATTTTCTTTAGGAGATTTTCACGTGAAAGTTTAAGGGAATCCATGAAATTGTTGTGAAAGCGAAAGTTTAAATATTTCTTTTAACACTTAACATGGCAAGGTGCCAGGTATGGATATGATTCCAATGAAAGTAAAAGATGTAATGAGAAGAAATGTTGTTACAGGATTTAAAGAAGAAACAGTTCTTGAAATAGCAAAAAAAATGAAAGAAAAAGATGTTGGAAGTGTTGTAATAATAGAAAAATCTGATAATACAAAACCTATTGGAATCATAACAAGAGAAGATATTACAATCAAGGTTGTTGCAGAAGGTAAGACTCCTTCTGAGCTAAAAGCAGAAGATATAATGAATTCTCCTGTGATTACATGTACAGAAGAAGATGATTTAATGGAAGTTGCAAACACGATTAATAAATATGGTTATGAAAGGCTTCCTGTTGTTGATAAAGGAGGTAATCTTATTGGGATAGTTTCTATAAGAGAAATTCTTGCAATAGCACCGGGGTTGATAGAGGTTTTCGTTGAGCGTCTGAAAAGGAGAGTGGATGAAGATATGGAAAGATTTGAAGGAGAAAAGGAAGATGAAGTTATAGAAGGTGAATGTGAACTTTGTGGAAATTATTCAGAAGAACTTAGAAAAATAAATGATATGTGGATATGTGCAGAGTGTGCGGAAAAAGAAGGTTTTTCTTTCCCAGAATGAATATCTTATTCCAGTGTTATAAAAACAAAGTTTAAATGGGTTTAGCTCTTAACATATCTTCCATGAAACTACTCTTGCAGGTTTTGGATTGTGATTATTTCTTACATAATGGCAGCCCCGTTGTAAGAATATTCAGCAAAACAGAAAATGGTGAAAGTATTTGTGTGCTATTTAGAGGAATATTACCATACTTCTATCTTCATTTGAAAGAGGGTGTTGATAAGGAAAAAGTTAAAGAAGAACTCGTTAAGAGGTTTGATGTTAAGATAGAAGAAGACAAAAAAATAATTCCTATAGGTTTTCATCCAGAACCAATTGAAATGCTGAAAATAATAGGAAAGGACCCTAGTAAAGTACCAGAAATAAGAGAGTTTGTAAAGAAATTTGGTAAACCATACGAGGCTGATGTGCTTTTCAAGTACCGCGTGCTCGTAGACCTCGGTATAATGGGAATGAGTTGGATAGAGGTAGAGGGTAATTGGGTAAACAGTGATGTAGCTAAATGCAAAACATTTGAAGCAAACTCAATAAAACCTGTTGAAGTTCAGAATAACGCTCCTTTACGTTATTTAGCAATAGATATAGAATGTATACCACAAGAAGACAGATTACCAGAACCTGAAAAGGATCCGGTAATAATGATAAGTATGGTGTTTTATCCAGAATATCGCGGAAAATCCCATCTCGTTCTCCTCGCAAAACCGTTTTCTGCCGAGAACGTTCAGGGATTTTCAGATGAAAAAGAGATGTTGAAAAAATTTGTTGAAATACTTCTTGAGTACGACCCGGATATAATAGTTGGTTACAACATTTACAACTTCGACTTCCCATATCTCGCAAAAAGGTTAGAAGTATGTGGAATAAGAAGGGATATAGGTAGATGCGAAAAACCACCAAGCATAAGAAAGCTGGCCAACGGACAGCATTCTGTTTCTCTTGTTGGAAGAGTTATAGTAGACCCGCACCATATAATAAAAAGCGATGTTGCCATACGCTTAAAGAGATATGACCTTAACACGGTTTCAAAGTTTTTCCTGAATGAAGAAAAAATAGAAATAGATGGAATAAGTGAAATGAGAAAACTGTGGAACGGAGGTAGAGAAGATTTAATGAAGTTTTCTGCTTACTGTAAAAAAGATGCAGAGCTTGCTATGCGATTGGTTATAGAGAAAAATCTCCTTGATAAGTTTTTTGAGCTTTCAAAAATTTCTGGATTACTGCTCCAAGACGTTTTTGGTGGACAGAGTCAAAGACACGAGTGCAGACTACTTCACGAATTCAAGAAAAGAAACATGGTTTTACCATGCAAGCCCGATGAAAGAGAAATAAAAAGAAGAAAAGAAGAAAGAAAAGAGCATGAATTGAAAGGAGCCGTTGTTCTAGAACCCAAAGTAGGATTACATAAAGATGCTTGTATACTTGTTCTTGATTTTGCTTCTCTGTACCCGAGTATTATAAGAACATTCAACATATGTCCTACAACACTAATTGTAAATGAAGAAGATCAGAAAAAGTACAAGTTCATAGAGTCTCCTACCGGTGCTAAATTTGTTTCTCCGGAAATTCGTGAAGGTGTGTTTCCAGCGATTATTAGAGAACTTATTGAGGCGAGAAAAAAAGTAAAGGCTGAGATGAAGAAGGAAAAAGATCCTGAACGAAAAAGATTTTTGGACGCAAAGCAGCATGCGCTTAAAATAATGGCAAATTCGCTTTATGGTTACCTCGGATTTTTACCAGCAAGGCTTTATCTTTTGGAAATAGCAAACTCAATTACAGCCTTCGGAAGAAAAACAATTCTCGCAACAAAAGAACTTGTTGAGGAGAACTTTGATGTAGAAATAGTTTATGGAGATACAGACAGCATTTTTGTAAAATCCAAAACAACAGATCTTGAAGAAGCCGAGAAAATAGGAGTTGAGATTTCAGAATTTGTCTCTTCACGTTTACCCGGATATCTGATGCTTGAATTTGAAAAAATATATCGCTCTTTTCTTATTTTGACAAAGAAAAGATATGCGGGTTGGAAATTTGAGCGCGATGCAAGTTCTCCAACAGGATGGAAGGACTCAATAGAAATGAAAGGAATAGAAACAGTAAGAAGAGACTGGTGTTCGTTGACTTCAGAAACGCTTGAAAAGGTTATAAATACAATACTTAAAGAAGGAAATATTTCAAAGGCGGCAAATTACGTAAGAGGTGTTATAAATGAGCTTCTTAAAGGTAATGTATCTCTTGAAAAGCTCACAATAGTTAAGAGTCTTACCAAACCACCTGAAGAGTATGATGGAACACAACCACATGTGGAACTTGCAAAAAAAATGAAGCAGCGTGATAAAACGCGTGCACCTTCTGTTGGAGATAGAATAGAATTTGTGATAGTAAAGGGCAACCAAATGTTATCCAAAAGGGCAGAAGATCCAAAGTGGGTTATTGAAAAGGGTCTTGAGATAGATGCTCACTATTACATCGAAAGCCAGATATTACCACCAGTAGAAAGGATTTTTGAAGTTTGTGGAATTTCGCGTTCAGAGCTTCTAGATGGCTCTCGACAACAGAGTCTTTTTGACTTCCATGTTACAAGTAAAAAAAAGGAGGAAAGTAATTTATTACCAGAAGAAATTACGCTTGACGAATTTGAAAATATTTTCTGTACAGCATGTAAAACTAGTTGCAGAAGGCCCAGCCTTTCAGGTACTTGTCCATTCTGTGGAAGTACAAAAATATACTTTGAATCTTCTGGTACAATAGGAAAAAGAGCAAAAATAGCGATATAATTCAGAGAAGTGATAGATAATACAGTATTGTTGGGATTATTAAAAAGCCCATAAGAGAAGTTCTTTTAACACCGAGAATGTTTACGATTAATCCTAAAAAGAAACACGATAGGCATAGCAAAAGACCTCCAAGTCCTGAAAAAAGAAAAACGAGAAAGAGCAAAAAACAAAACATGAAAAGAGAAAATTTTGCATAGTTTAAATTTCTCAAAAGAAAAATGAGTTTTCTCGCAAAAACAAGTGTTAATATCGTGCCTGCTGAGATAGCAAACAGAGAAACAAAAATAAAAAACAATAGAATCTCTTCTGAAAAATTACCTAAAAGCTTGAAGATAGCTTGGGCAACTCCACTTCTTGGATTTGAAATAAAATAGATTGCAAAAAACGAAAGCATAGCATCGACAGTTGTAATTGCACCTATTGCGACAAGAAAATTTCTTTCATTTTTCTCACCAAGAAGCTCTTGTGCTATAGTGGCAAGCTGAGAAGCTCCAACTCCAGGGAGAAACCCAGAAATGATTCCGGATAATAAACCAGCTTTTACACCTTTCCATTCTCTAAACTTCTCTTGCTCAAACGTTATAATTTCTGGGAGAGTTGTTTGTTTTTTCCATGAAAGAAAAAGAAGCGGTAAACCAAAAAATCCTGTAAATACCGGAAAGAATACATCGTAATCAATAAGCTTAATTCCCATTATCCCCGTAAAAATAATTATCACAAGTGAAATAAACATATTTTTCAACGATTTCTCAGTAATAATAATCCACACAAGTACAAAAATAAGAAGAAACGGGATGAATGTTTTTATCGAAGGATAAACAACGGAAAAAACAAAGTAAAATGGAAAAATAGCAAGCGAGAGTAAACCAGCATAAAAACCGCCCAGAACGGTGAGTCTTATAGCTTCATATCCGTAACCACGTAAAAGCATTCTATGGCCGGGTAAAACTGAGAGAGCCTCTGTGCTTTCAGGTGCACCAAAAAGTATAGAGGGTATAAAAGAAACAAAAGAATTTGTGATACCAGCACAAATTAGAAATACGCTTGAAAGCAAAGGATCAAAACCATGAGAAATAGAAAGACCAAGAAGTATTGTTGAAAGCAAATTTGGATGTATTCCTGGGATTAAACCTGTTATGCACCCAGCCAATATGCCAAGTAAAATCCATGCAAGAACATCGAACATAAAAAGAGAATAATAATTGATTATTATTATATCTACATAAGTTCTTCGATTATCTTTCCAAAAGCAGGACGGGTTATAAATACAGAAATAAGTATTCCAAGAATTGTTGTTATTGCGAATCCCTGCATAACCTTTGCTCCAGCGCTCATTAATGGAAGCATAGCCACTATAACTGTTGCTGCCGAAGAAAAGATTATAAAGAACGCTCTCTTTATCCTTTCCTTTAGCGTATAATACTTCTTTTTCTCATGTATCGCTTCGTCTATTATCATTATCTGCGCATCTACGCTAGTACCGAGTGTAGCTATTATACCTGCAAGTGAAGGTAAATCTATTGTCCATCCTATTAAGCAAGCCACACCTAAAATAATCAAAACTTCAGAAAGTGAAACGAAAAGCATAGGAAAAATTATCTTCGGGTTTTTATATCTCAATGAAACTACTATTGCAACAAGAATTTCCGCTACTACACCTATTATCAAAACTTCTCTTAGGAATTCTTCTCCAAAAACTGGAGAAATTTCGTTAACTTCTACTATTCTTAATTCCACAGGAAGTTTTCCAGAAGAAAGCACTGTTTGTAAAAATCGCATTTCCTTTTTTGCCATCTCTCTTGTTGGAGCACCGCCTTCTATTGCAGCAGAGGTTACAAGTTTACCCTTCAAATCAGGAGAAATAGAAAGTTTGTCTATGAGCTTCCCGTCAAGGAATAGGAGGAGGTATCCATTTTCTAAAACCTTTCTCGATTCACCACTTGCTCTATCTATTTCATAAATAACTCTCATATCCTGTGTGAGTTTTTTCATTCTCTCTGCTGCTTCTTGAGAAATGTAAATTCCGAATGAAAAATAACACATTTTTTTATTAGTTCCCCTAAGATATCCACACCTGAGATTAACAAAACAACCAGGTTCGTTGATCATACAAACTTTTTTAACGTCTTTTGAATCAAATACTTTTGCATAAAATATTAGTGTATCATCGGTTTTATTTACAAATTTAAACTCTATTCTTTCTATATAAAATGTTTTATTTACAGTTTTATTATCAATGTAAAGCGTGTTGTTGATCATTTCTATGCGATGCTTTTTACCACCAACTAAAAGCAATCCCCTTCCATTAGAGAGCTTTACTATTTTTGGTATAAAAGCCTCTAGGTATCCTTGTTTTTCTAAAACATTTTTAACATCACTTATGCTTCCTCCAGCCATTTCGAGTTGAATATACTTTTTACCTTGAACATCAATTATTGTGAAAGTAGCTTCTTTCAAACCGAAAACGTTTATTCTTGTTTCAAGTTTTTCTTTGGTTGCTTCAAGAAGTTTTGTGCTAACATTTTTAACAGGCTCTAAAAGAACTCTTATTCCACCTCCTATATCAAGCCCGAATTTTAAAGCCTTCCTGACAGGAGCAACTTCTATTCCAAGAGAACCGTTAACATAACCAAGTATAAGTTTTCCATTAACTATCATCCTAACACTCCCTGTATAATTCTCGAATGCCTTCAAGTCAGCTGGTGTTTTTATACGCTTTTCATTGATCCATGTGATGATGTCTCCTGGAAATACCTTGTCTTTGAACGGTGAATTTTGAGAAACACTTTTAACAACAACCCCAGGCGTTGTTGGAATAAGAACGACTAAAGAAATTACCAATGCAAGCAACCAAATTATTATTCTAAAATCCTTCAGCAATATTTTCATTTTTTCCTTTCTACCCACCATCTGAGCACAACTCCGTTAAAGCACCATGTGTTTATTATATCCGCGGTTATTCCTAAGAGCAAAACCGCTGCAATCGATTTTAAAACTTCTGATGATGTGAGCATAAACATTACGCTAACAGCGGCAAGTGTTGTTAAAGACATTGTTATCCCTGTTTTAAATGAGTTTTCCAGAGCTTCTTCAAGCTTTTCTTCACCTTTCAAAACCTTTGTGGTGAGTAAGATATCTGTATCTGCAGAATAACCTATGAGAAGTAGTAAACCAGCCACCACAGGGATGTTTAAGGGAATTCCAATGAATTGGGATAGCACAAAAGCCTCGAAAATATCAGCAGCCACTGCAAAAAGAACATAAAAACTTGGAATAATTTCACGAAATATAAAAAACACAACAACACTCATTAGAAGAAATGCAATAATAACGGCAGAGGTCATTTGGGAAAGAAATCCCTTTGCAAGAACTGGAGAAATTTTTTGAATAGAATAATCCTTTATATCATACCCAGCTTTTCTAAGAGTTTCAACAATACTTTTTGCATCTGTATCCGGTGGTAGCATTACAAAGACAGTGTATTCTTCGTAGCCTTTGGCAATCCTCACCTTTACATGAAAATCGCTTAGTAGCTTTTCAATATGCTCTGCACTCGGTTTTTCTTTGAGAAGAAATGTTATCTGAGCACCTCCTGTAAAATCCATTCCTAATTTAAGTGGAGTATTTAAAAATATCACTAAGCATATCACAAGGAGCGATAACGGCAATAATGCAAGGAATTTATATTTCTTCAAATTTCCGTACATGGCATCACCGCCGGTTTATTAAATAAAAATTTTAATCTTTAAAAATTCTCATGGTCAAAACATGCATAATAGGAGCCGGTGTAGTTGGTTGCTATACGGCACTTTTACTCGCGGATAAAGCCGAAATAACTCTTGTTGAAAAATCACCAGTTGCTAATAAACCCTGTTCAGGGCTTTTTTCTTCTCGAATTTTTGAGTTTTTGTCCTTTCCAAAAAAGCTTGTAGAAGCGCGTTTTGAAGAAATTGAAATAAATTTTGGAAAAAGGAAAGTTACGTTAATTCTCGAACAGCCATTATACGCTTTTAATAGAAAAAAACTTGAGGAATATCTTTTTTCGCTTGCAAAAAAAGAGGTAAATGATGTTATCATAGACAGAGCAATTTCTGTAACAAAGCGTGCTGAGGTTTTTCTTGAAAGGAGTGGAAAAATGAAATTCGATAAAGTAATAGCATGTGATGGAGCGCTTTCTACTACAAGAAAATCCCTCGGACTACCTTCACCAAGATTTTATCTTGGATTGCAGTATTTTATAAAAAGTAAAGAAAAAAACGAAAAAATAAGAACGTTTGCAACACAACATGGCTTTATATGGGAAATACCGAGAGATGGAAAAATAGAATATGGTATTTTCGAAACACCTGAAATAGCAAGAAAAATTTTTGGGAAATTTCTCAGAGAAAAGAATTTGAGTGTGCATAATCTTCGAGGAGCTATAGTACCTTGCGGAATTGTTACAAGTCCTTACTCAAACGTGTTTTTATGTGGTGATTCTGCTGGAATGTGTAAACCATGGAGTGGTGGAGGTATAATATGGAGCTTTACCGCCGCAAAAATAATGGAGAGTATATTTCCAAATCTCGCGAAGGCAAATTTTTTTGTGAAAAAAGTATTTTTCACAAAACAAATTTTTTATCATCGTTTATCCAAGCTTGTGAGAAAATGCTCTTTCCTTCTTCCGAAAAAAATAAGAATTGATACAGATTGGGTTTTTTAGATAGTGCATTGTTTTATCACCAAAACTATGAAATCACTCTATCAACATGCTCGCAGAAACCACTTATTATGTAAGCTCCGAGTAAACCTTTTTTTGCAAGCGCTGGAAATATTTGGTATTCAAGTGAACTTCCTTGTTGTTCAAAAATCTCCGGTTCTCCTATGAACATTCCAGTATAAACGAGATAGGTTTTAGAAATTTTTGGTTTCTCTACAAATTCTATTACTCTGTCTCCTTCAACAACAACATTTCCCCATTCTTTTGGTCGGGGAGATGTTTTTACTACGAGCGTCGCGAGCGCAGAAGAGCGCACATGGTATTTCCATATCTCTT
>Ga0256833_1001160_pt1 | contig 19722 bp, 13 predicted proteins | sample 356284metaG_FD_190535 | JGI IMG/M metagenome (GOLD analysis project Ga0256833, IMG submission 190535) | Hydrothermal vent microbial communities from Mid Atlantic Ridge, Atlantic Ocean - 356-284 | ecosystem: Environmental > Aquatic > Marine > Hydrothermal vents | place: Atlantic Ocean: Mid... | reverse complement strand
ATCTGGTGGATGTGTTGGAAGAGGAGGCCACCGAAGACCTGCAACGATACGGCGGCGCCGAGCCTCTGGAGCGCCCCTATCTCGACACATCACCGGTCATCATCACCAAAAAACGCATCGGCTGGCTGTTGGTTCTTTTTCTTACCGCCACCCTCACCGGTTCGGTGATGAAACTATTTGAATCGGAGATCGAAGCCATGGTGGCGTTGACGCTCTTCATCCCCCTGCTCATCGGCACCGGCGGCAATGCCGGTTCCCAGACCACAGCCACCATCATCCGCGAGCTGGCCACGGGCAACGTCGAGCCCGGCGACGCCTTGCGGGTGTGGTGGCACGAGGCCCGGGTCGCCATCCTGCTGGGCGTGGGCATGGCCATCCCCGCCTTCATCCGCGCCATCACCTGGGTGGATAACCCCATGCTTGCCATCACCGTGGCCGTGGCCATCACCGTGCTGGTGCTGTGGGCCACGGGCGTGGGCTCGCTGCTGCCGCTGGCGGCGGCCAAATTCGGCATCGATCCCGCCCTGGTTTCGGGCCCGCTGATGAGCACCATGGTGGACGCCACGGGCCTGTTCATCTATTTTTCTATCGCCAAAGTTCTCTTGGGATTGTAGCATCCTCATGCCCCACTATCTTCTTTTTCACAAACCCTACGACGTTCTTACCCAATTCACCGACGGCGAAGGCCGCCCCACGCTGGCGGATTACATCGATGTTCCCGGCGTGTACGCGGCCGGGCGGCTGGATCGAAACAGCGAGGGCCTGTTGCTGCTCAGCGATGACGGCGAGATCTTGCATCGGGTCACCCATCCCCGCTGGAAGCTGCCCAAGGTGTATCTGGCCCAGGTGGAAGGCATTCCCAGCGAAGCTGATCTGCAAAAATTGCGGGAAGGCGTCGTCATCAAGGGCGAAAAAACAGCGCCCGCTGAGGTGCAGTTGTTGGATCATGCCCCCAACCTGCCCCCGCGCGCGGTGCGCCAATATCATCCCACGCCCTGGCTGCGGATAGTGCTGAAAGAGGGCAAGAAGCGCCAGGTGCGCCGCATGACCGCGGCCATCGGCTATCCCACCCTGCGGCTGGTGCGGGTGGCCATCGGCCCCCTGACCCTGGGCAAGCTGCAACCGGGAGAATGGCGACATCTGACGGAAAACGAACGCCGCAATCTCTTCCGGGCGCTGGGTCTTGACCCTGACAAACCGGCCCGCATCGGGCCTGGCGCCCCGCGCCCCCGCCGCAAAGGAAAACGCAGACCCAGAAAATGAAGATATTGCAGAGTTAACGGCCATTTGCTATAATGATTCAACGAACACATGAGCTAACCGCATTTCCTCCCCCGTTCCCCTCATGACAAAACGCGCGTCGGCAACGAAATCCTCCGCATCCCCAAAGAAAAAAACCAGCTACGCCGCCACCCGCAAGAGCGGCAGCCGCACGCGCACGACGAAGAAGAAACCCCGCTCGCGGCGTCGTAAAAAAAAGAGCGGTTGGCAGAAATTCACCGAGGCGGTCGTCAGCGGGCAGGCGTTGGGAGTGGCGCTGGCGCTAATGGGCATTTTCACATTGCTAGCGTTGTTCAGCAGCCAGCGCGGCGCCATCACCGCCTGGTGGGTGGATATGATGAGCCTTTTGTTTGGGGTGGGCGTTTACTGGCTGCCCATCGTCCTCATCGTCTCGGGCATCTTCATTTTTCTTTACAGCCAGGGCCATCGGGGCAATTTCACCCCCGCCCGTTTTTTCGGATTTCTGCTCTTCTGGGCGGCGTTGCAGGCGTTGGTGCATCTCATCGGCGTTTCCCGGGGCAACATCACCCTGGTGTCATCGCCCCGCCCTGGCGATTATGGCGGATTGATGGGCTGGAGCATGGCCCAAACCATCGTCTCCTCCCTGGGCCTCGGTTTTGCCATTCTCCTCATGCTGCTGGCGCTGATCATCGCTATCATCCTCATGCTGGGAATCGGTTGGCGCCCGCTGGCGGCCCTGACCGTGGCCGGCGTCACGGGCGTGGTCATGTTCATTCAAAGCGTATTCGAGGGCGGACGTTCGCACTGGCCCGCGATTGCCGCCGGGCTCAGCGCCCGCTGGCAGGGGTTCAGACAGATGCTGGCGAAAAAACGGCGCAAGAAAACGCCGCCAGCGCCGGGCGTCCCGCCCGTTGCCGGGCCGGTCACCAATCTGCCGCCCGACCCCGATCTGGCGCCGGTGGTGAGCCACGAACCGGCTATCCGCATCATCGGCGGCGAGGAGAACGATTGGCGGCTGCCGCGCATCGAAGATATTCTGGATGAAGCGCTGGCGGGTGAAATCACCGAGGAGGACCTGGCGGAACGGGCCCGCATCATCGAAGACACGCTGCACTCGTTTGGCGTGCCCGTCACCGTAGTGGAGGTGAACAAGGGCCCGGTGGTGACGCAATTCGGCGTCAAACCGGGCTATGTCACCCGCAAGGTGCGGGGCGAGGAACGCCGCATGAAAGTGCGGGTGAGCAAGATCCAGGCGTTGCACAACGATCTCTCCCTGGCCCTGTCCGCTTCGCCCATCCGCATCGAAGCGCCGGTGCCGGGCCGGGACATCGTCGGCATCGAGGTGCCCAATCTTTCCATCTCCATGGTCACCCTGCGCAGCATCCTGGAATCGGAGGAATTCGAGGCTATGAAAGCGCCGTTGAAAGTCGCCCTGGGCCAGGATGTCTCGGGCCGGGCGGTGGCGGCCAGTCTGGCGCGGATGCCGCACCTGCTCATCGCCGGGGCCACGGGCTCGGGCAAATCGGTGTGCGTCAACGCCATCATCTGTTCCCTGCTTTTCCAATACACGCCCGACGATCTCCGATTCATCATGGTGGACCCCAAGCGGGTGGAGCTGACCATCTACAACGGCGCGCCGCATCTGATCAATGAAGTCATCACCGATGTGGAAACGGTGGTGGCGGTGCTGGGCTGGGCGGTGAAGGAAATGGAAAGCCGCTACAAGAAACTGGAGAAGGCCGGCGTGCGCAACATCGAAAGCTATAACGCCCGCATGGTGGCCGAAGGCAAGCGCAAGATGTCCTACACCGTCATCGTCATCGATGAACTGGCCGATATTATGATGATGTCGCCCGATGAGGTGGAGAAGCTGCTGGTGCGTCTGGCGCAGATGTCTCGGGCCGTGGGCATCCACCTGGTGCTGGCCACCCAGCGCCCCTCGGTCAATGTCGTCACCGGACTGATCAAAGCCAATTTTCCCTCTCGCATCGCCTTCGCGGTCACCAGCCAGATCGATTCGCGGGTGATTTTGGACACGCCCGGGGCCGAGAAGCTGCTGGGGCGAGGCGATATGCTCTTCATGCGGCCCGATTCGGCCAAACTGGCCCGCTTGCAGGGCGCGTTCGTCTCTGACGGCGAAGTGCACAGGCTGGTGCGCTATTGGCGCGGCCAGCGAGGCGCAGCCGCATCAGAGAAGGCGAAGGAAGAGACCATCGCCCAGCGCCCGCTGTGGGAGGATGTGGTGGCCGAGGCCAAGACCCAATCCAAACGGGATGTGCTGTATGACGAAGCGGTGCGGGTGGTGCAGGAAAGCGGTCGGGCCAGCGTCAGTCTGCTGCAACGCCGCTTGCAGATCGGCTACACCCGCGCCGCCCGGCTGATAGACATGATGGAGGAGGATGGCGTGGTCGGGCCCGATCTGGGCGGCAGCCGCGGGCGAGAAGTGCTCATCAGCGCCCAATCCGAACCCGAGCCTGAGAGCATCGAACCTGAGCATGAATCTGATTTTGCTCCTGACGCGCCAGCGGGGTCGACTGCGAGTCAGGAGCCGCCGCCCTGGGACGCCTTCGCCGATGATGGCGAGTGGGAAGACCCATCGGAAGAAGTGTAAAGAGCGCGGCCTGTTTCAATTTCAGATTATAAACGGCTTCCGCGCCCAAAGGTCCCATTTTATTCCCAAAAGATTGCCTTTGGATATGAGGCTCCCTTATACTTGATGTATCATTTTGTATGATTACATCCTGTCTTGAAATTTTATTGCCGCCCGCGTCATCATGGCGCGTGTTCAAAAATCTCCGGAGGAAAAAATGTCCAAACGATTTGTTGCCATTCTACTGATCGGACTTCTGTTGACTTTTGCACTGGCTGCTTGCGGCGCAAAAGCAGCGCAAGCACCAGAAGCCACGCCAGCCGCAGAAACGCAATTAACTCCTATCACCGTGGGCCTGGTCACCGCCATTGGCGGCATCGAGGAAAAATTTTACACCGCTCTCGCATGGAAAGGCGTCCAGGAAGCTGGAAACCTGTTTACCATCGAAGCCAGCTATAAAGAAAGCGCCAATGAATCCGACTACGCCAAATACCTGGACGAATTTTTATCCGAAAAAACCGATCTCATCATAGCCATCGGCGAAGAGATGTCTCAGGCGGTTGCCGCCGCCGCCAAAGCCAACCCCAACGATCAATTCGCTATCGTGGACGCCGAGAGTAACGCCCCCAACGTGCGCGGCGTCACCTTCGATGTCGTTGCTCCCAGCTACATGGCCGGTTACCTGGCGGGCGGCATGAGCCAGACGGGCGTGGTGTGCGTTTATGGCGTTCAGGACTCCCAAGGCGTGACCGATTATATGACAGGCTTTGTCAATGGCGCTGATTACTATCGTCGTCAGAACGGGGTCGATTTGAAAATTCTGGGCTGGGATGTTTATGAACAAAAAGGTATGCTTTTGAATAATCTGGCCAACGAAGAAGTTGGCTACCACATGGCGGGCGATTTCTTCGATCAGGGTTGTGATGTCATCTTTGCCGTGGCCAAAGACGCGGCCAGGGGTAGCGCCAAGGCGGCCCAGGATGAAGGCAAGATGTTCATCGGAGCGACGGTGGACTGGTACGATGTCTTTCCGGAATATGGCAATGTCGTCCTCACGTCGGTGATGAAGAACACCGACAAGGCGGTTTTCGATAATATCGTAGCCTATGGCGCCGGCAGTTTCAAAGGCGGCGAAAACTATGTCGGAACCCTGGAAAACAACGGGGTGGGACTGGCCCCCTATCATCAATTCGATGACAAGGTCCCCCAGAGGATGCAGGAAGAAATCAAGCAGGTGCGGGATAATATTCTTACCGGCCATCTTCGCCCCGCCGAGCCATGGATTTACGACGAGAACAATCCGCCTGCTTCTGAAGAAGGCAAAAAGGACTGATCTTTTACGAACAGATCAAGAAAGGCCCGGACATTGATGCGTCCGGGCCTTTCTCATGGTAGAGCTTGGTGTCCGGATCGAAATCAGAAGAGGGATGAACAGGTTGGGACGCCGATCTCATTCGGCGAACCGGTGACGAATGGGGGGATAGCCAGATATTTATCGATGAATCAGAGAATAGCGATTATCCAAGGCCCAATACCAACATGAATGCAAAAATGTTGCGTATCCATCCCCCTTTCTTTTATACTTAACCTCTGGCAATGATGCCAGGAACGTCTATCCTGACCACATTCAAATCTCAACCCCATTTTTCAATTGTTTAGGAGGAGAAAACCTATGCGCAAGTCAACCCTGTTCATCTTGCTTGCCTTGTTGCTGGTGAGCGTTGTCGCTCTCAGCGCCTGTGGCGGCAGCAAGGCCACGCCTACCCAGGCCCCCGCCCAGGAAAAACCTGCGGCTGAGGCCACTGAAGCGCCTGCGGCTGAGGCTACCGAGGCTCCAGCTATGGAGAAGAAGGAATTCAAGGTTGGCCTCGTCACCGATGTGGGTCGCATCAATGACCGCAGCTTCAACCAGTCGGCCTGGGAAGGCGTGAAAATGGCCGCCGACAAGCTGGGTCTGACCGAGAACGACATCAAGTACATCGAGACCAAGGACGCCAAAGACTACGCTGACAACATCAACCAGTTCATCGAGAACGGTTACAATGTGATCATCAGCGTCGGCTTCGCTCTGGGTGACGCCACGCATGAGGCCGCTGTCAACAATCCCGACATCATGTTCATTGGCGTCGACCAGTTCCAGGCCGACCCCCTGCCCAACTACGCCGGCCTTATCTTCCCCGAGGACAAAGCGGGCTATCTGGCGGGCGTGCTGGCGGCCTCACTGGACAAGACCGGCACCATCGGCGCCGTGTTGGGCACCGACCTGGTTCCCCCCGTGGTCGCTTTCAAAGAGGGCTACGAGGCGGGCGCCAAAGCCACCAAGCCCGACATCAAGCTCATCTCCACATATCATCCTGGCGAGCTCTCTCAGGCCTTCGTTGACCCCGAGTGGGGCGCGGCCACGGCCAAACAGGCCATGGATCAGGGCGCTGACGTCATCTTCGGCGCTGGCGGCATGACCGGCAACGGCGCGCTGCAAGAAGTCGCGGCTGCGGCCGAAGCTGGCAAAGAAGTCTACTGCATCGGCGTGGACACCGATCAGTGGGAGACCCTGCCCGCCGCCCATCCCTGCCTGGTCTCCTCCGCCATGAAGCTCATCACCCCCGGCGTCGCCGACCTCATCGAGAAAGCCTACAATGGCGACTTCCCCGGCGGCAACTACGTGGGCGATGTGGGTCTGGCCCCCTTCCACGATTTCGAGGACAAGGTTCCTCAGGAAGTCAAGGACCTGCTGGCCAAGACCAAAGAGGGCCTGCTGGACGGCTCCATCAGCACCGGCTACAACCCCGGCGGCGCGCCTGCCGAGGAGGCGACCCCTGAGGCCGAGACCAAGACTATCACCGTGGGCATGGTCAGCGACCTGGGCGGCATCGACGATAAGTCCTTCAATCAAACAGCCTGGAAGGGCATCGAAGACGCCATGAAAGACCTGCCTGTGGATGGCATCTTCTTGGAAAGCCAGCAGCAGACTGATTACGAAAAGAACATCAATGAGTTCCTTTCGCAGAAGAAAGACCTGATCATCACCGTGGGCTTCATGCTGGGCGACGCCACCAAGAAGGCGGCCGAGGCCAATCCCGACGCCAAATTTGCGATCGTGGACTATCCCAGCGAAGCTCCCAACATTCGCGGGCTGCTCTTCAATGTGGCCGAGCCCAGCTTCCTGGCCGGGTATCTGGCTGCGGGCGTCAGCGAGACGGGCGTGGTCTGCACCTATGGCGGCATCAACATCCCGCCCGTGGTGGAATTCATGGCCGCTTTCCAGAACGGCGTGAATTACTACAACGAGAAGAACGGCAAAGACGTCACCTTGCTGGGCTGGGATAACGATGCTCAGGATGGCGCGTTCACCGGCAACTTCGAATCCACCGATGATGGCCGCCGCTTCGCGGAGAATTTCTTCGACGAGGGCTGTGACGTCATCTTCCCGGTGGCCGGGCCTGTGGGCCTGGGCAGTGCGGCAGCCGCCAAAGATCGCGGCATGATGATGATCGGCGTGGACACTGATCAGTACATCTCTGCTCCCGAGTTCGGCAGCGTGCTGGTCACCTCTGTGCTGAAGAACATGGATAAAGCCGTGTATGACACCATTGCCGATCTGGTCGATGGTAAGTTCGTGGGCGGCGAGAATTACCTGGGCACCCTGGCCAACGGCGGCGTGGGCCTGGCCCCCTACCATGATTTCGACAGCAAGGTGTCTGATGATCTGAAGGCTGACATTCAGAGCCTCATCCAGGACATCATCGACGGCAAGGTTTCCGTCAAATAACCTTCTCGACCCATTCACACTTCCAGCGGCGGCGCTCGCTTACGGCGCCGCCGCTGTCTATTCTCATATTTTGGTTGGACAGCGATGTCTGGCCCCCTCACGCGACGAGGAATCGGTTTTATGGCTCCAGTTCTCGAACTACGAAATATCACCAAGCAATTTCCTGGCGTGCTGGCGAATGATCATATCAATCTGAGATTGGAAGAAGGGGAGATTTTGGCCCTGCTGGGCGAAAACGGGGCGGGCAAAAGCACATTGATGAATATCCTCTATGGCCTGTATGAGCCAGATGAGGGCGAGGTGTTCATCCGGGGCGAGCAAGTGGCCATCGAGGGGCCTGCCGATGCCATTCGTCAGGGCATCGGCATGGTGCACCAGCATTTCATGCTCATCCCTGTGCTGACGGTGACGGAAAATGTGATGCTGGGAGATGAGACAGTGAGCACGCCCATCCGCATTCTCAAGCGGGATAAAGTGGCCGCCCGCATCCGGGAGCTTTCGGAGCAGCATGGGCTACATGTGGACCCTGACGCCAGGGTGCAGAGTCTTTCGGTGGGGGTGCGTCAGCGAGTGGAGATCATCAAGGTGCTCTATCGCCACGCCAACATCTTGATTTTGGATGAGCCCACCGCGGTGCTGACGCCGCAGGAGGCGGATGAGTTGTTTGACATCTTGCGCTCACTGCGCCAGCAGGGCGTCAGCATCATCTTCATCAGCCACAAGCTGCGCGAGGTGCTGGAGTTGGCCGACCGGGTGATGGTCATCCGCCGGGGCAAGGTGGTGGGAGAGACGAAGACGGAGGAGGCGGATCAGGCCCAACTGGCGGAGATGATGGTGGGGCGTCAGGTAGCGCTGACGGTGGCGAAAGGCCCGGCTCAGGTGGGCGAACCGGTGTTGGAGGTGAAAGATCTGTATGTGATGGATGATCGGCTGCAGATGACGGTGGACGGCGTGAGTCTGACGGTTCATGCCGGGGAGGTGCTGGGCGTCGCCGGCGTCCAGGGCAATGGGCAGACGGAGTTCGTGGAGGCGCTGACGGGGCTGCGCCAGGTGCGCGCGGGCAAGGTGAGCATCGACGGCGAGGACATCACCAACGCTTCGCCTCGGAAACTGGTGGAGGCGGGCGTGGCGCATATCCCCGAAGACCGGCAGGCGGATGGGCTGGTGCTGCGCTTTCCTGTGGCTGATAATTTTGTGATCAACACTTATTACAAGCCTCCCTTCGCCAAAGGGTGGCGTGTCAATCGGGCGGCTATCGACGAGCAAGCGGAGCGGTTGATCAGGGATTTCGACATCCGCACCCCCAGCGCCTACGTGCCCGTCTCCAATCTCTCCGGCGGCAATCAGCAAAAGGTGATTGTGGCCCGAGAGTTCAGCCGTCCCATCAGGCTGCTGGTGGCCAATCAGCCCACCCGCGGCCTGGACGTGGGCTCCATCGAGTACATCCATCAGCAACTCATCAACAAGCGGGACGCGGGCGTGGCCGTGCTGCTGGTCTCGGCCGAGCTGGATGAGATCATGGGCCTTTCCGACCGCATAGCGGTCATGTTCCACGGAAAAATCACGGCTGTGGTGGACGCCAATGAGGTCTCGAAGGAGCAAGTGGGCTTGATGATGGCTGGCAGCAGCCTGGAAGAAGCCCTAAAACAGGCTCCCGCCCGTTCAGACGCTCCCATCGAAGCCATTTTATAACGCTATTTTTCAATTTTATTCCCGGAGTTTCTTCATGGATGAATCATCCTCTCACAGCGTAACTCCCAAATCGAAAGACGCAAAAAAGAAATCGTCAAGTTGGGCCAGCGCCATGGTGGTGCCGTTGCTGGCGGTGTTTACGGCGCTGGTTATCGGTGCGTTGCTCATCGCTTTCACAGATCCGGTGGTGCTGGATGCGTGGAAGCACTTTTTCGCTGATCCCATGGGTGCGTTGGCCGCCACCTGGCAGAGCATCGCGGTGGCCTATGGGGCGCTGCTCTCCGGCTCTCTGGGGCTGGTGGAGATATGGAAAGCGCTGGGCGTGTGGCTGCACGGCGGGGGAACGGAAGCCCTGGCGGTGGCCATGGTGCCCCTTTCCGAGAGTCTGACCGCTTCGGTGCCTTTTATCTTTGCAGGCCTGGCCGTGGCCGTGGGCTTCCAGGGCGGTCTGTTCAACATCGGCGCCGAGGGGCAGTTGCTGGTGGGGGCGCTTTCAGCCGTGTATGTTGGCTACAGCTTTCCCGGCCTGCCCATTTACATCCATTTGCCCATGGCGCTGATCGCGGGCTTCATCGGCGGAGCCATCTGGGGCGCGATTCCGGGCCTGCTCAAGGCATACACCGGCGGACATGAGGTCATCACCACCATTATGATGAACTGGATCATCATCAGCATCTCCGCCTGGCTGCTGAAAGTGGGCGGGCCTATGTCCAGGGGCGAGCTCCCAATCACGCCCGAGGTGCTGCCTTCGGCCCAGATTCCGAAATTCTTCTCCACCCAGGGCAATCGCTTCCATGCCGGATTTTTTCTGGCGCTTATCACCGCGTTTCTCATCTTCTGGCTGCTCTATAAATCTACCAAAGGGTTTGAAATTCGCATGTTGGGCGCGAATTTCAAGGCTGCGGTGTATTCCGGGATCAACGTCAAGCATCTTTGGGTGTTTGTGATGGCGTTGAGCGGTGCGTTGGCGGGGATGGCGGGCACGGTGCAGGCCCTGGCCATCGACCATTGGGTGGGCATGGGCTTTTCCGGTGGCATGGGTTTTGATTCCATCGCTCTGGCGCTGTTGGGGCGCAGCCATCCGCTGGGCGTGGTGCTGGCCGCGCTGCTGTTTGGCACCCTACGCAATGGCGCCACCCGGATGCAGTCGGTGGCGCATATTCCCATCGACATCATCACTATCATTCAGGCGCTGGTCATCGTTTTCATCGCTGCACCCGAGATCATCCGCTGGCTGTATCGTCTGCGGCAGCCGGAGGGCGAAGAAGCCCCCATCTTCACCACCAGTTGGGGATCATAATCGATTTCATGGCCCTTTCATTCATCCATCGAGTTAAGAGCTTATGACTGCAACCACTGTCAACACCCATACAGATTCTACAGCGGCCCTGAAGAAGGAGCGGCGGCGGGCTATCGCCTTCGGCGTTTTCTTCCTGATTGTGGCCGCGGCGATCCTGGTGTTGTTCATCTTCAACACCGACAGTCAGATGGTCAGCACCCTGAAGCTGAATCCAACGACAAGGAATAAACCAATTCATGTGCCCGATTTGGTGCTGCCCACCCAACTGACGCTCATTGTGCTGATGATCATCACCGGGGCCATTGGCGCGTATCAGTTGGGGCGGGGCTTCAAAAACGCGGCCACGGCGTTGGGAGTTGTTTTTCTCCTCTTCATCGCTGCGTTTTTGGTGTGGGCCACCCGCAACAAGGCCATCAATCTGCTGGGCATCCTATCGTTCACCGTGGCGGCGGCCACGCCCATCGCTTTTGCCGGGCTCAGCGGCGTCATGTGCGAGCGGTCGGGGGTGATTAACATCGCCATCGAGGGGCAGATGTTGGTGGGAGCCATGATAGCGGTGCTGGTAGCCAGCGTCACGGGCAGCCAGTGGTTTGGGCTGGGCGCGGCTATCATCAGCGGTGCGGTGCTGGGTGCGGTGCTGGCGGTGCTGGCTATCCGATTTATCGTGGATCAGATCATCGCGGGCGTGGCCATCAATATCTTCGGTCTTGGCATCACCAGCTTCATTAGTCAACGATATATGCAACCTAATCCCGAATTGAACACGGGCGGCGTTTTTCCCAGGATTGCCATCCCATTTTTGTCGAAAATTCCTGTTATCGGCCCGATCTTCTTCAATCAGAACGCCATCGTTTATATTTTGTTCCTCACGGTGCTGGTGATGCACTTCATGTTATGGTACACGCAATGGGGTCTGCGCACCCAGGCCGTGGGCGAGCATCCCCGGGCTGCGGACACGCTGGGCATCAATGTGTTTCGCATCCGCTACATCAATGTCATCATCGGCGGCATGATCGCCAGCATCGGCGGTGCGTATCTCACCATCGGCTCGGTGGGGCGGTTCGATGAGAACATCACCGCGGGCAAGGGCTTCATCGGTCTGGCCGCCATGATCTTCGGCCAGTGGACGCCATTGGGCACGTATGGCGCTTCGCTCATCTTCGGTTTTTCCGATGCGTTGCAGGCCAAGTTGCAGATTTTGGGCAAGGTGCAGGTGCCTATCCCCAGCGAATGGCTGCTGATTTTGCCCTATCTCATCACCATCATCGTGCTGGCGGGCGTGGTCGGGCGCACAGTGCCGCCCGCGGCCGACGGTCAGCCATACATCAAGGAGTAGCCTCATGTCCATGACCTCACGCGAGCGGGTGTTGACCGCCATCAATCACGAGGAGCCAGATCGGGTTCCCATCATCCTTGGGGTCAGCAATGCTACAGGCATCAAGATGAAGCCTTATCAGGAGTTGAAAAAGCTGCTGGGCATTGATGCGCCCGATGAGTACATCTACGACTGGCCCGAGCTGGGCACCGCGGCCATCGATGAGGAGACCATGATCCGCCTGCACAGCGATGTGCGGGGCGTGCTGGACCTGGAGCCGGCGTGGGTGCGGGAGCGCAATCGCAATCGCCCGCCCCACACGCCCTGCATCGACTCCTGGGGCAGCGGGCAGAAGGAGATCGCACCAGGCGAGTGGTTCCCGGGCATTCATCCCATGGCCGACGCCCATGCCATCGAGGAGATCGAGGCGTATGAACACTGGCCCGATATGAGCGACCCGACCCGCGTGGCGCATGTGCGGGAGCAGGCGTTGCGTTTGAAGGAGCAGGGGGAGTACGCCATCATGGGCACGCCCTGGCTGCTTTTTCCCTTCGAGCGAGCTCACGCCATGCAGGGCATGGAGAAATTCATGATCAACATGGCGCTCTATCCCGATTTCGCCCAGGCGCTATTGCGTAAGATCACTGATCTCAGCAAGGAGCTGATGGGACATTTTCTGGATCAGTGCGGCGATCTCATCGACATTATCAAGATCGGCGATGATCTGGGCTCGCAAACAGGATTGCTGATCTCGCCCAAGATGTATCGGCAGTTACTCAAGCCCTTCCACGCTGAGTTCATCGCGTTTATCAAAGAACGCACCGACGCCAAGGTCTTTTTCCACACTGATGGCGATGTCATGGATCTGGTGGGAGATTTCATCGAGATCGGCGTGGATATCCTCAATCCTATCCAGACCTCGGCCGGGCGCATGTCGGATCTGCCGGAGCTGAAGCGGCGCTATGGCGATGACATCACCTTCTGCGGCGCCATCGACACCCATCACATCCTGCCTCACGGCACGCCCGAGGAGGTGCGCCAGGAAGTCAAGCGGGTCATCGACATTTTGGGCCCGGGCGGCGGCTACATGGTGGCCTCGGTGCACACCATTATGAATGACGTGTCCGCGGAGAATATCCTGGCCATGGTGGATGCGGTGGAGGAATTCGGACGCTATCCACTGACATAGCAGAGGCCGCTGATGCCCGCAGATTGGCGCAGATCATCCTGATATGGACGATAGGCGGAGGATAATGATATGCTCCCAGCCGGATATGCAATCCGGCGGCGCCGGCAGGCGTAAAACCCGCCGGATGACAGATCCGGCTGGGAGCTTTCATGGTTCTTTTGCCTCTTTTTTCCTTTGATGTCTTTGCGGCTTTGCATGAGATCAATCTACTTGCGAAGCAGTTGCACAAACACAGTGATGGCATTAGACTGTAGCCATCCCTGTTTTCATCCCCCCCCTTTCTTCGATGAGAGGTTCGCTTATGGGCAATTTTTCTCTTCGCCGTTTATTTCGCTCTTTGCTGATACCCTTGCTGGCTGTTTTTTCAGCGCTAATTGTGGGCGCAATTATCATGTGGCTGGCTGGCGATAATCCGGTTGCGGCTTACAAGGGACTTTTTCAGGGGGCATTTGGCAGCGCCCGCGGCTGGGCCACCACCATCCGCAAGTGGTCGCCGTTGCTGCTCACAGGCCTTTCGGTGGCCATCGCCTTTCAGGCGGGCCTGTTCAACATCGGCGCCTCGGGCCAGTTTATGATGGGCACCATCTTTTCGGTGTGGGTGGGCATCAACTTTACAGATATGCCCGCCATCATCCACGTGCCGCTGGCCATTTCCGCCGGCATCCTGGGCGGGCTGCTGTGGGGCGCGGTGCCGGGCATCCTCAAGGTGACTACCGGCGCGCATGAGGTCATCACCACCATCATGCTGAATTACATCGCGGCCTTGTTCGCTGGCTGGACGGTGTATGCGGGGGGCTCGCAGGGACAGAAGCCGGGCCCGCTGTGGGATCCCGCGGCCAAGGCCATCTCGCAAACGCCGCCGGTGGTGGATAGCGCCCGCATTCCCTTCATCTTCGGGCCGCCCTACCGGGTGCATTGGGGCATCGCTCTGGCCATCATCACCATTTTCGTCATGGCCTGGCTCATCTACAAGACCACCATCGGCTTTGAGCTGCGCACGGTGGGCCAGAATTTCAAGGCGTCCAAATACGCTGGCATTCGCGTGGGATGGACGATTATCCTGGCCATGATGTTGGCCGGGGCGCTGGCGGGCATGGCCGGGGCCATCGAGACGCTGGGGGTGAATTTCAAATTTGCGCCCGAGTTCGGCGGCTCGGTGGGCTTCGATGGCATCACCGTGGCGCTGCTGGGGCAGACGAATCCGTTTGGGGTGGGGCTGGCGGCCTTCTTCATGGCGTCATTGGCTGCAGGGGGCGCCAAGATGCAATTCGATTCGGGCGTTTCTTCGGACATCATTCAGGTTATCAACGCCCTGATGCTGGCCTTCGTGGCGGCGCCGGCCATCATTCGTTACATTTACCGCATCCGCAAAGCGCCCGAAGAAGCGGAAACGACGCCCAAGATTTCATGGGGCGGGTAATCATTGTCAATGGCTAATGCGTCGTCACTGTTGCGAAACACCGTTATTTCCCTGATTCATTCATCCTCTCAAGGGAGAGGCTTATGAGCAGTCCTACACGATTCAAGAAAACATCCCTGATTGCATTGGGAATCGCTATTGTTCTGATTATCGTTGGCGTTATCGTCAATCTGCTGCCGATACCGGATGATTCCATGTGGCGGGTGTTGTTTGGCGTCAGCACGCTGAATTTCACCTTGCGGGCCACAATTCCCCTGGCCCTGGGGGCGATGGCGGGCATCTTGTGCGAACGCACCGGCATCATCAACATCGGCATCGAGGGCATGATGCTGGCGGGCGCTTATGCCGGTTTCGTGGCCAAAGTCGCCACCAACAGTTGGCCGCTGATGCCCAGCCTGCTTTTCGGCGTGGCCGCGGCATTGTTGGCCGGGGCGGCCATGGGGTACATTCACGCCCTGTTTTCCATCAAGTTCAAAATGGATCAAATCATTTCCGGCACCTTTCTCATCCTGCTGGCGGGCGGGCTCACCGCTTACCTGTTCAATCCCGATATGGTGGCGGAGGGGAAATTCTCGCCCATCGCCATCCCGGTGCTGTCCAAGATTCCGGTCATCGGCGATATTTTCTTCAATAATCCGCCCATCACCTACACGGCGCTGATTCTGGTGGCGGTGCTGCATGTGGCGCTGTTCCACACCAAATGGGGCCTGCGCAGCCGGGCCGCGGGCGAACATCCCCGGGCTGCGGACACCGTGGGCATCAATGTGAATTTCTACCGCTACATGAACACAACCCTGGGCGGCATGGTGGCGGGCCTGGCGGGCGGTTTTCTGGTGCTGGAGGCGGTGGGGCAGTTCCAGGAGGGGATGACCGCGGGCCGCGGTTTCATCTCTCTGGCCGCCATGATTTTCGGCAACTGGATGCCCTTTGGCGCGCTGGGCGCGGCCACCCTGTTCGGTTACACCCAGGGCGTGCAGAACGCGTTGCTGCTGGCGGGCGTGGTCAACATCCCCCGACATTTCATCAGCATGTTGCCCTATGTGGTCACCATTATTGCGGTGGCGGGCTTTGTTGGCCGGGTGCGGCCGCCCGCGGCTGAAGGCAAGGTCTACGAGACCGAAGGATCATCGGAATAAAGCTCCCCGGACGGAGGCAAATTATGAGCAACACCAACGTTCCTGCACTGGAAGTCAAACATATCACCAAAAAATTCCCGGGCGTCATTGCCAACGATGATGTCAATTTGGCCCTGAACAAGGGTGAAATCCTGGCGCTGCTGGGCGAAAATGGCGCCGGCAAATCCACCCTGATGAATATCATCTACGGCCTTTACAAGCCCACCGAAGGCGAGATTTACGTCAACGGGCAAAAGGCGGAGATGCACAACCCCAAAGACGCAATCGCTCTGGGCATCGGCATGGTGCACCAGCATTTTCAACTGGTGCCGGTGATGACCGTGGCCGAAAATATCATGCTGGGCGCCGAAAGCGTCAAGAAAAACGGGCTGCTGGATATCAAGAAGGTGGCCCAAGAGATCACAGAACTCTCCCACCGCTACCATCTCGATGTGAATCCCTACGCCAAGGTGGAAGACTTGCCGGTGGGGGTGCAGCAACGGGTGGAGATCATCAAGGCGTTGTATCGCGAGGCCGAGATACTGATCCTGGACGAGCCCACCGCGGTGCTGACTCCGCAGGAGATCGAGGGGTTGTTCGAGATTATGAAGCGCTTGCAGGCCCAGGGCAAGTCCATCATCTTCATCTCCCACAAGTTGAAGGAGGTGCTTTACATCTCCGATCGCATCGTGGTGCTGCGGAATGGCAAGGTGGTGGGCGAGACCACGCCCGCCGAGGCCACTCAGGAGAAGCTGGCCGCCATGATGGTGGGCCGCGAGGTGATTCTCACGGTGGAAAAGAAGCCAGCGCAGCCGGGCGAGGTGGTTTTGGAGGTGAAAGACCTGAAGGCCAGGAGTGATCTGGGCGAATCTGCGCTGCGCGGGGTCAGCTTCAAGGTGCGCGAGGGCGAGATTTTGGGCGTGGCCGGGGTGCAGGGCAATGGCCAGACAGAGCTGGTGGAGGTAATCACCAGTCTGCGCAAAGCCGATGGCGGCCAGGTGCTCATCAATGGTCAAGACATGACAAACGCCTCGCCACGAGCCATCACCCAAAAGGGGCAGAGCAGCCATGTGCCTGAGGATCGTCATGCCTACGGCATGGTTTCCACCTATCCGGTGGCCGACAACCTGGTGTTGAACACCTATAATCTGCCGCCATTTGCCAAGGGCGTCACCATCAACCGGCCCGCCATCATCCAACACGCCGAAGAGCTCATCGAGAAATTCGATGTGCGCACGCCCAGCCCACTGACCCGGGCGGGCAGCCTTTCGGGCGGGAATCAGCAGAAGATGGTGGTGGCCCGGGAGTTCAGTCGTCCCATCAAGCTGCTGATTGCGGCCCAACCCACCCGCGGCATCGATGTGGGCTCCATCGAGTTCATCCACAACCAGATCGTGGCCAAGCGGGATGAGGGCGTGGCCGTGCTTTTGGTTAGCTCCGAGCTGGATGAGATCATGTCGCTTTCCGACCGCATTGCAGTAATGTACAAGGGCGAGATCATCGACATCGTGCCCAGGGCCGAAGCCACCCGCGAAAACATCGGTCTGCTGATGGCGGGCGTGAAGCGAGGAGAGAAAATCTGACAGCCTATGGCTTATAAGGATCTGCGCGAATTTATCAACCTGCTGGAAAAAGGGGGGCAACTGGCCCGTATCAAGGCTCCGGTGGACCCCTATCTGGAGATCACCGAGATCACCGATCGGGTGAGCAAAGGGCCTGAGGAAAAGAACAAGGCCCTGTTGTTCGAGAACGTCATCGGCTCCGACATGCCGGTGCTTATCAATATGTTCGGCAGTCCCCGGCGCATGGCCTGGGCGTTGGGCGTGCGGGAGCTGGAGGAATTGAACGAGAAGATGGCCCGGCTCATCGATCCCAGACCGCCCAAAGGCCTGGGGCCCGCCGTCGATCGGGCCAGGGATATGCTGGGAGCGTTGAAAAGCGCTGGACTCAAGCCCAAGATCGTTAAAAAAGCGCCAGTGCAAGAGGTGATCAAGACAGGCGAGGCCGCGTCCCTGGCATGGATTCCCATTCTCACCTGCTGGCCCGAGGATGGCGGCCCCTTCATCACCCTGCCCACGGTCATCACCCGCGACCCTCTTAGCGGCGGGCGCAACGTGGGCATGTACCGGATGCAGGCGTATGACCAGAAGACCACGGGGATGCACTGGCAACTGCACAAAGGTGGGGCGGAGCATGAACGCGAGGCCCGAGAAACGGGCCAGGAACGCATCCCTGTGGCCGTGAGCCTGGGCGGCGATCCTGCGGTGATATGGTCGGGCAGCGCGCCGTTGCCTCCGGGCGTGGATGAATTTCTGCTGGCGGGCTGGCTGCGAGGCAAGCCCGTGGAACTGGTGAAATGCGTCAGCCAGCCGCTGGAGGTCCCGGCCCATGCCGAGATCGTCATCGAGGGCTGGGTGGACCCCGCCGAACGCCGCATCGAAGGGCCTTTTGGCGACCACACCGGCTATTACACCCCGCCCGACGACTACCCGGTGCTGCACATCACTGCGGTCACCCATCGCCGCAACGCCATCTACCCCGCCACCGTGGTGGGCCCGCCCCCCATGGAAGATTACTGGATGGGCAAGGCCACCGAGCGCCTGTTCCTGCCTCTGATGAAGCTCTTCCAGGGCGAGATCGTGGACTGGAACATGCCCGCGGCCGGGGTCTTCCACAATCTCATCTTCGTTTCCATCAAGAAGCGCTATCCAGGCCACGCCCGCAAAGTCATCAACGGCATGTGGGGCATGGGCCTGATGTCACTGACCAAGACCATCGTCATTTTCGACGAGGATGTGGATGTGCAGAACGAGCAGGACGCCCTGTTCCACATGTTCGGCAATGTGGACTGGAGCCGGGATGTGATCATCCAGGACGGGCCGGTGGATGCGCTGGATCACGCCAGCTACCACTTCGCGTATGGCGGCAAGATCGGCATCGACGCCACCCGCAAGCTGCCTGCGGAGGGCTATCATCGCCACTGGCCAGCGCTGGCGACCATGAGCGACGAGATCAAGGAGCGGGTGTCCCGTCGCTGGGGATTATACGGACTGGAATAAGATCGCCGTATCGGCAAGCACAAAAAAGGGACACGGCGTTACACGGTAAACGCGGATAAGTTCAAAAAAATCCGTGTCTGAAAGCCGTGTTCATCCATGTCCTTGTTTTTTATCGAAGGAGAGAGGCAAACCGGGCCTGAATGCGTTGCAGGGTATCACGCACTTGCTCGATGCTGATGCCTCGCACGCTGGCGATTTCCTCCATCGTCAGCTTGCCGCGAGTCCACAAATCGAAGATGATGCGGCTCTGTGCGGGCAGATCAGCATAAACGCGGGCCAGGAGCTGCTGCAAGGCCCGATCGCCTTTGATGACGACGCCTTCCAGTCCCGTTTGCTTGATGATCTCATCCTCGAAACTGTCCTCTAGCAGCAGCGCGCGGGGTTCGGGCGGCTCCAGCTCGGCATCGTCCAGGTCTTCGACCATGACGATGTCCCCATCCGCATCCACGGTGATCTGTGGGATTTCGTTCAGCATTCGCATCTCATCGGCGAGGATGGCTTCCAGTCTCAGAGATTGCAGCCGCCACGCCTCCTGGCGGATGATTTCATCGAGCCTTTCGTTGGCGAGCTGGAAGAGCTTCACCCGCATGCTCGATTCCTCCTGCGGCATGTCGTCGAAATGTTCGTAGACCTCCAGCAAGACCTCATCCAGGATATCTTGAGGGGTGTAAAGATCGACCGGGATGAGACCCTTGCGCTCTGCGGTGCGCAAGCGGTTGTTCACATAGCGTTCCAGGCCTGGCGCCACATCAAGAATCAGCCGGAAAAAAGCCTCTTGCTTTTCGTTTTTGCGATGCTGCTGCAATGCACTCATCGATTTCTGCATGGGACTGCCTCCAAATCCGTTTAATTTTATCTCATCATAAAGCATTTGCATCAGATTTTCATTTGTGCGTCGGGATATCTAGAGCCTGTTATGCACTTGGGTAATTTTTCAAACGGAATTCATATATAATTATGGTAAAGTTAAATATATGAACAGAAAACCTTACCCAAGTGATGTCAGTGACGAAGAATGGGCCTTTGTCAAG
>Ga0256833_1001159_pt1 | contig 19733 bp, 17 predicted proteins | sample 356284metaG_FD_190535 | JGI IMG/M metagenome (GOLD analysis project Ga0256833, IMG submission 190535) | Hydrothermal vent microbial communities from Mid Atlantic Ridge, Atlantic Ocean - 356-284 | ecosystem: Environmental > Aquatic > Marine > Hydrothermal vents | place: Atlantic Ocean: Mid... | reverse complement strand
AGCGTTGATTACGCTCTGGCAGGAGCCCTCATAATAGGAACCATTCCAGGAGTTTACCTGGGAACGCACGTTAATGCTAAGGTTGATAAGGAGAGACTGAAGAAGGTCATCAACGTGATAATCCTCGCGATTGGGATTGTGGTCTTAATCAGGCACTTAGGGTGGATGGGATGAAGCTCAAGGAGACTCTACTCAGAACTCCCCTAAAGGACATGTTCTACTGGACATACAAAGTGAAGAAGGAGGAGAAGTATCATCGAGAGTTTGAAAAAAGAATAAAGGAACTTAAAAGACAGAATTTGAACTTTGATATATCTGATAGAGTAAATGTTCTAATTGTAGTTGCAGACTGTCTCCGTTTCAAAAACACTAGTTTAAGCGAATACGAGCGAGATACAACACCATTTTTGGCGTCACTTAAGCGGTCGGGAAAGGCCATGGCCGCGGCTCCTTGGACGCATCCCTCCGTTGCCTCCCTGATGACGGGGTTGTATCCTCATAACCACGGTGCCTACATAACTTCAAAATTAAGGAACTTTGACAACCCCAAGGACTTTAGGGCTATTAGAAAGGGTATTCTAACTCTGCCTGAGATTGCAGCGTTAAACGATTACAACGTGTATTTTGCGACTTCCATAGACGTTGCTTCCTTCCCCTTGAGGGGTAGGGCTCCCCTGAGACTCTATCCTGCTGAAACGTCGGGTGAAAAAATAATCAAAGACTTCTTAAAATGGTTGGTAGATCATGGTGAAAACTTCTTTGCGTATCTTCATCTAGGTGATACTCATGAACCCCTCCTTCCTCCTAAAATGTTCAAAAACTACTTTGGTGAAGTCAAGAAGCTGAAAAACATTGAAAGATGGGCGTTTCAGAGGCCGGAAGAGCAACACGGACGAGAGTTCGAAGAGTTTAAGGAGAACAAAGTATTGCTCTACGACAACACCATCAGGTACGTTGATCATCTTTTTGAAAGTATTCACAAATCCCTTGAAGAGATGGGATTGCTTGGGAACACCATAGTGTTTTTTACTGGTGATCACGGAGAGGAATTCTGGGAGCATGCCAAGATTGAGGCCAAAAACTTCTACGATCCCCGTGGAATCTACGGGGTTGGTCACGGCCACAACGTGTTTAACGAGATAATAGAGGTTCCTTTAGCCGTAGATGGTTGGACAGAAAAGCTTAGAGGAGATGAAAGATCTCTCGTGGATTTATTCCCAACTATTTTAAAAACTTGGGGGGGTGAGGTTCCTTACCCTCTAGATGGTAGAAGCCTCGACAAAAAGCCAACTCGCTTTCGTCTCAGCGAGGCTGTTGGCTACGGCTACGAAAAGAAAGCCTTTAGGATAAAGAACATGAAGCTCCTTTACGCTCCAGACGACGATGTTGAGTGGATATTCCTACTAGATAAGGACAAAGGAGAGAGGAAACCTATAATCCGGGAGGAACTTACTGGTCTCCTGAAGAAAAGACTCCTCTCTCTCCTCGCGAGGGATGAAGTTAGAATCAAACTGAGGGGTTGGAATCATGGCGGATGAGGTAATCAGTGAACTGGGTAGGGCCGCTAGGGGTGGTGCCATAGCCCTGATTGGTCTTCTCATTTCGGCGGTGTTCGGTTTTCTTGTCCGTGCGCTAATTGGAAGGGCCTACGGGCCGACTGTTTACGGGGCTTATAATCTAGCCTTTACAGTCTTTACAATCGTCCTTGTAGTTGCTATCTACGGGTTCCCTATGGGACTCCAGAGACAAGTTTCTTACTTTAGGGAGAAGCGGCCGGATAAGGTTGGAGAACTAGTGTGGACGGCTTTGGGTTTGGTTCTTGTGAGTTCCATTACTGGACTGGTAGTAATAGAGCTGAGCAGGGGCTTTCTCTCAACTCATTTACTTTCTCAATTAGAGAGCAGAAAAGTTTTGATGGTTTTGCTGGGTATAATAGCACTTGCTCTCCCCCCAACTGCCTTGAGAGTATCTTTAGTGTCCGCAACTCAGGGGTTTAAGAGGGTGAGGGAGTACTTTATCTATGGGAGGATTTTCTTTCCCCTCACTTATTTCAGTGTTACGGCCATTCTAATCCTCTTAGGAAGGGATATACGATATATTGTGGCCGGTTATGTTATCTCTCAGATCCTCACTTTTCTGCTACTCTATCGGGACACTAGAAGGTTTGGAATCCTTTCTGATGGTTTCAAATTCAGTTTCAAATTGGCCAAAGTTCTCTTGGCCTTTTCAATACCACTGATGTTCTCGAATATAATCGGTTTTGTGATGGGTTGGACAGACACTCTAATGCTCGGCTATTACCTTGGTGCTAAGGTTACAGGTGTTTACAACGCAGCGGCTCCCCTAGCCAGGTTTTTGCCCGTATTTTTGTCAGCTTTCACTGTCATATACAGCCCAATAGCTACTTCATTCTACGCTAGGAAAAAACTGGATCAGCTCAATATCTTCTACTCCTCCATCGCCAAATGGATTCTTCTCCTAACGTTTCCTCTCTTCTTCATTCTTGTCTCAGTGCCTGGGAGAATAATAGAACTTCTCTTTGGCCCATCTTATCTTGGGGCGTCGCTTTCCTTGGTAATACTCTCCTTGGGTTATATGTTCCACTCGATCGTTGGCCCTAACGGCCTAACCCTCGTTTCCATTGGTAAACCAAAGCAGGAAATGATAGGGAACACTATTGGAGCCGTTATGAACGTTGTTTTAAACCTTTTATTGATTCCCGTCTATGGAATGACCGGCGCAGCGATTGCAACCTCGTCTTCCTATGTTCTGGCCAACCTGTACAAATCCCTCCTCCTTTGGGAGTATGGTATAAAACCTTTTGGGGGAAAGTACGTGAGAATACTTGTGTTGGCCGGAGGGATAACGATTGCTAACCTTTTGTTGCCCCCAAACCTGCACCTTCTTGCCTTCGTCTTTGGACTTGCCCTTTTCTTCCCAGCGGTTCTGCTAGTCAGGGGTCTTGAAAGAGTTGATTTGGAGCTATTGAAAACGGCCTTCCGCAAGTTTGGAATTAATGGGGACAAGTTAATTAAAGCACTTGAGAAGTATGTTTGAGGTGATAATATGAAGGCGTTAATTCTCTCCGGGGGTCACGGAACTAGGCTCAGACCGTTAACGTACTCCCAGCAGAAACAGCTGATTCCAGTTGCAAACAAGCCTGTCCTCTTCTACGCCATAGAAGACGTTATCGAAGCTGGCATTCACGAGATTGGAATCATCATCGGCCCAAACGCGGAGCAGGTCAAAAAAACAGTACTCAGCAGAGAATGGGACGCTGAGATAGAGTTCATCTACCAGGGGGAACCCAAGGGATTGGCACATGCAATACTGGTCGCGAGGGAATACCTTGGTGATGACGACTTCGTCATGTACCTTGGTGATAACATCCTCAGAGAAGGCATAGTCAAACACAAGGAGCACTTTGAAAAAGGAAACTACGACGCGAGCATACTCCTTACAGAAGTCCCAAATCCCCAGCAGTTCGGCGTCGTCGAGCTTAGTGAGGATGGAAAGACTATAAAAAGACTCATCGAGAAGCCTAAAGTTCCCCCGAGCAACCTTGCCTTGGTTGGTATTTACTTCTTCAAGTCTGTGATTCACGAAGCTGTTAGGAACATAAAACCCTCTTGGAGAAATGAATTAGAGATCACTGACGCGATACAGTGGCTCATAGACCACGGCTACAAAGTGGGCTGGACCAGAGTTACCGGCTGGTGGAAAGATACCGGAAAGCCCGAAGACTTGCTCGACGCGAACAGGCTAATTCTCGACGATCTCAAGCCGGACATAAGAGTCCAAACCAAGGCGAGGATTCACGGAAGGGTCGTCATCGGCGAGGGGAGCGAGATAGATGAGAACACTGTGATAAAGGGGCCCGTTATCCTAGGAAAGAACGTTAGAATAAAAAACTCTTACCTCGGGCCTTACACGAGCATAGGGGACAACGTCATTATAGAGAACACGGAAATAGAGGACTCAATAATCCTCCAAGACAGCGAGATTAGAGACGCGGGGAGAATAGTCGAGAGTCTGATAGGTAGGGGCGTGAAGATTCTAAAGGGCAACACACATCCTCTTGGCAGAAAGCTCGTCGTCGGTGACAACTCCCGCATAATACTGTAGAGGTGGAAGGATGAAACTCTTAGTAACAGGAGGAATGGGCTTCATTGGAAGCAATTTCATCCACTATATTCTTGAGAAGCACAGGAACTGGGAAATCATAAACCTCGACAAGCTCGGCTATGGTTCAAACCCGACCAACTTAAAGGACATGGAGGACGACCCGCGCTACACGTTTGTCAAGGGAGACATATCTGACTTTGAGCTGATGAAGGAACTCATTAAGAAGGTGGACGCAATCGTCAACTTCGCAGCAGAGAGCCACGTGGACAGGAGCATCTCAAGCCCAGAGCACTTTCTGAAGAGCAACCTCATCGGAGTTTACACGATACTCGAGGCGATAAGGAAAGAGAACCCCGGAGTTAGACTAGTTCACGTGAGCACCGACGAAGTCTACGGGGACATTCTGAAGGGTTCCTTCAGGGAGGAAGACGCAATAATGCCCTCCTCTCCATACTCGGCCACCAAGGCTTCCGCCGATGCGCTAGTTCTCGGGTGGGCGAGAACATACAAACTCAACGCCTCTATAACAAGGTGCACTAACAATTACGGCCCCTATCAGTTCCCGGAGAAGCTCATCCCCAAAACGATAATAAGGGCCAGCATGGGGCTTAAGGTTCCGGTTTACGGAACTGGAGAGAACGTGAGGGACTGGATTTACGTTGAAGACCATGTAAGGGCACTTGAGGCCGTTCTGCTCAAAGGGGAAACGAGGGAAATCTACAACATCTCCGCCGGCGAGGAGAAGACCAACATCGAGGTTGTCAAGACAATTCTGGAGATAATAGGCAGAGACGAGTCGCTTATAGAGTTCGTCGAGGACAGACCCGGCCACGACCTCCGCTACTCCCTTGATTCATGGAAGATAACGCGCGACCTTAAATGGCGCCCGAGATACAGCTTTGAGGAAGGTACAAAGCTGACCGTTGAGTGGTATCTGAAAAACGAGGACTGGTGGAGACCCCTCGTGAATGAGAAAGTTCTACACCCTACCCCTTGGAAGCTGGGGTGGTAAGGATGCCTTTTGAGTTTAAACAGCTGGAAATCCCCGATGTTATTCTAATCAAGTCGAAGGTCTTTGAAGACGAGCGGGGCTTCTTCATGGAGACCTACAAAAAGCCCGACTTTGAAAGGGCTGGCATTAGGGGCGACTTTGTACAGGACAACCACTCAAAATCGAAGTATGGAGTGCTCAGGGGCCTGCACTTCCAGCGCGAGCCCTACGCCCAAGCCAAAATAATTAGATGCACAAGGGGAGTAATCTACGACGTTGTCGTCGACCTGAGGAGGGACTCACCAACTTTCGGGAAGTGGGTTGGGGTAATACTATCGGAGTACAACAGGTGGCAGCTCTACATCCCGAGGGGCTTTGCCCATGGATTCCTAGTGCTGAGCGACGTTGCTGAAGTGGTTTATAAGGTGGACAACGTCTATGCGCCAGATTATGAGGGCGGAATCATCTGGAACGACCCGGAGATAGGCATAGACTGGCCAATCGACAGGCCAATGGTCTCGGAAAAAGATATGAGATGGCCAACCCTGAGGGAGGCTATAGAAAGGGGATGGGTGTTCTGAGGTGATTCGATGAAAATAGCAGTAATCGGAGCTAACGGCCAGCTCGGAACCGACTTGGTGAAGGTCTTTGAGGAAGATCCCTCTTTTGAGGTCATCCCACTGACCCACAAAGACTTAGACGTCACAGTTCCAGAAACTTTAGAGATTCTGAGGGAGATTAAACCGGACGTCATCATTAACACGGCGGCATACGTCAGGGTTGATGACGCCGAGCTTTATCCAGAAAAAGCCTTTGCGGTGAATGCAATTGGGGCTCTGAACGTTGCCAGGGTTGCCGGTGAAATTGATGCCATCGATGTCTACATCAGTACGGATTACGTCTTTGACGGTGAGAAGAGCGAGCCCTATACCGAGGAAGACGTCCCGAATCCGATAAACGTCTACGGTGCCAGCAAGCTCGCCGGCGAAATCTTCACGAGGAATTATTCCGGAAAATACTACATCATCAGGGTCGCGAGCCTTTACGGAAAGACCGGAGCGAGCGGGAAGGGTGGAAACTTTGTGAACTGGGTCATCGAGAGGGCGAAACGGGGGGAAGAGTTGAAAATCGTGAACGACCAGCTCATGAGTCCCACCTACACGATGGATGTCGCCAGAACCCTAAAGAAGTTCCTGGAGATTGAACCGGAGTGGGGCATCTACCACATGGTCAACGAGGGCTACTGCTCGTGGTACGAGTTCGCAAGGGCGATTTTTGAAATCCTGGGCTGGGACATCGAAGTGAAGCCCATAAAATCGAGCGAACTTAACAGACTGGCGAGGAGGCCGAGATTTTCGGCGCTTGAAAACACAAGATTACACAAAATAGGATTAAGAATGCCAAGATGGAAAAAGAGCTTACGGCATTATCTAAGAGAGTATTCTCTAAAAAGGTAGGTGATGCAAAAATGACACGTTTCACAGAGAGGATAGCATACATATCAATTTTACATTCCCAATATTTTAGAAATAGTTTATATCTTGGCTTGTTGAATTTAGGAGCAGATATTGATTTGTATCCAGCTCACACAGTTTTCAACCCTACTAAAGTTAGTCCAGACTTAAGAAATCTTCAGAAGGACTTATCAAGATTAAAGACTTTGGCAGACTATTATGACTATGTGATTATATCCCCTGTTAACAGCCCCTATCAGAAATACCTCAATAAATTCATAAATATAATAAAAAGAAAAGAAGTAAACTTTACCATTGTCGACCTCGGAGATTTACCCCAGTATAGACCTGTCCTATACTCAGATTTAACCATAAAATACTTTAAGAGAGAATTTTTACACCCCAAAAAAAACGCCCCAAGAGCACATCTCCTAAGAGGGACGTTGAATTCATTTATAGCATCTACTCATTGTGGACAAAATCTGGAGTTTGCTCCCATAATCCCACCAAATGAGAGAATCAGTTATGATTTCAAGGTTATCCCATTCTTTCTGGGAATAAGTGACATGGTCAAAAAAATTTTAAACACAAACTTGAAGAAAACAGAAAAGCTCATTGATGTGTCCTTTGTCGCAAAAATAAATAACCCATTGCGAAGAGAAATATTTTCAGTATTAAGTGAACTCCAACGGAAATATGATCTAAGAATAATAACAAAAAGTGGAATTCCACTCCAAGATTACTACAATATCATAGCCTCTTCAAAAGTCTCTATAAGTGTTCCGGGAATAGGATTTGATACATTTAGATACTATGAAATACCATACTTCAAAACAGCATTGGTCAGCCTTGAGTTACCAATAGTCATACCCAACAACTTTGACAACTGGAAGAGTGCTGTTTTTTTCAAAAGTCCCAGTGAGCTTGAAGAGATAGTTCTCGAGCTGATAACGACAAAAAAATGGAAACGCATTGGGAGAATGGGAAATAAAAAAGTTATAAAGAATTTTCTCGACGTAAAATTGGCTAGATATTTCCTAAAAAAATGGAGGCATGAAGATGAAGGCAGTCATACCGGCTGCCGGCTTGGGCACAAGGATGCTACCCCTCACAAAGGCCCAGCCGAAGGAGATGCTCCCAGTTGCCAGGAAGCCAACAATTCAGTACATAATCGAAGAGGCCTACGAAGCCGGAATCAGGGAGATTCTCATCATCACAGGGAAACACAAGAGAGCCATTGAAGATCACTTCGACCGGTACGAACACGACGTAAGGAACGGAGAGCTGGAGAAACTGGACAGAATCTTGGAGGAAATGACGATATATTACGTGAGACAGAAGAGACCGAAGGGACTCGGAGATGCAATTCTGCACGCGAGAGCCTTCGCAGACGGAGAACCCTTCACCCTTCTCCTCGGGGACACGATCACACAGCCGGCCTGCATAAAGGAAGCCATAGAGCTACATGAAAAAACTGGGAAGAGCGTTGTCTCCCTGGAAAAAGTTCCCTCGGAGAAGGTGTCCCTCTACGGGATAGTAAGGATAGAGAACGGAAGGATAACCGAGCTCGTAGAGAAGCCTAGTCCAGAGAAAGCTCCAAGCCAGTGGGCCATATTGGGAAGGTACGTCCTCACTCCAGACCTCTTCGACTACATCAAAGAAGTAGAGCCCGACAGGAAGGGTGAAATCCAGCTCACAGATGCACTCCAGCTCATGGTGGAAGACGGAAAGGAGGTACTCCCCCACTTCTTCAGCGGGAGGAGGTACGACATCGGGAACTTCCTCGACTGGCTGAGAGCGAACGTCGAGCTGGCCCTCGAAGACCCTATGCTTGGGGAAGATTTTAGGAGAATCATCGAGGAGGCGCTTAAAGATGTACGATGAGGGTAGGGAGATAAAGGAAATCGCGGAGGAATTTAGAAAAGAATTCGAAGGCAAAACCGTTCTCGTAAGCGGTGCCGCTGGGTTTTTGGGCTCGTGGCTCTCAGATGTTCTCCTTGAGGCGGGAGCCGAAGTTTGCGGAATAGACAACTTCGCGAGTGGGCTCAGGAGGAACATAGAGAGGGCATTGGAGAGGGAGAACTTCCATTTCTACGAGGGGGACGTTTCAAAAAAGCTCCTAGAGGAAGTTCTGAAGGAGAGGTACGACTTCGTCTTCCACTTGGCATCTAGGGCATCGCCATTCGAGTTCGAGCACTACCCCCTCGAGATAATAGACTCAAACACAATAGGAACGAGGAACATGCTTGAGATTGCTAAGAAATCAGATGCCAGGTTCCTCTTCACGAGCACAAGCGAAATCTACGGCCAGCCGAAGGTCGTTCCAACACCTGAGAACTACTGGGGCTACGTGAACCCGATAGGCATTAGAAGCTGCTACGACGAGTCGAAAAGGCTCGGGGAGACGATAACGATGGCCTACCACCGGCAGTACGATCTCGACGTAAGGATAGTGAGAATTTTCAACACCTACGGACCAAGAATGAGGGCGGACGGAATCTATGGAAGGGTCGTCCCGAGGTTCGTCGCGCAGGCGTTGAAGGGTGAGCCGATAACCGTCTTCGGCGATGGGAAGCAGACGAGGAGCTTCTGCTACGTTACCGACCAGATTAGGGGGATTCTAAAGCTGATGCTGAGCGAGAGGGTGAAAGGGGAAGTAGTTAACATAGGCAACCCCGATGAGATTACTATACTACATCTCGCGGAGGTCGTTAAAGAGCTTACAGGTTCCGATTCAAAGATAGAGTTCCACCCGCTACCCCCCGACGACCCACCGAGGCGGTGCCCCGACATAACGAAGGCCAAAAAACTTCTCGACTGGGAACCCCTCGTCGGCCTGAGGGAGGGCCTTGAGAAGACGATAGAGTGGTTTAAGGGGGTGCTCGAATGAGGGTCTCGATAGTGGGTTCTGGCTACGTCGGGCTCGTAACGGGCATGGGCTTCGTGAAGCTCGGCAACGAGGTTACGTTCATCGACATCGACGAGGAAAAGATTAAGATGATAAACAGGGGGAAAGCTCCTATCTACGAAGGGGGCATAGAGGAGCTTATGAGGGAATACCAGGGGAAATACAGGGCGACAAACAACTACAGGGAGGCCATTTTTAACTCCGACGTTACGTTCATCTGCGTTGGAACGCCCTCGAGGGAGGACGGCTCGATTGATTTGAGGTTCGTCGAGAAAGCCGCAGAGGAGATAGGAAAGGTTCTCAGGGACAAGGACGACTTCCACGTAGTTGTCGTCAAGAGCACTGTCGTCCCCGGGACGACGGAGGAAGTCGTGGAGCCAATCCTCGAGAGACACTCAGGAAAGAGGGCGTTCAAGGACTTCGGTCTTGCGATGAACCCGGAGTTCCTACGCGAGGGAGTGGCTTTAAAGGACTTCCTAAACCCGGACAGGATAGTCCTTGGTGTAAAGGACGAGAGGACGAGGGAGCTCCTTGAAGAACTTTACACACCTATAAATGCTCCCAAGCTTGTAACCGACATCAAAACAGCCGAAATGATTAAATACGCCTCGAACGCATTCCTAGCCACCAAAATAAGCTTCGCCAACGAGATTGGAAACATCTGTAAAAAGCTGGGCATAGACTCCTGGAAGGTGTTCAAGGGAGTGGGCTTCGACCACAGGATTAGCCCCCATTTCTTCAAATCTGGTCTAGGCTTCGGGGGTTCCTGCTTCCCCAAGGACGTGAAGGCTATTATAAGGAAGGCGGAGGAAGTCGGAGAAGAACCAACACTCCTAAAGGCCGTCATCGAGGTGAACGAGAGACAGCCGATAAAGCTAATTGAACTCCTCAAGAGGCATATCCCGAAACTTAAAGGTAGAAAGGTAGGTGTCCTTGGATTAGCTTTCAAACCGAACACCGACGACGTGAGGGAGACTAGGGCGTATCCTGTTATAAAAAGGCTCCTTGAAGAAGGAGCCCTTGTTATTGCCTACGACCCCAAGGCGATGGAGAACTTCAGGCGCTTCTACCCCGACGTCGGGGGGAGGATAGCCTACGCAAAAAGCCCGGAGGAGGTTCTAAGCGATACGGACGTTGTGCTCATCGTTACAGAGTGGCCCGAGTTCGAGGGGCTCGACTACTCCGGAAAGGTCGTAATCGACGGGAGGAGAATACTGAAAGCTGAGGAGACGGCGGAAGTTTACGAGGGCCTTTGCTGGTGAGAGTATGAAGGTTGCGATAGTCAGGGGACGACACCTCAACAAGTTCGAGATGCAGAACTACGAGCCTCTAAAAGACGAGTTTGAACTAATTGGTTACTCATCAAAAAGGCCTAGCTTTGAGACGGACATAATAAAGTTCCCAGTTAAAAAGCTCAGGGCCGTGGAAGAAGTACGCGACCGCTTTCCGGGACCGTTGAGAAAGCTACTGGCGGGCTATCTATACAAAAAAGGCTACTCCCAACATCTTTTCGGTCTTGAAAAAGAGCTAATGGGTAAGGACATTGCCCACGTCGCCGAGCTCAGGACCAACTTCAGCTATCAAGCCGTTAGGGCCAAGAAAGACAACCCAAGACTGCAGGTGGTGAACAGTGTGTGGCAGAACATCCCCTACGTCCGGCTCCATACCTCCCTTGGACCGATTGAGTTCAACAGAAAGGTTATTGAGAAAATCATTGAAGGGACGGATGTGTTCATAGCTGTCACCGAGAGGGGGAAGGAAGCGCTGATCCTTGAGGGAGTCCCGGAGGAGAAGATACGGATTATCCCTGTTGGTGCTGACCTCGAGAGGTTCAGGCCGAGGGAGAGGGACAGGGAGCTGATGGAAAAACTTGGGATAGGGGAAGAGGACTTCGTCGTCCTCCACATAGGCCGCGCCGTTTGGGAGAAGGGAGCGGAGTACCTACTCCACGCCTTCAAGCTCCTGAACATAAGGAACTCGAAGCTAATCGTAATCGGCAGGGGGCCTGAGTACGGGTGGATAGACGAGCTGGTTCGGAGGTACAGAATAGAGGAAAAGGTCATCCACATAGAGAGGGTTCCCTACATGGAGATTCACAGGTACTACAGCGTCGCCGACGTTTTCGTCCTTCCAAGTTCCCCTATACCCAGCTGGCAGGAGCAGTTTGGCATGGTCTTTGTCGAGGCCATGGCGTCAGGTGTCCCAGTCGTTGCAGGCCATAGCGGTTCCATTCCGGAAGTAGTCGGTGACGCAGGGATACTCGTGCCGCCGGCAGATTTCCACGAGCTTTCAATAGCATTACGAACCCTTGCAGAGGACGAAAAGCTCAGAGAAAAACTCGGAAAAACCGGAAGGAAGAGAGCTGAAAAGGAGTTCGACCCAAGGAAGATAGCGGAGAAAATCAAATCCGTTTACCTGAGTCTTTCTTGAGGCTCAGCGCAACCCTTTTAAGAGCGAGCTTCTCACCTCTTCTCTCCATCTTGGAGTACCACTCGTCAAGCGTCTCCCGTAGCACATTTGCGACGTCTTTTCTCCCGCCCACGATGTTTCTCTCCTCCCTAGGGTCACTCCTCAGGTCGTAAAGCTCCTCGATACCTCCGTGAACAACCCCACAGAGCCGACAGACGGCCTTTTGCGGGTTGGGGGCGTAAATGTACTTCCACCATTTAGTCCTTATCCCCCGCTTTACCTCGGCGTGATTCTCTTCCACGATTATGAAGTCCCTGCCCCCTTTTTCAGCGAGGGAAAATACGTCACTGCCATCAACTGGATGCTTAGCCTTTAAGTGGAGAACTTTCCTCAGAGCGGGAAAGAGGTCAACGTGCTGGATGAGACCATCGAGGTGACCCTTATGACCCTCAGGAAAGTTTAGAATGACTAAGGGGACCCTCAATGAGACGTCATATAGGCCGTGGTGGTCGAAGTATATGCCATGCTCAGTGAGGCTCTCCCCGTGGTCGGCGGTGAATATTATGATTGTGTTATCGTAAATTCCCCCGTCTTTGAGAAAGTCGATAAAGCCCGCAAGCTTTTCATCAATGAACCGTATCGCCCCATCGTACAGCCCAATAACTTCCTCCGTCGTCATTCCACCGAAGGAAGACAGGAGGTAGCTCTTCCAGTTCTCGCTCTTGATGGATGAAACCATCTCTTCAATTGGAACCCCTCCCTTTCCCTCAAAAGCGTACTCTTCGGGAATGTTGTAGGGGACATGAGTGTCCCATAGGTGTATGAAATAAAAGAACGAACCTTTCTCTGTTTTAATCCGCTCCATAGCCATCTCGAAGACAGTACCTGCGTCTAGAACTGTGAATTTATTGGCAGGTGCTCTTCTCATAACGGCCCTGTAAACGGTTTTCATAACCTTCTTAATTCGCACGTGTCTGGCAATTTTTTCAATCAGGCTCGTTTTGACTTTATCCGACTTTGGCAGGATTTCAAGGTACTCTTTGAAGCCTCTTCTGTGCCACCGCGAGAGTATATCAAAGGACACCGTGCTATAACCGGTCTCAAGGAGGTACTCCTGAAGGAACTTAACCCCCCTCCGCTCCAGCGTCCTGATTTCATCTTCACCCACGTGACCTCCGTGATGCCTTATCCCGTGGGTTACCGGATATGTTCCGGAGAGCATGCTGGTAATCGAGGGGTCAGTAGCATTGACAACGCTGTAGGCATCGTTAAAAACTGTCCCACCATCGCGTTTAACGATTCTCTTCAGGTTCGGTGAGGTATCCCTTCGATAGCCGTAGAGACTGAAGTTCTCGGCCCTGGCGGCGTCGGCAATTATCCATACTAAGTTCATTCGCTCCATTTCAACACCCAAAACTAAATATTTGGCGTTAAGAATAAAAATCTGAGGGATACGGGTGCGGGTGTCAGTGATAATCCTCAACTGGAACAACTGGAAAGCCACGATAGAGGCAATAGAATCAGTTCACCGCTCTGATTTTGAGGACTATGATGTCATAGTCGTTGACAACGCCTCAACCGACGGCTCTGTAGAGAAGATAAGGGAGTACGCCGCCGGCAGGATAGAACCGGCATCAAATTATCTCAAAGCAGGGAGACATAACAAGCCTCTCCACCTCTTTGAACTGTCAGAGGATGAAGCCAAGGGAGAAAAGTTTAACAGGGCCTTCTACAGAAAGATAGACCCGGACAGACGGCTTATCTTGATTAAGAACAGGAAAAATTACGGCTTCGGTGGGGGAAACAACGTTGGAATGAGGTTCGCCCTCACCGTTCTCAAAGCAGACTACGTCCTTCTCCTCAATAACGACGCCCTTGTGACACCCCAGACCATTTCCAAACTCGTTGAAACTGCAAAGATCCTTAAAGCCGGGGCTGTAACGCCGAAAATCCTCTGGGCGAGAAATCCTAGACTGATTGACAGCGCCGGAGGGGAGTACTCGAAGAACGGGTACAGCTTCGACAGGGGGAAATTCAGACCCGCAGGAGAGTTTAGCGAGCGGGAAGAGGTCTCCACGGTCTGTGCCGCCTGTTCCCTCTACTCCTCCCAAGCGCTGGAGGAAGCAGGACTCTTCAACGACGGGCTGTTCTTCCTCTACTATGAGGACACGGATTTAGCATCGAGAATACGATGGGCAGGATGGAAGCTTATTTATGAACCTTCTGCAGTGGCCTATCATTATGGGGGCAAGAGCACGGGCGGACTTGAAGTCAGCGACTTGGCGGTTTCCCATTCCCTCAAAGGACATCTCCTCTGCGCTATCTTAAACCTTCCAAGTAAGTACGCCCCACTCTACTTTGTGGGTAACCTCCTATATGCCCTCTACAACTCCCTCGTGAGGGGGAAGGTAAAAGCTGTGACGAGAGGTTACTCAATGTTCCTTTCGGTTTTACCAATGACCGTGAGAGAAAGAAGACACGTTAGGAGAAAAATCAGTGAAAGAGATTTTTCAAGGCTTTTGACCTTAAAATGGAGAGCTTTTTAAGAAGCTTCCTGTTTCTGAAAAGTTTCTCAAGCTCTAACCCGAAACTCACTGGGGAGAGGCTCCAACAGAGACTCTTTACCTCAGCGGGTATCTCAGCGTCCTCGAAAACCACAACAGGCTTTCCCCTCGCCAATGCCTCAACAATCGGCAGCCCCCAGCCCTCGTACTTTGAAGGGTGAACATAAACGTCCAGCGAGTCGTAGAACTCAACGAGCTCATCATCGTCAATGAAGCCGAGTAGCTTTATTCTTTCATCACTTCCTGCCAGCTTTCTAACCATCTCGAACTCCTCCCCGGTTCCAGCGAGAATAAGTCTCGCGTTCGGATTGTTCCATTGTCTGAAAAGTTCAACTAACAAAGAGTGCCTCTTGTGGTAGTCCATGCGAGAGATGTAGCCGATGATAAACTTCCCCGGCTCCCGGAACTTTCCAGCTCGGGGCGGTTCGAGGAGGAAGCGCTCGTCTATCGGCTGGTGGACGACCTTAATTTTATCCTCTGGAATCCCGGCAAAGCGAACAAGGTCAACCTTCGTCAAGTGTGAGACAGCATAGATCACATCGCATTTCCCGGCAGAAAAAAGGCCGAGGCGGATGAAGAACCTCTCGAAGAACCCTTTAAAGCCCTTCCTCGGGTGCTTGAGCGGTATTAGATCATGGACCGTAACCCTCTTCTCGGCCTTCGGCTTGAAAAGGGGAAGAGTTATGCCCTCAATGACGCCAACTGCGTGGTAAACGTCGCACTTCGAACGGACGAGCCAGAAAGGAATAACAAAAAACTGCCAGAGGAGATATGAAAGCCTCTCTGAGGGTGAAACCTCAACCTCATACTCTTCTTCGAGTTTTTTGATCAGATTCCTCGTGTAGACGGCTATTCCGCCGGCCTTGGTGCTTAATCGACGGACGATTAGGCAGACCTTCATTCAACCACCCCTGTAAGTCGAAAGGAGCCGCTTCACTATCCAGTTCCAGTCGTAGCGTTCCGCTTTTTTTCGGGCAAAGGTTCCGAGTTTTTGAGAGTTCTCATAGGAGAGCATCAATGCCTGGACAAAGGATTCCTCATTTGGGGGAACTATGAAGCCCGTCTTGCCTTTCTCAACAAGGTGCATCGAGGCATTCATTGGGTGTTTTACGGTAACCACTGGAATTCCAGAGGCCATCGCCTCGACGACAACCATGCCAAACCCCTCCCTCCTCGAGGGGAAGGCAAAGACCCTCGATGCCTTCATCAGAGCTATAACATCCCCGTAGGACTCAAGGAACCCGGCAAAGACAACGTTGTCTTCAATCCCAAGGTTCCGGGCGAGATTCTCAAGCTTTCTCCGTTCAGGTCCATTGCCAATTATTAGAGCCATAAAGTCCGGAAACTCCCGCCTGAGCAACGCCAGGGAGCGAAGGAGAAAATCGACGCCCTTCTCTGGAATGAGCCTACCAACGAATATGAAATCAGATTCAAGTTCACTAGGCTTCACCGAACGGATAAGGTTAACGTCTATACCGTTGGGAATGAGATGGACCGGCTTTCTAAGGCCAGCGTCGAGGAGATCGAGTTTTGTCTTTTGGGAAACGGAGATGTGCCTCTTGAAGGAGAACAGGCCCCTCTCAATGGTTTTCCCCACCAAACCGACCCATCCAAGGTAGTCAAGCCAGTAGCCCCCCCAGAACTCGTGCCAGGTTATGAAAGCGTTCTCCTCCCTGAGAATCCTGAGCGAATAAGCCGGAAGATAGGGGCTAGCCTGGCAGTCTATGACATCAAAGCGCTTGCCCTTGAGCAGAAAAACGAGAGAGAGCGAATGAAGAAGAGGGGGGAGAATTGAACGTCTTCCACCTGAGTATAGATTACCAACGCGAACGGTACCGTGGTAGTGGATTCCATCGCGCTCAATTTCCCCTGGCCCTTCCCAGAGCTTGTAGCCGTAAACGTGAACCTCGTGATTCTTGGCCAGCCTAATTGCGAGCTCGTAAATCCTTTTCTCAACTCCGCCCTTGACCCAGGGATAGATAACGTCGTAGACGAAGGCTATTCTGAGGCTCTCCATAGCAACACTTTTGTCCGCTAACGTTTATAAGACCATCTAATGAAGTTAGCCCAGCGAAAAAAGGGTGTTGAACCATGGTGAGCATCGCAGTCATTATAGTTGTTGCACTCACTGTGTTCTGGCTCGTTCTCTACTCCCTGTTCGGGAAGAAAGAGATAGATCCCGAAACTGGTGAGCCTGTGGAGAAGGAAGAGGGGCTGAGCGTGGACTTTCTCATCGCAATGTGGCGAACCAAAAGACTTCTCGGCTTCATAGACAGACTGGCTCGTAGGGCTCCCCGTTTCTGGCTAGTATATGGTAACTTGGGAGTATTGATTGGCTTCGCGGGGATGGTATACATCTTTTACGTTCTTTTAAGATTAGCTCTTAAAAATCTCCAGGGAGCAAAGAGTTCTGCCGTTACCTTGGTGATACCCGGCGTGACAATCCCTCTCTGGTACGGGTTGATAGGCCTCGCGGTTGTGATGGTCGTGCATGAGCTGAGCCACGGAGTTGTTGCGAGGGCTGAGGGGATACCTTTGAAATCCGTTGGAGTCCTTCTATTGGTGGTGATACCTGGAGCTTTCGTCGAACCAGATGAAGAAGCTCTTAAAAGGGCACCTTTAATAAAGCGTCTCCGGGTGTACGGTGCGGGTTCTCTCGCAAACATAATAACAGCTTTTCTCGCGTTGTTGATAACAGTTGCTCTCATAAATCCTATTCTCCAGCCCGATGGAGTTTTGATAAGTGGTGTCCTTTCAAACGGACCTTCACATGGCATTCTCCAGAAGGGAGATGTGATAGTCTCGATGAAAGGGGAAAAGATAACAACACTGGACGACTTTTTGAAGTTTATGAACTCCACGAAACCCGGCCAAGTCGTTGAGATAAGTGTCCTCCGGGGTGGACACCTTCTCAAGGTTTCGGTGGTTCTTGGAAAAAACCCCAGAAATCCCTCCATGGGGTTCTTAGGGGTGTATCCCGCCCAGAACATAAAGTCCAAGGTGGGCTATGATTGGCTAGTGATTCCCTTGGCGTTCTCGCTCTACTGGATTTACATCCTCAACATAGGGATAGGCCTCATGAACCTCTTTCCACTGGTTCCGCTGGATGGGGGAAGGATGCTGGACGAGACATTGAAGGAGTTTCTGCCAGAAGAGGTAGCAAAACCTTTGCGCTTTTCAATAATTGGACTCGGGGTGTTTCTTCTTGCTGTAAACTTGATCCCAGCATTGGCGAACTTACTCGGGTGAGCGTATAATCTCGATTTCTCCCCTTCCATACCTAAATAGAAGACACCCCGGTGAGAACTGAGGGAGAAGTGACTTCCTTACAATGACCCTTTCTATAAATCCCTTGGTGGTTTCAAAATCGATTACATGATCCGAATAGTGCGTCACCCACGATGTAAACCTCTCCGAAGTTCTATCCTTGTTGAGAAGCATTATGCTAAGGGGTCTTGGAACATTGGAAGGAAGCACTTCCCTCAGCGCCATTCCCCTCCTCACTATTTTTATAGCAACGTCCTCTCCCAAAGTATCAGCCAGTCCATCGAGAGTTATATTGAGTCCCACAACTCTGTCTTTTCCCAGAGCCAACTTGAGGTAGGCTTTAGAGATCTTTGGGAGGAAAGTACTTGGGTCTAAAGGCCATGGATACTCTAATCCCCCTTTACTCTTCTCTTCATTATGGTCATGGAATACGTTGACGATCTTTAGTTTATCCATCAGTTTATCCATCTCCAAGTAATCTTCAATCTTTAAGCCCATCATCCATCCGTATCGTTTAAGCATCGTGAACGGGAGAGAATAAGTCATAACAATACCAAAGTAATTTTCCTCGTTTAGTAGACGTTCAAAGATCTTTACAGCGAGCGTCCAGCCCAAGGATTGAGTATTGTAAGTTACAAGGAGAAACCCATCACTTAAAATACCTCCTCCAAGGATCTCGTCGAGGGCTTCAAAACCCGTAGGAATAACATTTTTCATGGTTTTTAATTTAAAAAACCTTAAATAAACCTTTCGGGAGCGGTTCAACATGTTAACCTGTTCCAAATGCAGTCGTCCGGCAGTGTATCACGCGCGCTACACGGGGAGGTACTACTGCCACAAGCACTTCAATGAGATGGTGGAGAAGAAGTTCAAGGAGACAGTGAAGAAATACCGCCTTATCAAAAAGGGTGAGAGAATAGCGGTCGGCGTTTCCGGGGGAAAGGACAGCGTGGTTCTGATGCATCTTTTGGCGAAGCTCCGCGAGAAGTTTCCCTTTGAGTTAGTTGCTATAACGATAGACGAGGGCATAGCCGGTTACAGGCCACCAAGCGTTGAAATAGCGAGGAAAAACGCGAAAAAACTCGGAATAGAGCATCATATCTACTCCTTCAAGGAATACATCGGCTTCACGCTGGATGAGACCGTTGAAATAATGGGGAGCTTCGAGAAAGGCGAGCGCGTTGGTGCCTGCTCCTACTGCGGGGTGTGGAGGAGATGGCTATTAAACTACGCGGCCAAAGACGTAGAGGCGGACAAGTTAGCTGTAGGCCATAACCTCGATGATGAAGTCCAGATGTTCATAATGAACATCCTCCGCGGAGACATAGCCCGACTGGGCAGGACTGGGCCGTATTACGAGGAAATTCACCCCGAGCTTGTTCCCAGGATAAAGCCGCTCCGCGAGATTCCAGAGAAGGAGATAGTCCTCTACGCGGTTCTGAACAACATCGAGGTTGATTTCAGCGAGTGCCCCTATGCTATTGAGGCCTTCCGCGCTGAAATCCGCGACTGGCTCAACGAGATGGAAGAAAAACATCCGGGAACAAAATACCAGATACTCAGGAGCTACGATAAGCTCTTTCCTCTCATAGCCAAGACCTACACCAAAAAGACGAGCGAGCTGAACCGCTGTAAGATATGCGGCCAGCCGACAACTGGAGAGATATGCAAGGCCTGTGCCTTCAGACTTCAGGTCGAAAGAAAAGCCAGGGAGAAGGGGCTGACTTTTAGAGTTGAGTAGCAAAGGTTAGAGAAATAAAAAGCCCAAATCCCCTTCAATAGAGACCACTTGCCGAGTGGATCAAGCGTCTCATGAGGCGGTTTGACGAGCGTTGTTCCCAGTTTAGCTTCGAGTGAAGGCTTGGTTGAGGCGAGATGACAGCCCGGGCCCTTATAAGAAAGCCTGAGCCTCTCCAAGTGAGCCTATTACTTTTTTCTTTTGCAAGCCTCGTCGTTCATGGCGAGTTCTCTTGTATTTAATACTAAATAAATATTACAAAACAATAGCTTTTTAT
>Ga0256833_1001158_pt1 | contig 19740 bp, 17 predicted proteins | sample 356284metaG_FD_190535 | JGI IMG/M metagenome (GOLD analysis project Ga0256833, IMG submission 190535) | Hydrothermal vent microbial communities from Mid Atlantic Ridge, Atlantic Ocean - 356-284 | ecosystem: Environmental > Aquatic > Marine > Hydrothermal vents | place: Atlantic Ocean: Mid... | reverse complement strand
TCACGGATTGGAAGCAAAAAGCAACCTTTTCAGGAAGTGGAGACTTTAGTCCCAATCAAATACGCATGAGCATATTCATACAAAAACGATACAATATGATACAAATAGCTCAGGAAGTATTATGAAAGACTCATTCAAAACAATACTCTTAGCCATATTTATTTTGCCAATATATATCTATGCCAATACTTTCAAATCCCTAAAACTAACCATAGCCGAAACCACTCTCAACAAAGACCACAACACCACCGTCACCCTAAAAGCGACCTACGACGACAACACGACAAAAACTCCAAACAACATCGAGTGGCTCATCAACCCAAAAGATGCAGTAGAGATCAAGGGCGACACCCTCATAGCGCGTAAAGATACCAACGTCACCATCCAAGCCAAAGTAGGCAATACACTCTCAAACAAAGTCCATCTCAACATCTACTGGGAGGTCAATGGCTACAGACTCCCGCCCGAACCCGATCCAAAAATAAACAATGCCACACTGCTTGGTGTGGATGTCAATCATAACGGTGTGAGGGATGATGTGGAGAGGTGGATCTATAAGACCTACCATTACCCGATAGAGCGGGGAATATTTATGCAGAGTGCTAGGGCGTATCAGAAGGTAATTGTGGATCCCAAGAGAGCTCATGAGACTGTCAAGTATATAAATAACTCCTTGTCTTGTAGCTATTATTACTTTGAAACAGATCCTATTTTTTTTAATAAGTATCAATTTAAATATATTTACAGGGATTTAGAAGAAAAACAATTCAATACATTGAAGCGACATATTGCCTATAAGCGGTTTAATGCCTCATTCAATGGGGAAACATTTAAACCCCAAGAGCCAAACAAAAATAAGTGTGAATTTGATGAAAATGGTATCCTAAAGGCAGAGCAATGAGAAATATAGTTTTATTGCTACTTTTTTGTATAACTCTTCTGTCGGCTGAACCGTCGGTTTAAGATTCCAAGAAGGGGTCAGTATCCCGCCCGTCTTAGCTTGTCGTAGGCAAGCTCCACGTTGGCGCAGGAGGGTTGATCCCCCAGACTGCATCCGCGTTTCCAATAGCGCAGGGCCTGGGTATAGCTCTGTTTGACGCCCCCTTCGGCATCGGCGTAGATGAAGGCGGCGGAGTTGCAGGCACTTGCGCGTCCGGCATTGCAGGCGCGGGCGAGATAAGCGACCGCTTTGTTGCCGTCGATGCGGACCCCGTCGCCGGTGATGTAGCGGATACCCAGATCTTCACAGGCACGGGCAGAAGCACATTTGGAGAGCTTGCCGGCGGGCTCGGTCCCTTTCCCGGCGTTTCCGGGCTGGGGAGACGGGGCACATCCCGAAGCCAATAAAGCCGCCATTCCCGTCGTTATCAGAGTCTTTTTCATTAAGTCAATCCCCAAAATATGGATTTGGAATAATTCTACCATAAACCTTTCTTATCATTGTAGTTTCGAAAGTCCATCTAAGTAATCTTTGTCTATACTTGAAGGTCCATCAATCAACTAAAGGAGTGAAGATGAAATTTTCCAAGATTTTGTTGGCCCTGAGTGTCGGTGCAGCCATGACGCTCTCCGCCTCTGCCGCGGAGTATGTCCTGAAGTTCAGCCATGTCGTCAGCCCCAACACCCCCAAAGGGAAAGCGGCAGAGTTTTTCGAAAAGCGCCTGGAGGAGCTGAGCAAGGGGCGTATCGATGTGCAGGTCTATCCCAACAGCCAGCTCTACAAGGATAATGCGGTCCTCAAGGCCCTGAAGCTCGACTCGGTCCAGATGGCCTGCCCTTCCTTCTCCAAATTTGGCAAAATTGTTCCTCAGCTGGCACTTTTTGACCTGCCCTTCCTCTTCAAGGATATCGATCATCTCCATCGGGTCCAGGACAGTGCGGTCGGACAGAAGCTCAAAGATATGGTCACGGCCAAGGGCTTCGTCGCGTTGGATTTCTGGGACAACGCTTTCAAGCAGATGACCGACTCCAAGAGGCCTCTGATCAAGCCCTCCGACGCCAAAGGGCTCAAGTTCCGGATCATGAGTTCCAAAGTTCTCGAAGAGCAGTTCAAGGCCGTAGGTGCCATTCCCCAGGTTATGCCCTTTTCAGAAGTCTATTCGGCGCTGCAGCAAGGGGTCATCGACGGCCAGGAGAACACCAACTCCAACATCTATACTAAGAAGTTCTACGAAGTCCAGAAGTACATGAGCGTCACCAATCACGGCTATCTGGGTTATCTGGTCGTCATGAGCAAGAAGTTCTGGAACTCTCTGCCCGATGATCTCAAAGCCGCCGTCAAGCAGGCGATGAAAGAGGCGACGGCCAAGGAGCGGCAATGGGCCGTCGAGCTGGATAAGAGTCAGTTCGCCAAGATCAAGGAGTACGCCGACAAGACCGGTAAGCTTCAGATCACGGTGCTGACACCTGAGCAGATCGCGGCGTGGAAAAAGGTGATGGAGACAATCTATCCCAAGTTCTACGATCCCAAGCTCATCGGCAAGGATCTGATCGAGGCGGCGAAAAATACCAAGTAAGCGCAAGACACTTGCTTGAGTAATTGAGGTCTTTGAACAAACTTGTTCTTTGGGTCTAGCACTCTGGCAGTCGTGAACGCAAGCGCCCGTTTCACGGGTTGAGCGCTCCTTTGTCACACTTGATCCAAAGAACTTCTTGGTAATTTTTCAGAGGATTCGATTAGTTACTGCTTATTGGTCTATCGGGAGTGTGCCCGGTAGACTTGTAAACAGTTTGGGGGGAGGTGCAGTATGGGAGTCGTTCGAAAAATTTTTTCTGCTATCAGTGCATTGATCGGCTGGATCAACCAGTCCATCGCCGCCATAGGGATCGCCGGGGGGGTGGCCCTGGCTTTCTACAATGTGGTGGCGCGCTACGTCTTCGGCTCTTCCCTGACCTGGGCGGGAGAACTGACGGTTTATCTCTTCCTCTGGAGCGCTTTTTTCGGAGCGGCCTACTGTTTCAAAAGGGATGCGCATATCTCCATTACGATTCTTCTGGAAAAGGTGCCGCCCAAGGTGGCCAAAGGACTCATGTTGCTTTCCCACGCGATCACTTTCGTCTTCCTGGCGGCGGTGAGCTGGTATGGCTACAAGTATCTCCAACTGGTCATCGAGCTTGACGAGCGTTCCATCGATCTCGATATTCCCATGTGGATTCCCTATTCGGCCATTCCCGTTGCCTTCGCCTTCGCCGCTTATCGCGTGGCGGAGAAATGGGTCGAACTTGTGCGGACCCCGGCGGATGAGGTCGTCCATCGGGGCGAGGCGGAGATGATCCTGGCTGAGATGGAGGAGGCAGCCCATGAGGATCTGATCAGAGAGGTTGAACGCAAAACGGGAGGGATGCTATGAGCGTTGCGGTGCTCTTCGGACTTTTTGCCTTTTTGCTGTTGATCGGTACGCCTATTGCCGTCGCCTTGGGAGCCTCGACCTTCCTGACACTGGTGACTTTCACCCATATCTCTCCCATTGAAATCTCTTCGATGATCTTCGAAAAGGTCGAATCCTACTCCCTGATGGCGATTCCGATGTTTATCCTGGCCGGAAGTCTCCTCTCCAAGGGTTCTAGCGCCCACCGGATCATCGAATTCGCCAAATCGGTGGTCGGGCATCTGCCCGGGGGGCTGCCTATGGCAGCGATCTTTGCCAGCATTATCTTCGCCGCCGTCAGTGGCAGCTCTCCCGCGACGGTAGTGGCGATCGGATCGATCATGTTCGCCGCCATCGAACAGGCAGGATACCCCAAACGTTACGCTATCGGGACCGTGGCGACGGCGGGTAGTCTGGGGATTTTGATTCCTCCCTCCATCGTCATGATCGTCTACGGCGTCACCGCCGAACAGAGCATCGGCAAGCTCTTCATGGCGGGGATCGTGCCGGGGATCATGATCGGCTCCATGATGATGGCAGTCACCTACATCGGTGCCCGGCGTCTGGGATTCAAGCGCACCGATCCCCAGCCTTTTGCCGTGCGCTTGCGGAAGATGAAAGAGGCTTCCTGGGCGCTGATGACGATTCTGATCGTCATCGGCGGAATCTACGGCGGGATCTTCACCCCGACCGAAGCGGCGGCGGTGGCGGCGGTCTGGGCTTTCTTTGTTAGTATGTTCATCTATCGGGATATCAAGTGGCTGGAGATTCCCCGAGTCTTTCTCGATGCGGCCAAGACCTCGGCGATGATTATGTTCATCATTGCCAACGCCATGCTCTTTGCCCACTTCCTGACGCTGGAGAACGTCCCTCAGATGATCACCCAGTGGCTGATCGATGCCCATGTGGGGCCCTTGATGTTCCTGCTTTTCGTCAACATTCTGCTCTTTTTCGCCGGGGACTTCATGGAACCCAGCGCCATTATCATGATCATGGTACCGCTGCTGCTGCCCGTGGCCATCGCTCTGGGGATCGATCCGATCCACTTCGGCATCGTCGTGACCATCAACATGGAGTTGGGGATGATCACTCCGCCCATCGGCCTCAATCTCTTCGTCACCAGCGGTATCACCGGAGTCAGCCTCAAGGATGTCATCGTCTATTCGCTTCCCTGGAGTATGACGATCCTCGTCGGCCTGCTGCTGGTGACCTACATCCCCCAGATCGCTCTCTGGCTGCCCAGCCTCATGTACGGACATTGAGAATTCCGGTGTGGATGGCAAGCTTTATGAACGGCTGGCGATCGCCGGGAGTGCCGTGGCAATACTTGGAGCGATTTTTGCTACGGTGTTGGCATGACGCTTCCTCGAAGGCTGTATTACTCTCCGTCACCCCAGTATCCTGTAGAACTTTTGTCTCTGTCGTTGCTGACTATTCCCAGAATCACCAGCCAGTCTTCGTGAAGGCTGTCACGGAAATGATGGGAAAGGATTGCGGGGGGCCTCTCGCGATTTGACTCGTCCGACGCTTCTGGAGATCGGGCAGATACCGGGAAAGCGAAAAAAGGTAAAATGATGCGAAAGAAAAAAGGAGCTAGGATGATTCGTAAATGTCTTTTCCCTGCGGCGGGCTACGGGACCCGTTTTCTGCCGGCGACCAAGGCGATGCCCAAGGAGATGCTGCCGGTCATGGCCAAGCCTCTGATCCAGTACGGGGTCGAGGAGGCGGTGGAAGCCGGAATGGATACGATGGCGATCATTACGGGCCGGGGTAAGCGAGCCATCGAAGATCACTTCGATATCTCCTACGAGTTGGAGCATCAGATCAAAGGAACGTCCAAAGAGTATCTACTCCAGGAGATCCGCGATCTGATCGGACGGTGCACATTTGCCTATACCCGACAGATTGAGATGAGAGGATTGGGGGATGCGATCCTCAAAGGACGAGTCTTGATCGGAGAGGAGCCCTTCGCTGTGGTTCTGGCCGACGATCTGTGCACCAATCCGGAGGGTGCCGGCATCCTGAAGCAGATGCAAAAAATCTATGAGAAATACCGTTGTTCCATCGTGGCCGTTCAGGAGGTTCCCGAAAAGCAGGTGCACAAATACGGGATCGTCGCCGGCAAGGCGATCGACGAGCGGCTGACGATGGTGGAGACGATGGTGGAGAAGCCCTCCGCTGAAGAGGCACCCTCCAATCTGGCGATCATCGGCCGCTATATCCTGACCCCGGATATCTTTGAGCTGATCGAGAAGACCGAGCCTGGCAAGGGAGGGGAGATACAGATTACCGACGCGCTTATGGCCCAGGCCCAGAAGGGTATGGTGATCGCTTATCGCTTCGAGGGACGGCGTTTCGACTGTGGAAGTATCGATGGTTTTGTGGAGGCGACGAACTATTTCTATGAACAAAGCAACAAAGGATAAGCCATGGGCGCAAGCACCGAAAAACTAAAAAACCTGTTGATGAATGAGCTGATGCCTGACCTGGAGGAGGCGATCGACGAGATCTTCGCCATGGTAGAGAAGGAGAAGATGATCTCTCTGGCCGACAGGGAAGAGCTCGAGGAGATGCAGGAGATGCACGCCGAATGTCGAGAAATTCTTATCGAGATTGAAGCGGGTGAAATGGATGAAGAGGAAGCGGCGGAACTCCTGGAGGATCTGGTGGAGATCAAGAGCGAGGATACCTGAGAGTGATTCCATGTCTTGGTTTGAGGAGAAACGGATACGGAGCTTCGAAGGATTTACCCCTCGCGCCGCCTTGGCCACTGCGCTGATCTTTGGCCTGTTTCTTGCTCTCTTTCCTCTCTACGCGCCCTTTGCCGAACATCCGAGGCACGACGGGGTACTGGCTGTACCCTTTGCCCTCTTTTTCTTTGTATCCAATCAGACCTTGGGAATGATTCACGAAGCAGGGCACGGGGTTTGTTATCTGTTGCCATGCTCTCAATGGGTGATGATTGCGATGGGAACGGTCTTTCAACTCGCTTTTCCTCTAGGAGTGGCGTGGTATTTTCGACGACGTGGCAATGCAATGGGTTGGTGGATCGGGATCTTTTTTACCGGATTTTCTCTGAGATATACCGCTTGGTATATCTCCACGGTGGATAGAGGTCCCAGGGTTTCGGCATCCGAGAGTTTTCTTGGGGTCGACGGTTTGCATGATTTTTATTACCTTCTCGATAGCGTCGGTCTAAGAGAAGATTATCTTTCTATCTCCTTTGGAGTAACGATAGCCGCCTATGCCCTGATGCTCTGGGCAGTGGGGGGAATGTTTGCCTACGCTTTTTCTTTGAGAAAGAGGCGTTGAGGTAGCGTAAAGAAGCGATCCATACCGAAATGACACTCTTTATCACTCCAACCCAGTAGAGTTTAGGGAATGTAGCGTTGGATAAAAAGATCGATATACTCTCGGGCTACAGGCAGAAGCTTCGATCCGTGTCCGCTGCCGGGAAGCACGAGGAGAGTCGGTCTTAGGGCTTTACGATCATAGGCGAGGCTGGCTTTGAAGGCGAAATCGTTGCGGGAGCTGACGAGAAGCCAGGCAGTATCGACGTTCTCCACCGCTTCCCAAGCTTCGTCGGCATAGGGTTTTTTGGGAGCTGCGGGAGAGAGGGTGACGACGAGTTTGGGCTCATAGTCGAGCATCAGGGGCACCAGGGCCCCGCCTCCGAGAGAGGATCCGAAAAAGATCGGCGCTTCCAGGTCGAGCGCCTTGTTTGCCTCGAGTTTTTCCATCCAGCGCTTCAGATCCTCGGGGATTTTTTCCAAAGCCGCTTCGGGTAGGGGTTTTCCAAAATCCTTGAGGGTTACCGTCACTTTTTTCCCTCGTTTGTCGGTCGAGGCTCCGTGGCCCCTGAGATCGGGGGTGAAGGTGGCGTAGCCTTTCTGGCGAAGTTTGGCTGCCATTGCATTCCACATCGTATGATCGGAAGCGAATTCATGGACCAGCAGAGCCAGAGGGTAGGGAGGTTTTCCTTTTCCCGGCAACGTCAGCCACCCTTTAAGGGTAAAGCCGTCGGAGCTTTCGATCGTCAGTTCTTTGCTCCCCGCTGCCAATAGTAAAGGAATGAGCAAAAATCCTAAGAGAATTCGTTTCATCACCACACCTTTATTTTAATTTTACAAATCATAACATATTTGAAATAGTTATTCTGTATTGGAAGGAGATGAAAAACCGTATCTATATGCCAGGTGTACGGGAATAAGGCAAAACCCTTGACAAACTCGTTAAACCCTGTAAAATTTCTTAACTCTTAACTCTTAACTCTTAACTCTTTAGTGTTATTCAACCGTCACCGATTTTGCGAGGTTTCTAGGCATATCCACGTCGTTGCCCAGACGGATGGAGATTTCCAGAGCCAGAAGCTGGGTGACGACCATCATTTCGAAAAACTCCAGCATCGGGTGTTCCGAGTGTCGTGTCCCGATAAAGTCGTCGGCCAATTCGAAGGGTTGGGGGCTGATGGCCAGGATCGTGGCATCCCGGGCACTGAGTTCCTCGACGTTGGATTTGATCTTGTCATAAAGGAGGCTTCGGGGCATCAAAGCGATGGTGAAAAGCTCCGCATCGGCCAGGGCGATGGGCCCGTGCTTCATCTCTCCGGCGGGGTAGCCCTCGGCATGGAGGTAGCTGATCTCTTTGAGTTTGAGTGCGCCTTCCAAAGCGAGAGGGAAGAAGAGGTCCCGTCCGATGAAAAAGAAACCGTGTCCGTGGAGATAGCGTTTAGAGAGGCGGTGGATCCGTTCGTGGAGCTTCTCTTCGACCACGAGCGCTTTGGGCGTGCGGCGCATGGCATCGAGCTCCCGACGTCGTCTTTCGTTGTCGAGCTTTTCGTCTCGCTGGGATAGATAGAGGCTAAGCATCCATAGGACCATGACCTGGGTAGCGAAGGCTTTGGTGCTGGCGACGCCTTTTTCGATCCCGGCGCGGGTGAGGATCGCCGCGTCCGACTCCCGGACGATGGAGGAGTTGTCCACGTTGCAGATCGTCAGGCTTTTGAGCCCGGCGCGTTTAGCCATCTTGAGCGCTTCCAGTGTATCGGCTGTTTCGCCGCTTTGACTGATGGTGATGAAGAGAGTGTCGGTACTTAGCAGCGGCTCTTTGTAACGGAATTCACTGGCGATCTCCACGTCGCAGGGAACCTTGGCCAGACGCTCCAGGAGATACGAGCCGGTGAGCCCGGCATGATAACTGGTACCGCAGGCACAGATCTTGATCCGGGAAATCCCCTCAAAAAACCTTGCCGGCAGCTCTTCGAACTCGATAGTCTCATCAAGGACACGGCCGAGCATCGTATCGCCGATAACGCTGCTTTGCTCGTAGATTTCCTTTTCCATGAAAAATCGGTAGCCGTCTTTTTGGGCCATAGCTTTGTCGGAAGGGAGGGGTTGGGTACTGAAGGCTTTGGGACCGTCACGATCGAAGAGTCGGACCTCGCCTGCGCTTGCGAAGCCGTACTCGCCGTCATCGAGATAGTAGGCCTCTTTGGCCTTGCCTATGACGGCGGTATCGGAAGAGGCGAAGTAGACCTCATCGCCGTCAAAAGCGATGAGCAGAGGCGAGCCGTTTTTAGCAAAAAAGATCGTCTCGGGTGCCGCTTCGCTAATCAGTAGGATCGCGTAGGCGCCTTCGAGACGTGCTATCGTTTGGCGAAAAGCCTCGAAAGGCTCCATCCCCTTATTGATGAACGCTTCAAAAAGGTGAACGATGGTCTCGGTATCGGTTTGGCTGAGAAAACGTACCCCTTGGGCTTCGAGTTCTTTTTTGAGCTCCTGGTAGTTTTCGATAATACCGTTGTGGACCACGTAGCTGAAGGCACCCAGATGAGGGTGGGCGTTGAGCTCGGTTGGTTTGCCGTGGGTCGCCCAGCGGGTATGGCCGATGGCCGCCCCGAGACCTTCGCTTCGAAAATCCCGGGCTTTTTTCCGGAGATTCTCCAGTTTGCCCACGGCTTTGAAGTGCTGAAGTTTGCCCTGGGAGATGACGGCGATTCCTGCCGAGTCGTAGCCTCGGTATTCCAGTTCTTGCAGACCGTCAAGCAGGATGTTTTTCTTCTCTTTGGGACCGAGATAACCTACGATTCCGCACATATGTTCTCCGTCAGTTTTTGGATAATCAATTCGATATTATGGCAGAAGTTCCCGTTTTTTTCGATTAGGAAGAGGTCGTTGACCTTGCCTTTGATCGTATGAATCTTGGCCGAAGCGATGTCCACGCCGAGTCGATCGAAGAGAGCGATGATGTAGGCCAGAAGCCCCGGCTGATCGGCGGTACGGAGCTTCATCATGGCATATTCCCGGGAGTGGTTGCAGTCGAGCACCAATTCGTCGTTGTGGATCTCGGGGCGACGAAGATCGGGTATCCTGGCCGGATCAAACGATTCCTCCAGAATCTCCTCTAGGAGGGGAAGCTCACTCTCGTCGAGACGGTCATTGAAATCGACCTTGAAATATTTGAGATCGTCGAAGAGTTTGGTGATCTCCATACTGACGACCTGAAGCCGGTCGAGCCGGGAGAGGAAATAGGCGAGGTTGAAATCCTCCCTTCGGATTACTTCCACCGTCAAGTAGTTTGCGTTGCCGATATGGTAACTATACTCTTCAGTTTTGTAGGCTGCTTCAGCAAGGGCGATGATCCGTCGTGTACTATGACGGATAAAGAAGGCGTCAGATTGAATGGAGAGAATTTTGCGCTGAAGCGTACGAGGGAGACTATTGAAAGCTTTGCTGCGCCGAAGTCGGTCAACGGCGGCGACTCGCTTGGCGGTTTCGTCCAGGCGCACTTCATGGCGAAGGGCGGCAAGAGACTCTTTGTAGAGTGTGTGGATTAATCGGGCGGTGTAGGTATTGAAGACGTCTCCACCGACCCCTTTCATATCCGCATAGGTGAGGATGTAGATCATATCAAGCAACTTTTTGTTCCCAAAGCGGGAGGCGAAGCGCATGACGACTTTTTCGCTATAAATATCTTCTCGTTGGGCAGTGACGCTCATCAAAGTATGGTAAAGAATCAGGCGTTCGCCCTGGGCGATCCGCTCTTCGTCTAGCCCCAGTTTCTGGGCAAAGATCCGAAAGAGGGAGGCGCCGACTTGGTGATGGTCCCGCTTTCGCCCTTTGCCGGCATCGTGGAGAAACGCCACGATCTTGAGCATCTCCCGATCATCGGGCTCCAGGGAGTCGTAGAGCCCCCGGATCACCTCCACCTCGATGGATTCCAGATGGCGAAGAGTCTCAAGAGAGTGACGGTCGACGGCGTAGCGGTGATAGCCGTCAAACTGGGGTAGATCGATGACCTTTTTGATCGGCGGGACGGCATAGCCCAGGAGCCGGGCTTCGGCGAGGGTTGCCAGGATTGAAGCGGCATGGGGTCGGGTGAAGATCCGACGGACACTACGGTAAAACGCGGCATCAGGCCGTTCGGACCGCGGGGCGTGAATGAGCCGGTCGAGCAGCTCGGGATGGGGATAAAAGGGCGCTTCCGCGGCATCACAGAGGGTGTCGATCCACTCCCGAAGGGGTCGTTGCGTTCCTTCCGGGAGGAGGTAGTGGGCGTAGAGTTCCGGGATTCGAGGAGCAATCAAACGCTCTAGCCAGATTCGGCTGTAGAGGTGCAGGGTCTTGAGGGCGCCGGTGACCCTTCGGGCCAGGCGCATCTGTCCCCGTGCAGTGTCGTCGAATTTCATCAGGCGGGTAACTTCCGGCAGTAGGTCGAGGCGCAATTGATCCTCTTTTTTCCCCGCAGCGATATGCAGGGCGGTTCGCACCCGAAAGAGAAACTCCAGAGCGATACGAAACTCTCGGTAATCGGCGGGATCAACTATCGAGGCGTCCAGATCCCGGATTCTCGGGACATTGTAAAGCAGTTTGCCCATCCAGTAGACCATGTTGGCGTCGCGGAAGCCTCCGATACCCTCTTTGAGATTGGGCTCCATGGTCAGGGAGTAGCGACGATGCAGAGCTCGCCGCTCCTCGACTTTGGCCCGGATAAAGCTCTCCGGATCTTCGTGACGGATCTCCTGGATGCGGTTTTCCGCTTCGGTCCATAAAAAGCGGGAGCCGTCGATGAAACGGGATTCGAGGATGGCGGTTTTGATGGTAATCTCTCCCTTGGCAGCCTGGGGCAGTTCCGAGACTTCGTGGACCCGGTGGCCCAGCTTGAGCCCGCTGTCCCAGAGGAGATAGAGCAGCTTTTCGATGAGCTCTTGTGCCCGGTATCCGGGGATCTCCTTGTAGACGATCATCAGATCGATGTCTGAATAGAGGCAGAGTTGCTCCCTGCCGTAGCTGCCAAGGGCGGCGACGGAGATTGGAATATGGTTTTTCAGCGGCAGGTAATGGCCGAACATCTCCCGCAAGGCCACTTTGTAGGCCAGGCGGATCGTACCGTCGATCTTGCGTGTATGGCGGACGAGGAAATCTTTGCCCCCAGTTTGGGCGAAGATTTCAGGAAGGGTATCGAAGTAGCTTTTGAGATCTTGCTTGATCGCCTGGGCGATTTTGAAATCGGGGGCTCCCTCGTAGAGGAGTCCTTCGACCCTGCTGCCTAGATCCTCCATCGCAAATCCACTCCTTCTCGCTGGTTAAAATTGGGATATAATAGCGCAAATTTTCCAGGGGGATGCGACGGTGAAGGACAAGGAAGCAGAAGAGTTGATCGAAAAAATCGAGGGAGGCGAACGTCTGGGGCAGGAAGAGGGAGAGCGTCTCTACGAGTTGGATCTGCTCACTCTCGGCCGCTTGGCTTCAAAGATCCGAGAGTCCCGTTACGGGCGCAAGAGCTACTTCAACGTCAACCGCCACATCAATCCTACCAACGTATGTAAAGATATCTGCAAATTCTGCGCCTACAGCGCCAGCCGCAAAAATCCCAACCCCTATACTATGAATCACGACGAGATCCTCACTATCGCCGCCGAAGCGCGCCAGCGGGGGGCCAAGGAGGTGCATATCGTCTCGGCCCACAATCCCGAAGCCGGCCTGGATTGGTATCTGGGGGCGTTTCGCCGGATCAAGGACACCTATCCCGATCTGCACGTCAAGGCGCTGACGGCGGCGGAGGTCAACTTCCTGGCTGAGAGTAATGGACTAAGCTACCGGGAGATGATCGATCTGATGATCGAAAGCGGTGTCGACAGTATGCCCGGAGGTGGGGCGGAGATCTTCGACGAGGAGGTGCGCGACTACATCTGCAAGGGCAAAGTCAGCTCCGAGCAGTGGCTCGAGATCCATCGCCTTTGGCACACCCGCGGCCGCCAGAGCAACGCGACGATGCTCTTTGGCCACGTGGAGCGGCGGGAGCACCGGATCGACCATATGCTTCGCCTACGCGCCTTGCAGGACGAGACGGGAGGCTTCAACGCCTTCATCCCCCTGGTCTATCAGCGCGAAAACAATTTCCTAAAGGTCGAGGAGTTCCCCACCGCCCAGGAGATTCTCAAGACCTACGCGATCGCCCGGATCCTCCTGGACAATATCCCCCATATCAAAGCCTATTGGGTCACTTCCACCGTGGGGCTGGCTCTGCTGGCTCAGGAGTTCGGTGCCGACGACCTCGACGGCACCATCGAACGCGAATCGATCCAGTCCGCCGCCGGAGCGGCGAGCGCCCACGGCATGGCCTTGGAGGAGTTCGTTTCTCTGATCCGAAATGCCGGCTTTGTTCCCGTGGAGCGCGACAGCCTCTACAACGAGTTGCAAATCTACGCATAGCGAAGAGGTTTGCCAATGGATTTGGACATCAAACGGGCCCGAAGAGAGACTCGCTATTGCGAAGAGGTCGTCCATTTCAACAACGCAGGGGCATCATTGATGCCGGTACCCGTATCGGATAGGCTGCATGAATATCTGCGCGAGGAAGAGCGCTTCGGGGGCTACGAGACGGCCGAGCGTGAGCAAGAGGTTCTGGAGCACTTTTATGACGCGGCAGCGACGCTGCTTCGTTGTGAAACCAGTGAGATCGCCTTCATGGAGAATGCTACCCGGGCCTGGGAGATGGCGTTTTACAGTTTCAAATTTTCTCCGGGTGATCGGATTCTTACCTCCCTCGCGGAGTATGGGAGCAACGTCGTTGCCTACAACCAGCAGGCAAAACGCTACGGAGCGGAGGTGGTATTTGTTCCCAACGACGAATACGGACAGTTGGATCTACGGGCAATGGAGAACCTGATCGACGATCGGGTCAAGCTCATCTCTATCAGCCACATTCCCACCGGAGGGGGTCTGATCAACCCGGCGGCCGCCGTAGGCAAGATCGCGAAAGAGGCCGGCATTCCCTTTCTGTTGGATGCCTGTCAGAGTCTGGGGCAACTCCCCGTGCATGTGGATGAGATCGGATGCGATATTCTCTGCGGCACGGGGCGCAAATATCTCAGAGGTCCCAGAGCTACGGGACTGCTCTACGTGCGTAAGGATTTCATCGAATCGTTGGAGCCTCCCCTTTTGGATCAGCATGCGGCTCCGCTGATTTCACCGACGGAGTATCTGATCAGGCCGGATGCCAAGCGCTTTGAGAATTGGGAGCAGTATTTCGCAGGCAAAGCCGCTTTGGGTGTGGCGATCGATTACGCGCTCTCATACGGTTTGGAGGCGATACAAGGCCGCATCGACCATCTCTCCGGGCTTCTGAGAAGTAAACTGGCGCAGATGGAAGGGGTGGAACTGACCGACGAAGGAGTCCGGCAGTGCGGTATCGTCACCTTCACGGCGGAGCAGATGAGCCCCTCTGACATCAAGCGGGCACTCGCCGAGGCAGGAATCAACGTCTCGACTTCCAAGGGATCGGGCAGTCTGGTCTCTTTTTCTCATCGCGGTCTCGATGAGGTCGTCAGAGCTTCTCTGCACTACTACAATACCGAAGAGGAGATCGACTATTTCTTGACGACACTCCGGGGACTTCTAAGTCGAGCAAGTAAAAAAGTTAGATAGATCTCTCAAAACGTCGATCCAAACTTTTGTCCCCAGGCTCCTTGCTGCCAAGCCATGACACTTTCAAAGAATATTGCTAAAATGACGACAATTATGTATCGACGGGCTTCTCCGGATCTCCGGAGCCGTCGAAGCGAGGAATGACTGATGGTCTTGATGATCGACAACTACGATAGCTTCACCTACAACATTGTTCAGTATTGCCGTGAACTCGGTGCCGATCTACGGGTGATCCGCAACGACGAGATGAGCGTCGAGGAGATTGCCGAGCTCAATCCGGAGAAGATCATACTCTCACCTGGACCTTCTACGCCCGATGAGGCCGGGGTGACCCTGGAGACGATCCGGCGTTTCGCCGGAGCAAAGCCAATCTTTGGGATTTGCCTGGGGCATCAGAGCATCGCCCAGGCCTTTGGCGGCGAGGTGGTGAGGGCCAAAAATATGATGCACGGCAAGACCTCCCAGGTTCGGGTGACGGAGGAGACGCCGATCTTCCAAGATCTTCCCGAGGAGTTTCGAGCCACCCGATATCACTCTTTGGTGGTTAGACGCGACACGCTGCCCCAGCGGATCGTCCCCACGGCCGTCAGCACCGACGACGGGGAGATTATGGCCCTGCAGATTCGGGACCTGCCGATCTACGGAGTGCAGTTTCATCCCGAGTCGATTATGAGCGAGCACGGCCATGAGATGCTGAACAATTTTCTCAAGCTCTAATGCGCCGATGATCGAAATATGGAAGGACGATCGCCTCTTTAGAGCCTTCTGGATCCTCTACTTTGTAACGCTTGCGGCACTGATTCTGACGACACCGCTTACTCCCAACGAAGCGGAGCTTTTCTATCGTCTGCAGGGGACGCCGGAGATTTGGGTCGCCCGTCTACTCCATCAATGGATCCCCGGTCCCCTCGGTATGAGACTGCTCCCTTTTCTCCTGGGGGCGATAAATCTTCGTCTTTTCTACGGACTCTTGGAAGATTATTTTCCCCGTCGGGAGGATCGACGTTTTACCGTAGTACTTTTCGCCCTCCTTCCGGGAGTCATCGTCTCGACGGTTTTGCTCAACGATGCGATTTTCGCTCTGACGCTGACATTGCTTTTTCTTCATGCCTATCGTCTCAGGATCGCCTGGATGCAATGGGGAACCATGTTGCTGCTCCTCACGACAGATACGGCGGTCTTCGCACTCTATTTTGCCGTGGGGCTCTATGCCTGGAAGAAGCGGCAGTACTCCTTGGCTATTTTTTCCTTCCTACTGGTGGTCGTAGCCTTGGCCTTCGGTCTTTTTGACGTTGGGGGGCAGCCCCGAGGTCATTTGCCGGAACTTTTCGGGATCTATGCAGCCCTCTTCTCCCCTCTTTTTTTCGTTTATTATTTCTATGCTCTCTATCGTACGGCTTTTGAAGGTCCGAGAGACCTCTATTGGACCATTTCCTTTACGGCACTGCTCCTTTCGATCTTACTTTCAATCCGTCAGCAGGTTCTCATTGTTGATTTTAGCCCATATCTCCTCGTAGGGACGATGATTCCCGTGTCTGTTTATCTTCGCAGTCTCCGGGTGCGGATGCGTCGTTTTCAGCAAAGTTATCGTATCGCCGGAACCATTGTGTTGGCGACCCTGCTGTTGAGCAGTCTTACGCTAGTTTTTCATCGTCCGATCTACGAAGCATTGGGACGGCCGGAGAAGTTTTTTGTCGCTCCTGCCTATACGCTTCAGGAACTTGCTCGTCACCTTCGACTTAGAGGGAGTCTCTGCGTCGAAGGTGTGAAAAAGCGTTACGAACCTCTAATGTATTATTACGGTTTTCCTCCATGCCGTAATCTCAGCAAAAATCTGAAACAATCCAACTAATTTTCTATGTTCCCAAAATACACATAGACGGAGATTTCTCCTTCGCCGGGAGAGCCTTTCTATAAGTTTCAAACATTCTAATGATAAAATTCTGCAACCCTAACCCACAAAGGAGAAGCCGATGGCTCAACGAGCAATACGCGAATATGACGGAAAGGCGCTCTTTTCCAAGCATTGGAACGAGTATTTCGATGGATTCCACTACCCCTTCAAATCGGTGCTGGTCACCAGCGGCGACGAGCTGCGGGCCAAAGCGAAGGAGCACGGTTTCGAGTGGCTCAACCAAGAGCCCTTGGTCGTCAAACCCGACATGCTCTTCGGAAAGCGGGGGAAAAACGACCTGGTACTTTTCCGTGTCAACAAGCCCGGCGACGTCACGCTGGAGGATGCCGCCAAATGGATCGACGAGAAGCAAAGCCACGAAGTGACACTGCTTAGCGGACAGCGGGGCCATTTGACCCACTTCATCGTCGAGCCCTTCACCCCCCATACCCAGGAGCAGGAGTACTACATCGCGGCGACGACCGTCGGTGAAGACGACGTGCTCTACATGTCAGCCGAAGGGGGTATGGAGGTCGAAGAGGGCTGGGACGAAAAGGTCAACGAAGTCCGTATCCCCATCAACATGAACGAAGCAGATATCGAAAAGGCGATTCGGGCCAATATCCCGGAGGATATTCCGGCAGAGAGCAAAGAGACCTTCGCCGCGTTTGCCATCGACTTCTTCAAATTCTTCCGCGATATGCACTTCGCCTATCTGGAGATCAATCCCCTGGTCCTCATCGGCAATGATGCCCATATCCTGGATCTAGTTGCCCGCCTCGACGATACCGCGGGCTTCCTGATGAAGGAGAAATGGGGAGAGATCGAATTCCCCACCGCCTTCGGTATGGAAGATCAATCCCCCGAAGAGAAGGCGATCGCCGAGGCCGACAGCAAATCGGGCGCTTCGCTGAAACTGACGATCCTCAATCCCCAGGGGCGGATTTGGACCATGGTCGCCGGCGGCGGCGCCTCCGTCGTCTACGCCGATACCATCGCCGACATGGCCGGGGTCAAGGATCTGGCCAACTACGGTGAATATTCCGGAGGTCCTACCACGGGTGAGACGGAGTTCTACGCCGAGACGATCTTCGATCTGATGACCCGCTATCCCGATCCCCGAGGCAAGATCCTCATTATCGGTGGAGCCATCGCCAACTTTACCGACGTGGCCAAGACCTTCACTGGGATCATCAACGCCCTGGAGAAGTGGGCACCCAAGCTCAAAGAGCACAATACCAAGATCTACGTCCGCCGGGGAGGCCCCAACTACGAAAAAGGTCTGCAGGATATGAAAGAGGCCGCCGAGCGCCTGGGACTGGAGATTCATGTTTACGGCCCCGAGACCCACGTGACCGACATCGTGCGTATGGCGCTCGAAGATGAGAAGAAGTAAAGGGAGGAGAGAAAAATTATGAGCAGACTTTTTACACGCGATACCCAGGCGATTTTCTGGAACAACAACAAAAGTGCGATCCAGCGGATGCTGGATTACGACTACGTGATCGAGCGGGAGACCCCCTCCGTAGCGGCCATCGTGGCTCCCACCAGCAGTGCCAAGTTCGAAAAATTCTTCTGGGGGCCCGACGAGATTATGATCGATGTTTTCCGCTCCACCAAAGAAGCGGTCGAAGCCCATCCTAACGCCGACGTGCTGCTGAACTTCGCTTCGTTCCGGACCGCTTACGACGTGACGATGGAGGCGATCGCGATTCCCAACCAGTTCCGCGTCATCATGGTCACCGCCGAGGGGATTCCCGAGCGGCTGGCGAGGACGATGAACCAAGCGGCCCGTGATGCCGGCGTGACGGTCATCGGACCCGCCACCGTCGGCGCCATCGCTCCGGGAGCATTCAAGATCGCCAACATCGGCGGCACCATCGAAAACATCGTCAAATCCAAGCTCCATCGTGCCGGAAGCGCCGGACTGGTGACCCGGTCGGGAGGACTCTTCAACGAGCTTTGCAATATCATCGCCCTCAATGCCGACGGCATCGCCGAGGGTGTGGCGATCGGCGGAGACCGCTTCGTCGGATCGGTTTTCATCGACAACATGCTACGCATGGAGAGTAACCCCGATGTAAAATACATGATTCTCCTCGGGGAAGTCGGCGGAACCGAAGAGTACAAGGTGATCGAGGCGGTTAAATCAGGCAAGATCACCAAGCCCGTCATCGCCTGGTGTATCGGAACCATCGCCAAGCACTTTAGCTCGGGAGTCCAGTTCGGCCATGCGGGGGCCAGTGCCAACGCAGATGCCGAGACGGCCGAAGCGAAAAACAGGGCAATGGCCGAGGCGGGCATCCATGTCCCCGAGAGCTTCAACGACCTGCCCCGGGTCATCAACGAAGTCTATACCAAGCTCTACAACGAAGGGGTGATCCTGGAGATCCAGGAGCCAGAAATTCGGACGATCCCCAAAGTACGCCGTCCCAAAAACTTCATCTGTACCATCAGCGACGACCGGGGCGAAGAGGCGACTTACGCGGGTTACCCCATCAGCTCCGTGGCGACTCCCGATACGGGCAAAACCATCGGTGACGTGGTCAGCCTGCTTTGGTTCAAGAAAGTCTACCCCCGCTGGGCGGTCGACTTTATCGAGACGGTCATCAAAACCGTTGCCGACCATGGTCCTGCCGTCTCCGGTGCCCACAATGCCAAAGTCACCGCCCGTGCCGGCAAGAGCGTGGTCGAATCCCTCGTCACCGGATTGCTCACCATCGGTCCCCGCTTTGGCGGTGCGATCGACGGGGCGGCCAAGTATTTCAAATATGCCCACGACAACGACCTGAGTCCGGCGGAGTTCCTGGCCTATATGAAAAAGCAGGGGATTCCCATTCCCGGTATCGGACACCGGATCAAGAGTCTGCGCAATCCCGATCTTCGGGTCGAAGGGTTGAAGAAATTCGCGCAGGAGTATTTCCCCGCTACGCCTCTGCTTGATTATGCCCTGACGGTAGAGCAGCTGACCACGTCCAAGAAGGACAACCTGATCCTCAACGTCGACGGTACCATCGGAATCCTCATGGTCGATATGTGGCGCTCTCTGGGGTATACGGAGGAGGAGATCGACGAGTTCATCGAGTCGGGGACGCTGAATGCCTTCTTCATCCTGGGACGCACCATCGGCTTCATCGGCCACGTCCTGGACGAGAAGCGCCTGGCGATGCCCATGTACCGTCACCCCTGGGACGACATCCTCTACGATGTCAAAAAGGCGGAAGAGATTTAAAAGAAAGCTCTCCTGAATTCGTCACCGGCTCAATGCCGGTTCTTTTTTCCTTAACTCAGCAATCTCCCACACTCTATGTATAATAAGTATTTCAAGGCGCGTTGGAATATTCCACACAGACAGGATGCTGCATCGTATTCTTCTGGAGACAAATCTCCATATATAATGTAAGTTATTTATTCGACGAAATTTTTTCCCGAATTTTTTGCAATTTCTCCTGCAAATCCCTTGACAAGGGCGGGAGTTTTGTCTATAATACGCGTCCACAAACACAGAGAGCCCGAGAGAGCGATCTGAGACAGAGCCCAAAGTATGGGA